>Ga0209345_10000360_pt1 | contig 59282 bp, 60 predicted proteins | sample Cruoilmetagenom7_FD_187294 | JGI IMG/M metagenome (GOLD analysis project Ga0209345, IMG submission 187294) | Oil polluted marine microbial communities from Coal Oil Point, Santa Barbara, California, USA - Sample 7 (SPAdes) (version 2) | ecosystem: Environmental > Aquatic > Marine > Oil seeps ... | reverse complement strand
GTGCGGACAAACCAAACTTATGCAGTTGCGGCTATTGCTGACGCAGCATCGCTATGCAACTGCGGCAAACATGCCGTTCGACATCTGCGCATATCCTGGAAGCAGTCATTGGATTTTGCCTGGGCTGATGCGAAGTGTATGGTTTCGTCCTCATCTATTTGACTGTCGAAAAGCTCTGCTTACTCACAGAATTGAGTTTGCCTAGATTGGAGGAGGTGTAATTAGTTCAGATGTTCGACATCATTCGCCGCGTCATTCAGTGGCTCGTCCGAAGCATCCTCATAGAGCGCGGCAAACAGCGCGAAGGCGACGGCCGCCGCTATGCCCGCCAACGGGATCCAATGCCATTTTTTCGATTTCTCGAAGTCCGGTTCCTGGTTCGACATATTGCACCTCCAAAAAAACGATCTGGCCGGGCGATGCGAAGAGCGCCCGGCCAAAGGGATCAGTCGTCGATCGAAATCGGGCTGACCAGCGGGCCGCCATCGACAACCACCGGCTTGTCGTTCGCAACGCTTCCGGGTCCGAATTCGTAGACGCCGAGTTCGCCATCATCGACGTGCAACATCGCGATGACTTTGTCTCCGTCATAGTCACCGGTCAGCGGAACGTAGACATTTTCGGTCATGCCAGCCTTGACATAGGTATGCCCGATCGAGGCCGGAACGACCGGCTTGCCGTCCTTGATTGCGTGGATCACGACCCAACCATCCGCGGCGGCGGTCACGGACTTGACCACGACGGCGTGGCTCAGTTCCTGCTCTGCGGTTTCGAGCGCGTTGGACACGTGGCCGTCAGCGAGGGCGACGGACGCAGTGGCGGTCAGGACCGCGATTGTGGCGATAACTTTCTTCGTAGCGTTCATGAGAACTCTCCTTTGAATTCGGTTGGAGCGCCGCTTTGGGCGGAGCTTGCAAGGTTCACGACCGACAGCCTGGAACCCTTCCCAAGTTTTTGTTCACGAACCCGTGATCGACAATTTTCAAAAGATTTCCGGGAATAATCCGGCGACCGCGCGCGTTACTTATGTGAATGCATGCAAACGGAGGCAGCGTGCCGACCCATCACGCCCTTGCCCAAGAGGCCGACGCCATGAAGCGGTACGCGATCACGCTGACGCGCGACGTGCACACCGCCGATGACCTGGTGCAGGATTGCATGGAACGAGCCTTGCGCAAGTGGACGCTGCGGCGCGCAGGTGTCCCCCTGCGGGCCTGGCTGTTCACGATGATGCGCAATCTGCATGTTGATGGGTGGCGGCAGGCGAAACGACGTCAGACGGAATCGCTTGAGACCATGACATCACCGCCCGCGATACCGCCGACCCAGGAAAACCATGTCGAGTTGAACCGGTTGTTGGCGCGCGTCATGTCTCTGCCCGACGATCAGCGTGTGGCTTTGATACTGGTCAGCGTTGAAGGCTTCACCTACCGAGAGGCCGCTCAGACGCTTGGCGTCCCAGAAGGCACGATCCTGAGCCGCGTAAGCCGGGCCCGCGCCGCTTTGCGCGGGGCAACGGCTGAGACGGCCCCAAGACTGAGGAGCGTGACATGACAAGCGCGCCGAAGGATATTCGTGAAGAGGATCTTGTCGCCTACGTGGACGACGCCTTGCCGCCTGATCGGAGAAAACAAGTCGAAGCCTATCTGAATGACACACCAGAAGCCGCCCGTCGGGTGGAAGCCGACATGGCCATCGCCCGCGATCTGCGCCATGCCTTTGCGGGGCTGGTTGCCGATCATCCGATGGCGACGCTGCCGGTTGCCGAACGGCGCAGGCACATGCCGTTGGCATGGGTTGCGTCAGTTGCGATGGCGCTGATGATAGGCGGTACGGCAGGTTGGGTCCTGCGCCCCGACACAGCCCCGCAGCCGATGTCGGGCCTTGTGGCCGAAGCCTTCGCCGCACATCGCACTTTCGTTGTCGAGGTCGCGCACCCGGTCGAGGTCGGGGCGGAGAACAAGGGCCATCTGGCCACTTGGCTGACCAATCGGCTGGATCGTCCGTTTGCTATCCCCGACCTGCGTGTCGTGGGTCTGTCGCTGGTCGGTGGGCGGCTCCTTCCCTCGCCCACCGAACCAGCGGCACAATTGATGTACGAAGACGGCAACGGTCAGCGCCTGACGCTCTATCTGCGACGCGGCAGCGAAGGCGATCCAAGTTTCCGATTTGCCGAAACGGCCACCGAGCAGGCGTTCTACTGGAGCGACACCGAGTTCGCCTACGCCCTGACCGGTGCTTTGCCGCGCGCGCGCCTTCTGGAAATCGCTCATTTGCTGCAGGCTCAGTTCGAGGATCCAGGCGCGCCAACCTGATCTCACGGAAGCGTGATCATAAATTCGGGAAGGGTTCTGGATGTCGGCGCGTCAGTCTTGTGAAGGCCGCCCGCAATCGGTGGAGGCCGATCCACGACCCTGACAGGAGATACCATGCGACTGACAACGCTTTTCACCACCACAATCCTTGCCGCCGCCCCGGCATTCGCCGACACCGCAGCCGACCGCCGCGGTGATACCGCGTTCAACGATCCATCTATCGAACACGCGCCGCAAGACGGCGTCGTAAAGCTTTACGGCGCGGGTGGTCCGCACACGGCATTCCGCAAGGTCGCAGCCGTCTTTGAAGAGCAGACGGGAACCTCCGTCGAAGTGATCGCGGGCCCGGAATCGAAATGGACCGCAGACGCCCAGGCCGACGCCGACATTCTTTGGGGCACATCCGAGCAGTCGATGACAGCCTTCCTGCTGACCTACACGGCCTTCGATCCCGCGAAAGTCGAGCCGATCTACCTGCGGCCGACCGTGATCGCAGTGAAGGCCGGCAACCCGCTGAACATTGATGACTTCGATGACCTTCTGGCCGACGGGGTGCGGGTTGTCGTGACCGAGGGCGCAGGGGTCTACAACACCTCCGGCACTGGCACATGGGAAGACGTAGCGGGCCGTTTGGGGAGCCTCGATGACATCTCCGACCTGCGACGCAATATCGTGGCCTATGCGCTTGGATCGGGTGCCTCCTATGGGGTCATCTCAAACGGTGATGCCGACGCTTGGATCACCTGGCCCAATTGGCCGATCACAAAGGACGACCTCGACATGGTCGAACTGTCTGCGGATCGTGTGATCTACCGCGACGTGAATGTCGTGCTTTCGCCCGATGCCGATCCGGAGGCGCAAGCCTTCCTTGACTTCCTCATCACGGATGAAGCGCAGGAACTCATGGCAACCGAAGGCTGGCAGCGATAGTGCGGTTGATCCGACAACTTTCGCAACATGCGGAATAAACCAACATGATTGGACGTTTTGTCTTTAGGCCCCGCTGCTTAGCCGGGGCCTAAAGGACTTTCGGAACATGAGTTGCTTGATGACACAGCCCTGATTGCCCGGTGACGCCGAACGGACTTCAGTCCTCCCCGCAAGGCCGAACACCGGTTCACGGTCTGCGCCCTGTTCCTGACCCGGAAGTTTTATTTTCGTGAGCTTTTCGCCATCGGAGCGGCGACCGTCTGAGCTGTCGCAGCGGCGTGTTTCTCAGATATAGAAATAGGACGGTACCAGCGTCGAAGTCGCTGCTGCCGTGGTTCAGCTATCTGGAAGTCGCGCGATGGCGGGCATCTATTTCCGGACAAACCGCGTTGCCGTGCGGTTTCTCAATTACGTGGCGCCGACTGCGCTGACACGGCACCTGACCGCATCCATCGATCTTGATCCGTCGCAACGTTCTGACCCTGCCCCTCGGTTGAATACAACATACGGGTCTTCCCAGGGACTTTCGGCGGTGGTTATTCTTGTATTGCGCGACGGCTCCTACGCTTTTCCATCCGACAACCCTGCCGGTTATAGCTCTGATCTGTTGGCGCAGCCTCCGGGAGCCGTGCGCCCCCCATATCCAACTGACTGAGCATCGGAACTGCACGACCCCAATTACCAAAATGGGTTATCCGGCAAGCAGAGCGACCGCACAAGCGGGCACCGTCCTTTGGCCAGCCGACCCGGCCACGTGCATCCACTTATTTGGAGCTTCGCGAATATTTTTTCGTTCCGCGGGAATAAAATGCACCCTCAACACGTTAGTTACGCATGGAGCTGCTGCATACCGTGGAGTGCAAATGCTTCGAACCACGGGAGGAAAGACATGAAAATCATAGAAAAAGTAAAGCGTCGGCATTTCCTGATAGGATCAGCGGGCACGATGGTGGCTGCTGCAGTCGGGGCACCGGGGATGGCGCAATCAGACGGGGAGCCGTTGCCAGATTACGTCGCATGGAAAGACGCCGAGGACATGATCGTCCATTCCAAGCAGACGCTTGAGACGAAGCGCGCCGCGCAAGGTTCGGAGCTGATCACGCCCAGTACCGAGCTTTACATACGCAATAACCTGCCCGCCCCACCCGACGAGATCGTCGCAGATCGCGATGCCTGGGAGGTCGAGATCGACGGGGTCGCGAACCCGGGTAAGATGACTGTGGGCGAGATGAAGACGCTCGCGGTCGAAACCGTGGTTTGTGTGCTGCAATGCTCGGGCAACGGGCGCGCTTTTTTCGATCATGAAACCAGCGGCTCGCAGTGGTCGGTTGGTGCTGCGGGCAACGTGGTGTGGACCGGCGTGCCGGTGCGCGCCGTGATTGACGCGATGGGCGGCGCGAATGCGGGCGCCGTGTTCCTGACCGGTACAGGTGGCGAAGAGATCCCCGAAGGTCTTCCACCCGAGACGATCCAGGTCGAACGGTCGGTTCCAAAGGTCGCGATGGATCAGGCTATCCTGGCGTGGGAGATGAACGGTGAGCCTTTGCCACTCGCCCATGGAGGCCCCCTGCGGCTGGTGATTCCGGGGTATTATGGCGTGAACAACGTCAAGTATCTCAAACGTCTGGCAATGACGGCCGAGGAATCGCCCAATAAAATCCAGCAAACCGGCTATCGCGTGCGCTCCGTGGGGGTAAAGGGCGATCCCTCTCAGCCGTCGATGTACGAGATGGCCGTCAAATCCTGGATCACCGGCCCTCTGATGGATGCGGCGACCGGCAAGGTGCAGGTCCACGGCGTCGCCATGGGCGGTGTCAGCGGTCTGGACAAGATCGAGGTGTCCACCGACGGGGGGCAAAACTGGGCAGAAGCGCAGTTCCTTGGCCCGGACCTTGGCCCCTATGCATGGCGGCCATTCGTGCTGATCACGGAGCTGTCCGAAGGCACACATATGCTGGCGAGCCGTGCCACCAACGAAGCAGGCGATACCCAACCCGAGATTTTTCCGCCCAACGAACGGGGTTATGGCAATAACGGCTGGCGCGCCCATGCCGTCGACGTGACCGTCAGCTGAGCTGACTGACCGGCGGCATCCTCTGCCACCGGTTTGACAACAAAAAAACCGGAGACATGAACATGACCACCCGAACGACGCCACGACTCGGCGGCGCAGTTTTTCTTGCCTTGATGGCCGGTGCTGCGAGCGCCGAGGCTGATCTGGATGCGGGCCGTAAGATATTCACTGAAACCGCGCAACCCGCCTGCGCCCTTTGCCACGCGCTGAAAGATGTGGGTTCGGAGGCCGAGATCGGCCCCAACCTTGATGAATTCAAACCGACAGTCGATCAGGTGCGCGCAGCCGTGACCAGTGGAATCGGAGTCATGCCAGCCTTTTCGGAAACGCTGACCAAGGAAGAAATCGAAACGGTTTCGAAATACGTGGCCCAGGTCACGGGAGGGTCGGAGACTGCAACCGGCACAGATGCCGCTACTGAAGCGACAGATTCCGCAGATGCGGAGGAGGTTGAAACTCCCGGCGCTGAGATCCTTGCGCAGGGCGACCCGGCTGCCGGCGAAAAGACGTTCAGGAAATGCAAGGCTTGCCATACGGTAGACGAAGGTGGGTCCAATCGTGTCGGTCCCAACCTTTATGGTATCGTCGGGGCACCCGTGGCAACGGTCGACGGCTTTCGCTATTCCGACGCGCTGGTTGAATACGGGGGCGATTGGACACCTGATCGGCTTGCCGCGTTTCTTGCAAATCCCCGGAAAGAAGTGCGTGGCACCAAGATGGGGTTCAGTGGCCTGCGCAAGGCGCAGGATCAGGCCGATGTCATTGCCTATCTTGACAGCTTGACGGACACCGCAAAAACCAACTGACCTAGCCGACGCAGGACCGTGCCGTCCGGGTTGCCTCCGAAAGCGACGCCATCACGCTTTCGGAAACACGTTCGCGGGTTTCAAGCATCAGATAACTGGCGATGGCATCGAACCGCGTGCGGTCCATCCCTGTCGCGACAACTATATGACGAAGGTGATCCCCGGACAGCCAGGTTGCGATCTGCTGACCGGGTGTGTCGTTGCCCTCTGGGGAAACGAACGCGCCGCGAAAATAGGTCAACCTGCATCCATTCTGACCCGCGTAATGCATGACTTCGCCGTTGTCCGATGTGCGGAAGGCAACAGCCGTCAGGTTTGCGACGGACAGGTCGGGTACGCCCACCGCACCGCCTGTCGCGGCGGGCCGCAGATCGGCGGTTTCGACGTCATACATCTCAGCGGCCAGTTCAGCGTGAATGTCAAAAGCTGTCGGGGTGGCAACAAAAGCGGGTCCGAATACCACAGCCAAGGCAATTCCCGCAGCGACAGCACCGCCCGCCAGCCAGCGCCGGGGGTGCCAGCTACTATTTGCGGCACTAGTTTCCGGCATAGATTCCGAATGCACGAGGTCCGGTCGCAAGGCCGCCAAGCTGACGGACACGTTCCGCACGTCCTCAAGCGCTGCGGCAAGCGCGGGCTCGGATGCAGGCCGCCCCTCGAATGCGCGCATGTCGGCCGCGCACAACTCACCATCGTGGTAAGCGTTGACCTGTTCCCAGTCCTTGTCGTTCAGTTCATTCATGTCTTCCGCGTCACTTCCTGCTTTGCCGTTTCGGCCCCATCGACGATTTCCAGCAACGCCTTGCGGGCACGGCTGATCCGGCTCATCACCGTTCCGTTCGGCACATCCATCACTTTCGCCGCCTCGGCGTACTTCAACCCCATGATATCAACGAGGCACAGAACCTCGCGGGTCTCGGGCGGCAGTTTCTTAAAGGCCAGCCGGATCAACACATCCCGCGCGGTGTCCGACGCACCCGCTTCATTGGATAGACGTTTTTCGGCCGCGAAATATTCCCGACGCACGCGCCTTTTTCTCAGCTCATCGTAATGCAGGTTGCGAATGACACGGAACATCCAGGGCCGTAGTTCCCCGATCGGGTCTGGCCTCCCACCTGATCGCAGCCCCCGTTCCACAGCATCCTGAACAAGATCTTCAGCCTCGTCGCGGGAATGGCAAATGGCTATCGCATAGGCCCGAAGTTCAGGCAATAGGATTTCAATGGAGGTCAGCTGCGCCATGACGAACCGTACCGCGTTTGCAGGTGGGGTCAAAGCAAACAAGGAGCGCTGGAAAAGTCCGGTCAGAGCTTGAAATAAATTCATACCGTCGCATATGCGAATGTATGAAGGTAAAGCAGATGCAAGAAAACGCGGACAAGGCTGAGGCGCTGCTCAAGGCGATGGCCAGCCGGAATCGCCTGATGATCTTGTGTACGCTTGTCGAAGGCGAAAGGTCGGTCGGCGCACTCGCAAAGGCCCTTGGGGTGCGCGAAAGCGTGATTTCCCAGCATCTCGGGCTTTTGCGCCGCGACGGGTTGGTGCAAGGGCGGCGGGATGGGCAGACGATCCACTATGCGCTTGCGGGCGAAAACGCAAAGCGTCTGCTGACCACCCTTTACCAAATTTTCTGCACCGACGACGCGGACGCCCCGGAACCCGATGACTGACAGACGCGCCCCCATCTGACACCCCAACCAAAACGAGGCATTATGACGATCACACGCCACAGCCCGTCCAACGGCCCTACCTCTCCGGATGTCTGGGGGCTTTATGAAGAGGAAACGGGATCCATCCAGTATGTCGCTGCCTGCCCCGCGACCGGGCAGGCCGCGCTGATCGACGTGGTTCTGGACTTTGATCCGAAGGCCGCATCCACTTCGACAGACAGCGCAAAGGCTGTACTGGATCTGGTCAATCGTGAGGGGCTGGAGGTGGCGATGATCCTCGACACCCACCCCCATGCCGACCACATGACCGCCGCCGCGTGGTTGAAGGAGGAGACCGGCGCGCCGACGGCGATCGGTCAGAAGGTCACTGAAATCGCGGCCATCTGGCGCGATCTTTACAACCTGCCGGACGCATTTGATCCGGCGCGGTGTTTTGACCGGATGTTTGCCGAGGGCGAAGGCTTTGTCAGGTTGTTTTGTCAGGACGAGACCAGGAACCGCGCCCCGTTCAAGCAGCCATTTCAGCCGCATAGTTGTTCCACAGGCTGAACGCGTCAGCCCGAGATTGGCGGTAGGGTGCTGCGGAAAGGCGGTGGCGTTTTGGTCGGAAGATGGTCGCGGTCTGATCATGGACGGATAGAAGACGCTGCGCCTGGCGTGGGGATTTGAAACGACCCATGATTTTTTCTCTTCGTCGTGTGTGTCGATGCGACGCCTCTGATCGGTTGTTCAAACCCTTGTGGGATCGATGATCTACGCTTGGGCAAAGGTCACGGACGGCCACGCCATAGCTGCGCAGTTTGTCCGTCACGAGGACGCGTGGCACACCCCATCGCTTCATTAACTTCATCAGGAAACGCTTGGCGGCATGGGCATTTCTGCGGCTTTGCATCAGGATCTCCAGTACGTCTCCGTTAGCGTCGACCGCTCGCCAAAGCCAATGTTTTCGCCCTCGAATTGAAATCACGACTTCGTCCAGGTGCCATTTGTCGGCGGGAACCGGGCGATCGCGACGGATCTTGGCCGCTAGCTGCGTTCCGAACCGCTGGCACCACACCCGGATGCTTTCATACGAGACTATTACGCCCCGTTCCGCCAATAGATCCTCGACATCGCGCAGGCTCAGGCCAAACCGATGGTACGCCCAGATGGCATAAGAGATGATGGACCGAGGGAACCGGAAGCCCTTCAGACGCGGCTGTGAAACTTGGCTGATCATGCCCGATGGCTATGCGTGCAGCCGGGCCGCGTCAACAACATGACAAAGCCGTTCCATGTGCGGTTTGCGCAGGAGGATGTGGCGAGAGGTCATACGCGCCCCTCAATGATCTCAGCTTCTTTTTGGCGGCTACGCTCCGCAATGATTGCTTGGCCGTCTTTGTGCAGCTGCTTTTTGTTAATCCAAGCGTAGTTGGACTCACAGACCGACATGGTGTTTCCAAGCATGTCCGCCGCCACCTTGAGATTTGACCAACTCGTGTCGAGCAGGAGCGTTGCATAGCCATGGCGCCACCTGTGGAAGGACATGTGCAGCCCGACTTCGCCTGAGGCACGTTGGAACCAGGCGTCGAAGGTGCCTTTGCCCAGGGGGCGGCCGGCATTCGCGACGGCAGGGAAGAGATAAATGTTGTCCTCCGCATGTGGGAACAGCGGGCGGATCGTTTCGAGATACCAGTCGAGCACCTCGGGGCCATGCAGATCGGCATTCAGTTCAATTGGGGCCACTTCTCCCCCGGATTTGGTTTCCTCCTTGGGCAGGTAGAACTCGTAGGACGCACTTTTCTGGCCTGGTACGAAGAAGTTCTTGCGGCTGCCGTGGAGGCGCAGGCCCAAGCAGTTGGCCATACGGATAGGGGCCCCGGACCATTCGATGGCTGAGGCTGCGGCGCAGGTGCCGAGGGATCGAGCGCGTTCGATTTCGGTGCGGGTCATTTCGCGGCCCTTTGCATCGGCGATGATCGCCTCGGCGTCGCGTTTCATCAGTCGGTGAAGATTCCGGAAGCGGCGCTCTTTGGTCGGATCAGCGATAAGGTTTTGACACCAGTGCGCGGTCGCGGGACGCATGCCATCCGCCAACTCTTTGCCCTGCTGGTAAAACTCACTGCTCTTGATGATCTCGGCCGTCTCGTCATCGAGCAGCCCGTTGCGGCTCAGGATCACGAGGATGTTGTTGTAATAGGCGTAGGCCGAGGCTTGGCTGAGCGTGCCGGGCAAGTGCTCGACCTCTTCGGTGCGCCGCAGTGACGCGCTGAGGTGATCGACGGCAAACAGCCCCTCGACGTCATTGACAGTAGTCAGGTCTGTGATTGGGCTGGGATAGTCAATCAGCGGGTCCGGGTTGTGGTGGGGCTTGCAGTGCGGCAGGGCGCGAAGGTGGTGGCGCAGCGCGGCCCGGTAGCGGTCGCGCGCTTGCTTCCCGACCCGGACAGCATCCTTGCCAGTGGTGCGATCGCGCGTGGTGCTGGCTTTTTGGGTCATGGCCAAGACCACGTCATCGACGTGGTCAGGCAGAGCATCGAGGTCGCGCAGACTCGGTTGCACCGGCACCGGATCAGCCGGCAATAGGGCACCGAGCTCAGGGAGGAAGCGAAAGCTATTCAGGAATTTTTGCGCAGAGCGCACCACCCCGCGCTCGGTCTTTGCATGCAGGACGTCTTCGATCCGGTCGGTGGCTCCGGGGGCTGCCAGATCCCAAGGTTCGAGCCCGGCACGCCGACAGATGTCGGCGAAGGTCGCAAGCGGACTGATCGACTGCTTCGGGATCAGGCCACCATTTGCAGCGGTGTGCAGGTTTGCCGCTCCCAGTAGGTCGGACCAGCCGTCCTGGCGGGCGCGAAGCTCCTGCTTCTCGGCTTCGGCGCCGGTGGCCTTCTTGATGGCGTTGCGGCACTTCTCGCGCCAGGGTTTGTAGGCACTGAGCTTCTGAGGGAGGTCCGGGCGCGGGTGGATACCGCCCACCGACTTTGGGAACATCGTGTCGAACTCCGCGATCTTCACCGTCCGGGGCGGTGCCCCAAACAGGTTGCGGCGCAGCGTTTTCAACGGTCCGGCCAGGTGGGCCGGCCCATGTGTGTCGATGTAGTCGATCACGTCCTGCATGGTCTCCATCTGGGGGGGTGCCTGAACTGGCGTGGCGCTCTTAGCCTTGCTGGGGAAGAGGTGCTTCATCTGAGAGTCCTTGTATTGTGAATTTGGGTCAAAATTTTCCGCTTAAACCGCATTCTGCCGCCTAAGCCGCAGAAAAAGCGATACATCCTCATATTTCCCGCTCCCGGAAGAACACGGATGTATCGCTTTTTTCCGGCTATCCCGCAGTGATCCGCTTGGACCGCACCGCACCGCCAAAAATCGCCTTTTTGCGTTCGGCTGGCGGCTTTTGAGGCTGAGGTTTGGCTATCGCCTTTGCCTTGGGTGCTGGTGCCGTTCGATCCTGATCCTGTTCCGGCTCGGGCAGAGGCTTTGGGGCGACATGCACGGCAGCCGGCAGGTCGAGCAAAAGTTCTTCGTCGCGCCAGAGCACCACGTCGAGCGGCCGGTAAAGCTGCATGCGAGGGCCGAAGTCGAACGCCGGGTAGGGGATGGTCCGATCGCCTCGGTCGACCTGTTTGCGCAGTGTGTCGGGGTGTTCTTTGAGCAGTATCGCCATGCCGGGGAACTTGACCAGCGGCGCGCGCAGCGCGGCTTCGAGATCCTCGATGCCCCCAATGATCGCGGATTTCGGGTGGCGGGATTTGAGCTTGTCGAGATGTCCTGCGAGCTGGCTACCTTCGATACCGTGGATCTGCTGCCAGATGCGGCGCCAGGGATATGTGCTCCCCTCGGGTGCGAGGCCCTGGGCTTTGGCGATCCGGGTGGCTGTGTTGCGATCCACGCCAAGATGGAAGCCCAAGAGCGTCGCGGTGAGGGGGGCGCCGCTGTGAAGACGGCCATCAAGCTTGCGCGCTCCTTGGGCTTGTGGACGGGTTTGGCCCCGGTCTGTCATGATGTCTCCTGTCAGTGTTGAACAGGAAGTGAGTCCGTTGGGTGCGGTAGAGAAGGAATTTGGTTGGATAGCCGGAATTTTTCAGCATCGCCGGCTGAATCGAAGGTTACGCTATACGGGCGTGGCGTAACCTTCGCCCACAATTGTAAGGTTGCCTGGCTCGCATCGGATCGTCAGCGATATCCCAATATAGATCAGGTTGAGGCCCCTTTTAGACACCTTGCCGGCCATCAGGTCCGCGATTCCGGGAGTATTGCCCGCCAGCGATATGAAACGCTCGCATAGACCTTCATCAGCGAGGTCATCGGCAGTGGCGGTGATGCGAACGGCGGTAGCGCATTTCTGTTCCAGCATACGCTTGGGGAACTACAGACGGCTGGTTTTCATGGCGAACTGAACCACTCCACTGGACACCCCAATTCCGACCTTGAGTGGATCACGGCATATCATGCCGCCGACTTCGCGCGCAGCGCCCTCAACTCAACTATCACCAGCAACGCCTTTATCGTGACAGTCTGCCCAGGAGCTCCGCAACATATTGGACACGGGCCTTGATCTCGGGGTCGGCCAGAGGGGCCAGCCAGAATGTTTGCCTTAGGTCAATATTTGCTGTGCTGATGCTGTTCCGGACTTCTTCAACAGCCCATCCCTCGGCAATAATGATAGTTTATAAACGATTACTCCCAAGAAAGCCCGAACTGGATTTCCGCGGTCGCGTCCGCGAACCCATATGGCTTGAAGTAACGAAAAACCAAGGAAATGATGAAGATGAATAGAGCTGACAATGCCCGTACCACTCTGCGTCCGGTTGACGCCCCTACGTTCAGATTGGCCATAATTGCTCCGCTAATCTCAAACGAGCACAACGAGCATGCCGCTAAACTGGAAGCTGCCGTGTGCGAGTTTGTGCGCCGTAGCGGAGTCGTGGACATGAAAATGCTATACCACTTGAGTAAACTATGCGAGGAAGCAGAAAAACTACTGTTTGAGGATGACCCTCGAGCTGCTGAGCTTGCGTATTCGGCGCAAGGTTACGTCCGCAGCCTGATGGCCGCGATCAACATGGCTCAGGTAGTGTAGACGGTGGAATGAACCCGCTCGAAGTCATCATCTTGATCGCTCCTATCGTCCTGGGCAAAACTGACATTATTTATTCTCATCCACCTGGGCCGCGTCAGCAGGCGGGGTCGGCCACGTGATCCCGAGGGTTTACTCAGCATTATCGAAAATGCGCCCTCGTACCGGCGCAGGTAATCCTAAGATCAGCGCTGGTTTTCGCCAAACGGGTCGGACATTGTTCCGATTATAGTCAAGCTTCGCTGAGTAGGCGGGCTAATATACGTGCTTCGTGGTCCTGGCCTCCGAAGAAGATCGCAAGAATGCGTACTCGGTGTTGGTGATCATCCACATCGAAATAGAGGACGGCGCGACCCTTCGTGACGTTACGAATGCGCTTGCCCAGATGTGGACGGCGAGTCCCCTGATAAGGGGACTCGCCCAGGCTGCGCATGGCGCTTTCTATCTCGGCCAGTCTTTGCTCCGCGAGGTTGAAAGCACGTTGGCCATCTTCCCCGAACTCTTGCACTGACTTGATGAGAAAATCGAAGATTAGGTCAAGATCGTGATCGACGCCGTCGCTACGAACGACTTCAAAGACCATGTTCGGCCTTCTTCCGCGCAATCATGTCTTGGGTCCGGCGCTCACCTTCATCAAGTGACACAAAGGTGCCAGCCTGACGCTTGGCCAGAAGCTCACGTAGTGCATCAGTCGCTTGTGATTGTTCTCTCAGGAGTTCCAGCCCCTGCTGCACGACTGCGCTCAGAGTGGCATAGCGCCCCTGGGCCACGAGGTCGCGCGCGTAAGCCTCTTGAGCCTCGCTGATGGATACGGATGCTTTCACGCTCATTTGGGTCACCTCAGCCTTATGCTACTAAGTAGTATAAGGCCAGTAATCGGTTGTCGATAGTTTTGAGTAAACTGCTCGCGCAAAGAAGTGTTGACTGAGGTGTGCAACGCCTCCGGATACGGACGCGATGATCACTCCCCATGGAACGCGCGACACCAGTTATGAAGAAGCAGGCTGAGGTCAGTTCCTACACCACTTCGCGGGGCAGGACCGGTGTTTGAAACAGGTGTTCCCATAGGAACATCCATTTCAAACCGCAAAAACTATGCAGCTTGCTTTCGTGCTGGCAAGTAACCCCATAATTTATCAGGAAAATACAACGAGGAAGATGTGCGCTGCAGCGTTTGTCAGAAGGTTACGATCTACGGTGGTCGTGTAACCTTCGATACTATTCGGTGGTGTTTCAAAGTAGCGTTCCCGCGGGAACGCTACTTTGAGGATCGCGGCGAGATAGCGGCAGGTCCAATGCGCAGAAGCGTCGATCGCCACTTTTTCTGGCTGGGATCACGCTATCGTCATGGTTCATAGGTTGGGGCTCCTGGAAAAGCAGCACGTCATAACATGCGCGCTCAGGGACATGCCGAACTGCGGTAAAGTAGCGTTCCCGCGGGAACGCTACTTTGAAACTGAAAGAAACCTACGTATCCGTCTATTGGCTGGCTGGATCATAAACCCTCTTTCAGCGACATAGACTGTCTGCAAGTGCGGCACAGGCTGGCCGCAAGTGTCGCGGTTTCCCCGGAGAAAATCGACATCCATGCAATAGGCCCGAAGGATGGAGACCACATGAAACCCAAGGTGCCAGCCTTTCATCCAAAGAACGCGCAACAGAGAAAGCTGCCGCACCCGCGATGAAGAACTCCTTCGATCAGGTGAAGTTTCACACGCTGATATGGCGCGTGCTAATAGCGGTTCCGAACTGGTGCGGTACCTTCATTTTAAACCGCAAAAACTATGCAACTTGCTTTCGTACTGGCAAGTAACGTCACCATTTGTCAGAAGGTTACGATCTACGGTGATCGTGTAACCTTCGATACTATTCGGTGGTGTTTCAAAGTGGCGTTCCCGCGGGAACGCTACTTTGAGGATCGCGGCGAGATAGCGGCAGGTCCAGTGCGCAGAAGCGTTGATCGCCACTTTTCCTGGCTGGAAGCACGCTATCGTCATGGTTCATAGGTTGGGGCTCCTGGAAAAGCAGCACGTCATATCATGCGCGCTCAGGGACATGCCGAACTGCGGTAAAGTAGCGTTCCCGCGGGAACGCCACTTTGAAACCGAAAGAAACCTACGTATCCGTCTACTGGCTGGCTGGATCCTAAACCCTCTTTCAGCGGCATAGGCTTGATAATTTACCAGGATGAGCACCATTACCGACGAACTTTTCTCACTCGGCGTCACCTACATAGAAGTGCGGTGCTGGGCATGCGGCAATACTGTGAGGCGCAAACCTGACGAAGTGCCACCAGGGATCACGCAACACCAGTTCGAGCGTAGGTCTGTCTGCAAGTGCGGCACAGGCTGGCCACAGGTGTCCCGGTTTCCCAGTAAGAAACCGACATCGATGTGATAAGCTTCACGCGAGGGAGGCAACATGAAACCCAAGGCGTCCAGATTTTCGTTCAAAGACCGCGCAGCTGAGAAAGCCGCCGCGCGTGCGCGCGATGAAGAACTACTTCGCTCTGGTCAGGTTTCACACGCAGATATGGCACGCGCTAACGGCGGTTTCGTCCGAGGGGCGCGTTACAAAGGCCCATCAAAGCGCATGCAGGCACTCGCTGCGCCCCAGCCGTCAGAGAGCGACAGCGCCTGACTACCGACAAGTGGATTTTAAATTCACTATTAAACACCTCTATTTACGGCTCTGGCTTCGAGGTCTTTTTGGCTTCGGGAAGGTCTTTGGCATAGACAAGGCTCCCGTCCTCATCGAGGCCAACCCCAAGCCCGAGACGTTGCCGTCTTTTCCAGAACGCCTCTTCCTCCGGGCTGGCCTCATCCATCTTCTTGGAGAACCATTCTATCCACTGTGGGTCTGATTCATCCGGCGTTGTGTTTGTCATCGCAGCGCTCTCCCTCCGCTTGGCCCACTCTAACACAGCTTTGGTTTTGAGTTTAGTGGGGCGGAGAAATCGGCTTTATATCTCTTTAATCCAATTGGTTAGAGCGCTTCCTTGTGGATCAAGAGGTCTTCCTGCAACCGCGCCGCTTTGCGGCGTGTTCGTTGATCGAGATCGAGTGCCCCCGCTGCTAACAACAGTTCCCCGAGTGTGTTGATCTCGGCGTTCGCTCCGACTCTGGTCGCCTCCTTCCAAACTTTACGGACAGTAGCACGAGCCTCGCGGCACGTACTTGGCCGACGTTTATGCGTGGCCGTGACAGCATCCGTTTGGCGTATGATCTGCACAGGTGGTTCATTTTTTCTACCCCGGGCGAGATCAGGCAGCGGACCGATAGGCTCTGCGTATAGCATTGTGGCCAAGTCAGGGATGCTCAACAGGCTATCGAGTTTGTGCAACTGCATGCTAAATTTTGTTCGTTTATGTAGAACCATCTTAGTCGCGGCATCGATGCCCCAATCCAAGCTAAGGTCGTTAGGCGCCTTACCGTCATCAATGGCTGGGCCGGAGATGTCGGCGAGCCCCATGGTTCTGATGCCTTGGGCTTTCATGGCAGCGCGCAGAGCACTCCACGCGACCTCAGCAGGGTCAGAGACGGGAATGGGGCGGCATACCAATGCTGACATGAAGAATACCTCCCTCAGAGCGTCGGTGACCTGAGCTTGCTGTGCTGGTTCCAGGCCCTGCGCGGAAACCCACTCAGAGGTGAGGTCGAGGGGCCGCATCAGAGCGCGTTCGGCTGTTCTGCGAATAGGATCCAGGGCTGCCTTCGCTTCCTTCGAAAGTTCAGTCCAAACGCGCGTCACAACTCGGTACGGGTCGACCCCTGCATCGGAGCAGCTTACCATCAGCTTTCGCGACTTACCCTCATACGTTGCCCAAGTTCTACGCTTTACCCCCGATGGAATATCACCCCACAATTCGCGCCAAGTAGCCAGATGAAGAAGATCGTCCGGCGTTGCGTCGACCATGTCGCGTTCGCACATGAGCCGCCATAGAGCTTGGAGCGGCAAGCGCTCTTTGCGACTATCGATCATATCCTTGAGCCATGCAGGCAGGTGCTCGGGTACAGGCAGCGTCACATGTGGCAACAGCACCCTTCGGACGCGGCTGACATACTGGTGCCAAGTTGTGTCAGAAACGCCGGTGATCGATTCCGGAAGCTGTGTGATCAATCTCCAGGTATCCTTGATGAGCAGATCGTCAGCTACAGGATCCTTAGGCATACCGAAGGAACCCGAAACACATATGGCCTGCCACACTTGTTGCAAACCGCTTTTAGGCCCTTGAATTGCCGCAGCTTGGTAGCGGGCCAGCGTCGGTGGGAGGGAATAGATTCGCCGTCCCTGCCGGTCATAGTCCGGCGGCGGTCCGATTGGATCAGGAGGCAACAGGCCGCTTTTCGCAACCTCAGGAAGGTCGAACAATTCATTAAAAACCGTCACACCCCGGCGCAGACGCTGGCGCACAGAGGATGAGAGCTTAGCCTTTGGTTGCTTTTTCCGCTCACGCTCGGCGCGACGTTGCAGCTGATCATCGGACAGAACTCCACGCTCTGCGTCGAGAGACCAAACCCAGTTAGTCCGAATGTCTGCCGGGTTCATTCCAGCCGCTTTCGCGGGTTCCGAAAGGCCGGGCAGACCCCGTTCAATCTCCTCCCGACCTGAGCGCCGGATTAGCGTGCGTAGATGCTCCCACGGATCTTCGATCTCACCGGACGGCCAAAAGAGAAGAGAGACTTGGGCGCGCGCAGTCCGATAGACATGCCGGTTTGGGATCAAGGATTGTTGATCCGTCGACAGTGCGTCAAAGCTCGCCGGAAATTGGATATGAAAGGTTGATGTCTGTACCTTGTCAGGGCCGCCAGCAGCCCTTCCGAGCATCAAGAGGGCGCCGCGCACTTGCGGCCAGTTATTTACTAAGGGTTCGCCGGCGTTCGCAGCGGCGTTCCCAAGAGCGATGATATCTTTAAGCGTTTCCATGACCAATAGTTTGGTCTGGTCCCCCATACTGAGAAATAAGGTTTGATTACCTGCTATTCCCCTCGCGCAAAGCGCCTCCTTTAAAGCGAACAATATCGCCCCACATGTTTGATATGCAGGCGGGTGTTTAGCCCGCAGAGGCGCTATTACCGGGTGATGGCGGCCAAAACGGGTCCAAATTAACGGCTTGGGAAAGTCATCCGAAAAATTATTTTTGTAGCATTAGCGGCTCACCGTAGAGGCTGGGAATCCGACCTCTTGAGCGGCATCCGAGAGCTCCTTAGGCTGCTCCGTGTCAAAACCGACAGCGTTCCAAAACTCTCCCCACGGCTGCCTGTTGCGCTTTGAGAGCCGCGCGATGGCGGAAAATCTTGCGCCGGGTATCTTTATGATGTCCGCGCATCCCAAGAGCAGAGATCAGCAAGCATGCTTCCTCTGCTTTGCCGATTCACGAAAGGTAATACCCATCTTATTGGGTGGGTACCGTTTTCGCTGTAATTCTCAGCACGGCGCATCCAGTTAGAAACGCCCCCCGACCAGCAAGGGCGAAGAGTAGCTTGATTTACGCCAGGCTCTGTTCAACGGATGGGGAGTAACTCAGAGACTACTTAAAGTTCCGGAAGATATAGGCAGAAAGGTCTTTTCGAGCCAACCCTATCTTAGCCAAGTCGGTGTCGGAGAGGGCGTTTAAGTGCTGAAATTCTCGGATTGTCACACCCATCTCGAAGACCCCTTCGAAGAAGCTCCGCAAACTGCGAAAAGCTGATCTGATGGGGAAATCAGTCACCGTGATGTTCTTAAGATATACCATTGTAGTCTCCACCGATGATTATGTCCTCCCGATGATCGACTTAAGGCTGTAATAGGACGATTGCCACAGTAGTTCACTGCATGGCCGCTATGCTCTGGACAGAACCCCTAATCTTACCTCGAAATACCGAACGTCCCAGACACACCTTCGGGGCAGCAACGACGTCAAGCGAGAGAAAACCGATCAAGGTAGCGGCGGTAGTTCATCGTCACCTTCCAAGTGACGAGAATAGCTTTCACCGGTCACCTGCAGCCATACTGAAGGCACAGGTTGAGTCTACTTCCACTTAGACCGGTCTTGTTCGAGGCATCCGACGGCTGTTCAATAGGCAATCCCCAGACGGAAACATAAAGCGCCCCCCACCTCGCCTAAGTGGAGGGCGTTGGGCACCTCATGGGTTCCTTTGTAGCCAGCCAGATGGCTCTACAGAATAATCTTCGCAGACATTCTCAGTTGATTCGCTGAATCTCGCGCCCAGAGTTCCGTATGTTCCTCCCCCAATTTTCCCTCGGCCCAAAATGTCTCATTGGCGAACACTGGCTTGATAGCCCGAAAAGAAAAGCGCCGAGGCGTAGTGCCGGGATTTGCATTCTGGAACGCTTCTGCCAGCATAGTGGCGATAAACTGGCCCTGAACTATAACACCCGGGTAGCCCTCTTCTTCTGTGACGTATGGATGATCGTAGTGGATTTGATGTGCATTGAAGGTCACTGCAGAGTAGCGAAACAGACGCGTTGTAGGAGTGCTAACCGGCTCTGACCAACTGGCGGTTTCTGGTGCGGGTTTTGATCGCGGTGTCTCATCCTTAGCGGGGGGATCACGATAAACTACTGTTTGGGTTTCACTCAGGCACAGTCTGCTATCAACAGAGTAATCGTTAACGATTTCCAGAAAAATCAGCTTACCAGAGGCACCTTCTTTCTCTTCAATCTTTGTGATCTCGGCTCGTTTCGTCACGTCGTCGCCAAACCGGATGGGGGTCTTGAAGTGAATGTCGCTCGATGCCCACATCCGACGTGGCTGAAGAATTGGAGGGATGAAATCCCCACGCTGTGGATGACCGTCAAAACCGATCCGGGATTGTGGAACCATTGGAGTAAAGTAAGTCCAATGCGCCAGAAGTGGGATAGGATCTCCCAGCACGGCGGTGAACGGCTTGTCCAAGACCGCCGCAAGCCCTCGCCCTGGCCATAGCTCCGCCTTCTGCGTCTCAGTAACGGACTTTCCGAGCCAATTCATTATGTTATCCGACACACTCTTTCCTCCTAATAATTAGTAGTTGCCGAGACTACTACTATCACATAAGTTGGGGCAATAGAGAAATGCGGAGGAACCTGATGGCGATTGTCGATGTGGTAGCGGACATCACTGGAAATGTCTGGAAAGTAGTGAAGAAGGCGGGAGATATCGTCGAAGAAGACGAACCGCTCATGATCCTTGAGTCCATGAAGATGGAAATCCCGGTTCAAGCCCCGGACCAAGGAAAGGTCGTAGAGATCTTGGTTGAGCCAGAGACTGTGGTGACCCAAGGCCAAGTCTTGGCGCGCATTGAAGTGGATTGATCATGGCAAGGAAGGTTCTTATCGCAAATCGCGGCGAGATTGCTCGCCGCGTCATTCGCGCTTGCCGCAAGCTCAACTTGCGTTCTGTCGCTGTGTACTCAGAAGCTGATGCAGGAATGCCCTTCGTGGAGGAGGCTGATGAAGCGGTCTTGATCGGCCCTGCCTCGCCGAGAGAAAGTTACCTTCAGGCGGCAAAAATCATTGAGGTTCTTAAGGATACCGGCGCCGATTCTGTGCATCCTGGATATGGTTTCTTTTCGGAGAGTGCAGAATTTGCCGAACATGTTCGCGCTGCAGGTGCTATCTGGATTGGTCCTGCCCCCGAGACAATCCGAGCGATGGGGGACAAGCAGCGTGCGCGAGGCATCGCCATGGCAGCCGGTGTACCCGTAGTTCCTGGCAGCGAACGCTTTCCGGAAGGCGATCTGGACGGTATTGAAGCGGCCGCCGAAGAAGTTGGGTTTCCGCTACTGGTTAAGGCAGCCGCCGGGGGCGGCGGTATTGGAATGAAGCTGGTCGCAGATGCTGGTGATTTAGTAAGCACAGTTGAAGCTACGCAATCTATGGCAGGAAAGGCCTTTGGCGACGGAGCGGTCTTTATGGAGCGCTTCATACCACGCGCTCGCCATGTAGAGATGCAGGTCTTTGGCTTCGGCAACGGCAACGGCGTACACTTCTACGAACGCGACTGCTCGCTGCAGCGGCGCTACCAGAAAATGATTGAAGAAAGCCCGGCGCCGGGGCTGAGTGACGAAACCCGCACGTCTATGCAAGCGGCAGCGATCGCGCTGGTGCGGCATACAGATTATGCTGGAGCAGGCACTGTAGAGTTTCTCGTCGATGCTACCACGCAGGAGTTTTACTTTCTCGAGATGAACACCAGAATACAGGTGGAGCATCCGGTAACTGAGATGGTCACTGGGGTCGACCTGGTAGCGATGCAGATCGATTTGGCTTACGGGAGACCCCTCGAAATTCATCAAGACACGATCTCCACTGAGGGCGCGTCCATTGAATGTCGATTGTATGCGGAGAACCCAAAGAAACGATTTTTCCCATCTCCTGGACCATTAAGGCGGTTACGTTTTCCCGAAGAGACTGAGAACCTGCGCATCGAGGCTGCTTATCGAGAAGGTAATGATGTCACTCAGTATTATGATCCAATGATCGCTAAGGTTGTGGTGAGAGGTGTCGACCGTAGGGAAGCAATTGACCGGGCTATAGCCGCACTGTCGCACACTGTTGTGGAAGGAACGACAACCAACCGCGACTTTTTGATCGCATGTCTGCGCAACCATGATTTCGTTGCGGGTGACGTGCATACCGCCTTTATCGAGCACAATCTCGATCACCTTTTGTCGGCGACTGAAACATAGGAGCGAACGATGACTACAACCCCTATTACTATTTGGGCAGGTTTTTCAGATCTAAGCCGCAACATTGCATTGGTAGTAGCTGGCACGATCTTGCTCGCAATATCTGCTCAGATCACTGTCCCGATGTGGCCGGTTCCGATGACGCTTCAGACACTTGCCGTACTCTTCATCGGAATCAGCTACGGCGGCCGATTAGCGACTACGACGCTTCTGCTTTACCTTGCGCAAGGTGCATTCGGGATGCCAGTTTTCGCGGCTGGCGGGGGCATGCCGCACTTGCTGGGTCCTACTGGTGGCTACCTCCTTGGCTTCTTATTCGCGGCGAGCCTACTGGGCTGGGCTTCAGATCGAGGTATGACCCGTTCCGCCCCAATGCTAAGCTTATACCTTCTTCTTTCAACCTTAGCGATCTATGTTCCCGGATCACTGTGGCTGTCCAGCTTCGTCGGCTTTAAGAGCGCCCTATTCGCAGGCATTTTGCCATTCCTGTTAGGGGACTTGGTGAAGGCTACAATCGTAGGCATGGTAGTATACTTCGGCAAAAAGATATCGCGCGGAGTGTGACATGTCTTCGCTCGCCACCCGTCGCGGCCTCTGGTAGGCCGTGACATTATTCGGGCAAGAGCAGTCTCACCGCCGGGACGCAGGGCGTTAAAAAAATGCACTTTGTCCTGGGCGCAGAAGGCCACATCCATTTAACGGTCATCGGGTTATCTTGCGATAAGTAAGATGAGAAGGCCTGAATATATTGTCACTTTTGTTGACGGGCGGCTACTAAGTCACTATCGGCACGCATCGATTGGATTAGCGACGCGCTTCCAAGTCATTAAATACGATATCTTAGGCGATAGCGCAGTTGCCGGTCAAATAATAGTCTCGCATCCAATAATTGCGCACTGCGAGGCGAGCGGCTCTTCATCAGTCGCACCAGATCGCTGTTCGCCATCTTCGGCGGAACGGGTACGATCATAGAGCAATTGTTAGAGACCAAGGAGTGGATACTAAATGCCCATACGACCTTCCGATGCTATGAGACATTCGATCCCTGAGTTGAAATCACTTGGCTTCTCTGAATATGAGGCACGGATCTATGTCAGTTTAATTGGAGCTGCGCCCTCCACCGCCTACGAGCTTGCCAAGACTTCAGGCGTACCGCGGCCGAACTCCTATTCCGCGCTGGCGTCCCTGGTCGATCGCGGTGCGGCGATGCCCGTCAGCGACAATCCAGCACGCTACGTTGCACGGGATCCACGGGAGCTTTTATCGACTATTGCCACTCGCACAAAAACGACCTGCGAAGAACTTGCTGAACACCTAACCCAAGTTAGCGCTCCTAAAGTCGATGACTATGTCTGGAACCTCGAAGGGGGGCCGGAGATAGACGCAAAACTGTCCAGTATGATTGATAATGCCCGCGAGGTGATTTGGATCAAAGCGGGCCCTGAAGTAATTCGACCCCATAAAGACGCACTCGCAACGGCGACAACAGAACGCAACGTTAACTTACGGATCATTCTGTTTGGCGATGATGCCAATGAGTTTTTGTTAAATGAAAAATGCGAGGTCTATGTTCACGAAGGCAGCGGAGTTCGAATGGGGACGGCGGACAACCTATTTACAATCACCGTGGATCACGACGAAATGCTGACTGCCAACGAAAGCGACGGTATCCGAGCAGCCTACACTCAGAACCAAGCAGTAGTTAAGATGGCACTCTCTCTTATTCGCCATGATTACTATATGTCGGAAATCTTTATGCAATTTAAAGATCAGATCGACGAAGCGTTCGGTCCACACCTGTTGAAGCTGCGTGGTCGCAGCTATACGCCCGAGCAGTTCGAATCCTTTAAGCACAGGACAGGCACCAATGTATAAAGGGCGCCAATTTTCGACGCCCAATATACATCGTTCATAGCTTTTCTGCCATCCGTCGTTCCAGATGCGCCACATTTGCCAAGGCAGCAGCCATCTCCGGTATCTCGTCGTATATTGGGACACCTATTTCGCGAGCGCGCTCCTTATAAGCACGTTTAGCGTCTTCCAGCTCAGCCGAGCCGTCGCTGCGCAAGGCGAGAGAAAAATGAGCCTTCCCGGGGTGCTTGCTTTGCAAATCCTCCACAACCGAGAACAGGTTGTTTACTGGATCTACGTCGCCGCGACCGACAAAAGCGGCAAGGTTCAAGTGCATAGCAACTGCTTGCGGTTTGGCGTACTCATATATGATATCCAGAATTTCTCCTGCAACCCAGCCGTCCTTCTCTTGCAGAGTACGCACCGGCGTATCGACTGGATTGACGACAGAAGTTCCGGGGGGGAAGCCCAAGGCGTCGAGATGTTTACGTGTCTGCGTGTCGAAGGGGGACACATCGAGGTCGACCTCAGCGAAGGCGTCTGAACCCAAAACACTCGATCCGCCCCCGTTTCCGAACAGAGCAACGGTTTGGGTGGGTTTCGAAGGATTTAGAGTGAAACTTTGGAGTGCCAGAAGGGTGTCGAGGAAAGCATTCACGTGTGGTACCATTACAGCCGCTGTTTGTTGAGTCAGAGCGTGCCATGCGCGATCATCTCCCGCCAGCGCACCAGTATGCGAAGCGGCCGCCAAACGACCCTGTGAAGAGCGTCCGCCTTTCAAAATCACGACCGGCTTTGTGGCTTTCGCTGAGCGAAGTAGCTCGAAGAATTCCCGGCCGTCTTTAATATCTTCAATGTAAAGCCCCACGGCTCGAGTTTGAGGATCGTCGAAGTAGAACTCCAGCAAATCGGTAGGTGTTAGGTCACAACTATTGCCCATAGTTACGAGGCCGGAAAAGCGAAGGCCGCGCCATTGGCCCCGTTTGATAATATCAGTTGACAACCCGCCCGATTGAGACACCACACCGATTGTGCCGACATCCTTCGGTGCACCAACAGGGAAAGTCAGCCCGCCTCGCGGTGAATAAGTGCCTAAACAGTTGGGACCCAGTACGCGGACGCCACCAGCGTGAGCCTTTTCAACCAAGTCATTCTCAAGATCTTGCCCTCCTTCAATTTCAGCGAATCCCGAAGATATGACCTGCGCAATCCTACAATTTCCACGGGCTGCGGCCAACGCACCCGGAATCCGGTCTGCTCCTATTGCAACATACGCATAATCGATGGGCGTGGGCGTGGATGCCAGATCGGGATATGCTTGTAGCCCTTCCACCTCGTTCGCCTTCGGGTGGATCGGATATATTTCTCCCTTATATCCATAATCCTTCATTCGCCGAATGAAAGTATTCGCGATGGCAGTATGATTTGTCGAGGCACCTAAAACGGCCACCGACTTCGGCTGAAACAGCGGTGTCAGACGTTTCGTTTGACTTAGTTCTGGGTCAGGAATCGGTCGAGCTCTAACCACTGTATCGGCGCCAAGGATGAAGCGTGCATCTACTGCGATTGCTGCGTCCTGCGTAACCAGAACCGGATTCAGATCAAGTTCAGCGATGGTGTCGGCGCCTGACATCAGAAGCCCGTCAACACCGCCAACCTTCAGCATCAACTCGACCAGCGCGTCGATATTCACTCCTGACTGTCCGCGCACTCCGGACAAAATCTTGTAGCCTTTTAGGCCTTCAACCATGTGGCGCGCGTCTGTCTTCGAAATCGGACAGAGGCCAAACGCCACGTCCTGCAAAACTTCAACAAAAATCCCCCCAAGTCCTACCATAAGCATTTGGCCAAACTGTGGATCACGCAGGCCGCCGATAACCACCTCCAAACCCTGAGGCACCATCTCTTCGACCAGCCATCCGTCGCAGCGGGCTTTAGCAATCATTGGTGCGCTCGACATAGCGCGGATGGCCGCCTCGATTGCAGCGGCATCAGGGAGGTCTAAGGTCACGCCACCCGCATCGGATTTGTGCAGGATGTCGGGCGACATCACTTTCGCAACAAAAGGGCCGGTCATACCTGCGATGGCGCCGGTTACTTCCTCCGGCGTTCCCACCACCACCGACCCAGGCACGCGAATGCCATGCGCTGCCAGAAGGGCCTTACCTTCGCTTTCGTTCAGTGCAGCCCGGCCGGCGGCAACCGCATCATTCAGAACCTGATCTTTCATCTTTTGTCTCCGGGTCAGTAGCTGGTAGGCCATGTGCTCATTAGGTGATCGCCGATCCCCCCCGAGAGACGGCGTCGGTGCACCTCGAACATCCTGATCAAACGCTCGCGGGTCTCTTGTGGTTTGACTACATCCTGAACAGTAGCGATCCGCGCCATGTCCCAGACTTCTAAATCTTTCTGAATGTCCGCGAGAGCTTCTTCAAACCCCTCGTCCTCGGGTGTTTTATTGTGCACGATGGTGGTAGCGAAGACCGGATCCATAAAGCTAACTTCAGCTGTAGGCCACGCGATCATGGCGTCGTTGTGTGCGCCGCCGCCCATAGCAACGTAGGCCCGTCCGTAGGCTTTTCGGCACATCACCGTAACCGAAGGTACGGTAGTCAGACAGGCGGTATTCATGAAATTCATAATCCAACCAGGAGCCGCACGCCGTTCGGCCTCGGTACCAACGACGAAGCCAGGTGTATCCATTAAACGTACAATTGGGATGTTGAAGCTGTCGCACATCACAGTAAAATCTACGGCTTTGCGACACGCCTCCACCGAAAGTGCCCCCCCGCCTACGTTCGGGTTGTTGGCAATGACGCCCACCACTTTACCATCAAGTCGCGCAAGCCCCACGGTTAGGGACTTTCCAAACCGCGGTTTGATTTCAAGATAGCTATCATTGTCAAAGATCACTTCGATGATCTTTTTCATGTTGTAAACTTGTGTTCGTTTTTCCGGAAGGATTTCAAGAATCCGTTCCTGATCGTCGCCAGAGCCTTCAGGAACTGCGGCCTCTGGCGGAAGCTCTTTGTTGTGACTGGGCATGTAGGAGAGGAATGCTCGAATTGCCAGCATAGCCTCTTCGTCGGTATCAACGAAATGATCAATCAATCCTGTCTGCTCAGCGTGAAGACGCCATCCACCCAGTGCCTCGACATCTACTGCCTCTCCAATGGCCATCGACACCAGCCGTGGAGAAGACACCGACATGATTGATCCCTTCTTCATTACGGAGAAGTCAGCCATGCAGCACATCCATGCGGATGATCCGAACGACGTATTCAGGGCCGCCGCTACGTAGGGCACTTCACGCTTGCGTCGGAACTGTGAAGTATCATTACCAAGAAGCTGCCCCATGCCCTTGGATCCCATTGCGTCAGGCAAGCGCGCACCAGTGCTTTCGCCGACATGCACAAATGGCATTCCGCGGGCGACGCAAGCGGAACGAATGTATCCCATCTTCTTGGAATTAGTCGCCCCAGTGGAGGCGCCTTTAGTGGTGAAGTCGTTCACCACGACGCCGACGTCGCGCCCGTCGATTCTGCCGAATCCGGTGATCTTGCCGTCACGCGGAGTTTTTGCTGCGTCTTCGTCGGAAAATGCTGACGCCCCCAGAAGTCCTGTCTCGATGAAGCTGTCGTCGTCCACAAGCGCGGCCAGCCGCTGCTCGGCGTTCAGATCGCCCTTTTCCGCGCGGCGAGCGAGTTTTTCCTCTCCGCCCATTCGACGCGCATCGGCCCGCCGCCGATCAAGTTCCCGTAGTCGGTTTTCATGCGACATCAGTGATCCCCTTGTACTGTTTTTTGTCATATGTGATTGTGAGGGTGGACGCAGCTGCCAGACGCTCGCGGTCAACTCCGGGACAAGGACCTGCGGGAACCGTCATACTACCATTTTCGAAAACGAGCGGTCGCGTGAACAGCCTATCTCGCAGCTTGAGCCAACCATTGAATTCCCCTGCGTTATCAATGTGGTCAGCTGCAACACACGCTTCAAACCAAGCGTGTAGATCGCATCCCAGGCCATCGCCTAAAACTGCCTGCATGCCATGCGCCTGAATGTGTTGAATACCTTCTATAAGCCGGGCAACACTACCGAGCCGTTTGAGCTTAACCTTACAGAACGCAACGCCGGGAATCTCTGCCGCACGCTCGATATCTTCCAGTGTGCTAATCGGCTCATCGAGCATGAGTGGAATATCCGAAGCCACAGCGACCGCCGCATTATCATCCCACTGATCAGCCTCGCATGGTTGTTCGAAAAGCACGATGCCGTCAGGGTCAACCTTTCGCACGAACGCAATAGCCGCTTCCCGATCATAGGCTCGATTGGCATCGATGCGTAGAGTGGCGCGGCCTGCTACAGCATTCTGGATCCATCCTACGCGAGTGGCGTCCGTATCGACATTTTGCCCCACCTTAATCTTTAACGTGCGGAAACCCGCGGCGATGGCAGTTTCCACCTCGGTCTCGATTCCTGCTTGGTCCAGAGCGCTTACGGGAACTAAGAGCGGCAGGGTCGCTGGCGCTTTGCGGTTCAACACAGGCATAGCTTCGAGCACTTCCAGAGCAGTGACTACCGCAGTGGTGGCGACCTTACTTTCTTGATACTGGGCGAGCATTAGAGCTTTCGCCTGTGGCGTTTTTAGACCGATTAGTCGAGGTAGACGGTGCTTCAGATAAGCCAGCCCCCCCTCGCGGGTTTCACTGCTTGAACCCGGGGATATATGTGCAGCTCCATACCCCACACGGCCGTCGCTATCCTCAATCTCAATGACATAAGGCTCGAATTCGTGAAATGTACGATAAGATAACCGGTACGGTTTTACTAAAGGGAGCTTTAGGCGTCGAAAAGTTACTCGGACGACAATACTCATGCCAATTCACTCCTCAAGGTATCGACAAGATCTGTTTTTTCCCAAGTGAATGTGCCGCCTTTTCCGGGATCGCGACCGAAATGTCCAAAAGTAGCCGTCGGGCGGTATATCGGACGGGCGAGATTGAGATGCTGAATGATGCCGCGCGGGCGCAGGTCTACCAAGCGGAGTAGAGCCGCTGCTATCTCGCGTTCGTCCACTTGCGCAGTACCCTGCGTTTCCACCGAAACAGACACAGGCTCCGGCACCCCGATTGCGTAGGCAATCTGGATTTGACAACGTGCAGCGAGACCCGCAGCCACAACATTCTTGGCAAGATACCGCGCTGCATATGCGGCTGAGCGGTCCACCTTCGTCGGGTCCTTCCCCGAAAAGGCTCCCCCCCCGTGCAATGCCGATCCGCCATAGGTATCAACAACGATCTTGCGGCCAGTTAGCCCTGTGTCGCTTTCTGGGCCACCGATTACAAAGCGCCCAGTAGGATTGATGAGAAAGCGAGTATCCTCATCCAACAAGGCTTCGGGCACCGCTGCTCGGATTTCGGGTAGCAGCATGTCGGTAACATCGGCGGTGCTTAGCCGCTCTTCATGATGGCACGACACCAAAACCGTGTCGCATCGCACCGGGCCGTTTTCATCATACAATAGAGTGACTTGTGACTTGGCATCGGGCAACAGCCCTAATAGCTGCCCGGCTCTGCGTCGTTCGGAGAGGCGCCGGACGATGCGGTGGGATATGTCGATCGCCGCAGGCATGAAGGAATCGGTCTCATTACAGGCAAAACCGAACATCATGCCCTGATCCCCCGCTCCCTCGCTCTCCCGGCTCCCAGCATCTACTCCAAGGGCGATATCCAAGGATTGTGGCTGCACCCTTGTATCTATTGTAAGGGTGTCAGCATTGAAGCCGTCAAAAACGTATCCGATCTCGCGGATCGTATCACGGGCAATGGTTGCGATCGTATCCGCATCCATTTCTTCTCTACTACGCATTTCACCTGCGATGATCATGAAGTCTTTCGCGCACAAGCACTCCAAGCCGGCTCGAGCATCAGGGTCGCGTTGTAGCAGGTTGTCGAGAAGCGCATCCGAGACCTGATCGCAAATCTTATCCGGATGCCCATCCGAAACTGACTCACTTGTGAACAATCTGGACGCAGTCATCAAATTCGGTTTCCTGTTTAAATGCTTAGTATCGTATGCAACTACCGCTTAGTAGTTGTCATAGCTACTACTGTCAAGATATTTCAGTAGTTGCTTTAGCTACTACGTTTAGCTTACGATAATGAGCATTAGTAGGTTTTAAACTTCAGGGAGGAGTGAAATGGCCATGAATAAAGCGCTGAGCGTCTTGATGAGAGTCCCATACGGTTTAGTCGCAGCCGGAATTATAGCCGCAGGAGCGGCACAAGCTCAGGATTACCCTCACAAGCGAATCGATTACATCCTGCACGTAACGCCTGGAGGGGCTACCGACGTACTTGCTCGGAAAACTGCGGCTGGTCTGGAAGACATAATGGGTGCGACCATCTCGGTGGAAAATCGAAGTGGTGGTAGCGGCGCGAGCCAAATGGCAATCCTAACCCGGAAGCCCGCCGACGGCTCAGTTTTTGGATCAGTAACAGCATCGCACATCGGAATGTTTCTGAACACGGGAGACTATGCCGTTAATGACGTTGAGTGGGCCTGCCGTATGGTGGTGGACCCATACCTTCTGGTCGTCCCGGGGGACAGTGATATCGACAATTTGGCTGATTTGGCCGAGGCCGCGACTTCTAATCCAGGCAGCCTCTCCATTGCCGGTTTCGGTAGTGAGGGGTCAGGCGGTCATATCGCTTGGAAGATCATCGAAGAAGCCGCGGGCATGAACGGTGAGGTAGCGTGGATACCCTACGACTCGATCAAGGATGGGATCGTCGCGGCTCTCGGAGGGCACAATGACTTGGCTATTGGCTACGTTGATCTAACCAGCCAACACGTCGAAAGCGGCGCCTTGAAAGTCATTGGAATTCTTTCTGATGCTGCGCCCGAATTGATGCCGAGCGCAGTACCTTTCAGCGATCAAGGTTACGAGGTTGATAACGATTGGCAGCAGTTTCGCGGCATCATCACGCCGGCCGGCACTCCCCTGGAAGTCCGCGAAGAGTTGTGTGATGCGGTGAATACGCTGATGGAAACTGACGACTTTCGAAAGTTCATGAACGACGCCGGGCTGAACGCCGGCTTCCAAGGACCTGAGCAGTTCCAGAACTTCGCCAATAAGCAAGCGCTCACAACGGAAGACTGGTTGACGAAGCTTGGTATGGCTAACTGATTGGCGGAACCCATGTCAAAAAATCCAAGCGAGGCGACACCCCCCTTAGAGGGTGTCGCTGTCAAAACCCTTACCGTCTCGCGACGGATTGCAGAAACGGTGGTCCTTCTCATAATTTTGATTGTTGGGCTATTTTTCTTCGCCGGCAGTCTCAATATTGGAAGTCGATCAGGGGACGTTGTGGGCGCAAGCACGTTCCCCAAAGCGCTGTCTCTATTGTTGATTTTTACCACAGCGCTTGCAATTATCTATGCTTTGCGCGCGCCTCCCAATGTCAGCATCACCCTGAAGCGGCCACGCGCAGTAGTGATTGCGATAGTGCTTTTAATCGCATTCCCGCCCCTGGTTGGCATGCTGGGATACTATGTCCTGATTGTACCATGGCTAATCATCTTTGGCTGGGCAGCGCGGGTCCGAAGTCCAATGTTAATCGTGATAAACTTAGTCACTGTACTGTTTGTCGCTCGCGTGGTGTTTCAAATGATCCTGCGCACCCCGATGCCATGAGGTACCTTGATGCTTGAGAATTTAACGTCCGCTTTCTTTCTAATGCTGAATCTAAACACGGCATTTGCACTGGTTGCAGGCATCTTCATCGGATATTTTGTCGGCGCTTTGCCGGGTTTATCATCGTCGATGGGTATGGCGCTGCTTATTCCTTTCACATTCGGGATGGAACCAGTTCCGGCTATGGTGATGTTGGTTACTATCTACATGGCCGCCGACTTTGCAGCCGCGATTCCAGCCATCTTGGTCAATGCACCAGGTCAACCGGCCGCTGCCGTGACAGCCTTCGATGGCTTTCCAATGCGGGAGCGCGGAGAAGCGGGTCTGGCCCTAACGTTGTCGGTCGTGAGCTCGGGCGTGGGTGCCGTAATTGCAGTCATCTTCTTAATTTTCACCGCACAGGCAATGGCCAACTGGGCGCTTGCCTTCGGCCCCGCCGAATACTTCGCCCTTGGCGTGGTCGGCCTCAGCTTGATCTCCGCTCTTTCTACAGGCGGTATGCTGCATGCGCTGATTGGGCTTTTTTTGGGTTTACTTATAACTACTGTCGGCATCGACCCCATTGAGGGCAAACAGCGATACGTTATCACGTACTCCCTCATTGACGGCATTCCATTCCTACCAGCGCTGATCGGCTTATTTGCCTTGTCCGAAGTTTTTGTACTGATCGAGGAATCACGAGGCGCGACCAAGCTACACTCTGTCGAACGACTGGTCGTTCCAAAGATACGTTCTGTATTCAAGCATTTCCGCACGATGTTGCAAGGTTCAGTACTTGGCTATTTCATTGGGGTAATTCCCGGTGCGGGATCTTCAATTGCTTCCTTGGTCAGCTACGGCGTGGCGCGCAACCTTTCAAAGAAAAAGAGCTCGTTCGGGAGAGGGAATCCAGAGGGTGTCGTCGCTTCGGAGAGCGCCAACAATGCCTCCGTTTGCGGTGCACTGGCACCTCTGCTTACGCTGGGAATCCCAGGTTCTGCCAGTGCTGCTGTCCTGATTGGGGGATTGACTATCCAAGGGCTGCAGCCTGGACCTTTCTTATTTATTGAAAATCCCGAAATTCCATACAGTATTTTTCTGGCGCTACTTATCGGTGCTCCGCTTATGGCCGCCCTTGGTCTGTTCGGGGCGCAGCTTTGGGCCCGTGTTACGCTAATCCCACGGGGAGTTGTGGCAACCTGCGTAGCCTCTATCTCTTTGCTGGGTAGCTATGCCGCCACTAACAGCATCTTCGCAATTTACATTACCGTCATTTTCGGCATCGCCGGGTTCGTAATGAGAAAAGTGGGGATCCATCCCGCCCCAATTGTGCTGGCGCTGGTCTTGGGTGATTTAGTCGAATCTAATTTTCGTCGCGGCATGCGGACCTCTTCGGGGGATCTGTCCTACTTTGTCGACAAACCTATCGCGGCGACCCTTCTGATTGTTGCCCTTGTGGTGCTCACCCTGCCGCTAATCGGACGCTTGCGCCGTCGCAACATGCAAGAGGAAATCTAATGAAAATATCACTGCGCCGTTCAGCACTCTACATGCCAGCTGCAAATTCTCGAGCACTCGAAAAAGGCCGAAGCTTGCCAGCTGATATGCTGATCTTGGACTTGGAAGACAGCGTATCCCCAGACGTAAGAGCTGAAGCTCGCGTTACTGTATCAGAGGCGATCCGTCGGGGGGGGTATGGTGATCGAGAGGTAATATTGCGTATCAATGGAAAGGATACTGTAGATTGGAAGGCAGACCTAAGCGTTGTAGCGCAGTGCTCACCGGACGCCGTGTTGGTCCCAAAGATCAATACCACCGCCGATGTCGATGCCGTTGTCACTGACCTCAATAGTGTTGAGAAGAACGTGGAAACGAGCCTCTGGCTGATGATCGAAACGCCGGCATCAATTTTAAATTGCCAACAGATCGCAGCGTGCGCGACGCGCTATCCACAGCTTCAGGGTTTTGTGATTGGAACCAACGATTTGGTGAAGGATACAGACCTACAACCAGGCCAAGACCGACGATATCTGATACCTTGGCTGCTTCATATTGTTGCTGCGGCCAAGGCTCATGGCTTGGCTGTGCTTGACGGAGTGTTCAACGATTTTTCCGACGGTTCTGGGTTCTCTGAAGAAGCCTCGCAAGGTCGCGCGCTCGGCATGACAGGAAAGACGCTGATTCATCCTCAGCAGATCGAGCGCTGTCACAGGGCATTTTCGCCCACAGACACTGAGATCGCGGTCGCACAACGGATCGTTGATGCTTTCGCAAAAGAAGAAGCTGCCGGCAAGGGCGTGATCAATGTTGATGGTAAAATGGTGGAGCGCCTGCATTTGGAGATGTCGAAGTCGTTGCTTGCACGGGCAAAGGCTATTCGTTGATGGTAGTCGAGACCGAAAAATGCCGTAGTGATTCCACATCTCGCACACGTTTGGGAAGCCTAAGCAGGTCAGCACTTCGTAGACGTTTTATCCCGATTTCAAATTTAGCTCCTGGATTGAGCGTAGCAATACTTGTAGCACTCGCCGCTCAGTTTATTTCAGACCATTATGGAGCGCCAGTGATGCTGATGGCGCTACTCTTCGGCATGGTTCTAAATTTCCTTAGTGAGGACGGGCCTTGTCGAGACGGAATTGGCTTCGCTTCGAGCTCCCTTCTGCGCCTTGGTGTAGCTCTATTGGGGTTTCGTGTCAGTCTTGGAATGGTTGCCGAACTTGGCTGGTCCGTGGTGGCGCTTGTAGTCATTGCAGTAATATTGACCATCTGTTCCGGAATAATTCTCGCGCGATTTTTTGGCCATAATTGGCGTTTTGGGGTGTTATCAGGCGGTGCTGTGGCGATCTGTGGTGCATCTGCAGCCGTCGCAATTGCAGCGGTTCTTCCCAAAGATGAAAGATCGGACGAACAACTGGTTTTCACTGTCGCATCCGTTACGATACTATCGACCGTAGCAATGATCCTCTACCCGGTGCTGGCTACATTTCTTGAGCTCGGGGCTCGAGACACCAGTGTCTTCATCGGCGTCTCAATACACGACGTGGCGCAGGTGGTTGGTGCGGGGTTTTCCGTATCACCCGAGGTTGGGGAGACAGCAACGCTGGTGAAACTCATGCGTGTTGCTATGCTGGCGCCTGTCTTGATCGCGATAGCGCTACTGACCCGAAACCGGGGTGAAACAGATGGAGATGCAGGACAACGTCCCCCTTTGCTTCCTTGGTTTTTTGTCTGTTTCCTGCTGGCAAGCGGTATCGCATCCTTAGAAATCCTGCCCTTTGTGATAAGTGAGCTCGCGGGCACACTCTCCAAATGGGCCTTGGTCGTTGCAATCGCCGCGGTGGGCCTAAAAACATCTATCGGAAAAATCGCAAGCGTAGGCAGAGGCGCGGCCCTACTGGTGCTGTCCGAGACGCTGCTACTGGGGGTTGGTGTGCTGTTTGTAGTCTGGTCACTATAAGATTAAGCGGAGGAAAGATACACATCCGCTTGGTCGCCCATGTCGACTGCGTGGTTTGTATTGCGCCTACATTCTTACTTTCTCCAAACATTTACACATCGGCTGAGGAACGTTCCTACGGTCAACTACGATAGGCAACACGAATGTGACGATGATGGGCCGACGAACATTGACCTTTTCAGCGGCGGCTGGGGGAACAACAGCATTCTGGCTTTTCGGTTTGCCACTCCCGTTTCTGTTTGGGCCTATGTTCGCATGTTTGGCCGCAGCGCTGGCAGGCCTCCCGATGGCCGGCTTCGGTCAGATCTCCGTCGCAGCGCGAACAATTTTAGGGGTCGCTATCGGTAGCTCGATCACACCCGCAGTCGTGGGAAGAATTCCAGAGATGGCGCTATCGGTCGCACTCGTTCCGATCTTTGTCGGAGTGATCGGACTCGTGGGCGTGCCGTTCTTCCGCCGCGTCTGGGGGTTCGATGCTCCCACAGCTTATTACGCGGCTATGCCAGGCGGTTTGCAGGACATGGTGATCTTCGGTATCGAAGCTGGGGCCAATCCGCGCGCCTTGTCCTTGATCCACGCGACACGGGTGCTGTTCATCGTAACACTGGCGCCAATCTTTCTGACTACGCTCTATGGTCAAACGCTAAGCAACCCGATTGGGGTCCCAGCCAGCGAGTTCGCCCTGTCTGAACTGGTCATAATGGCAATGGCCGCTCTTATCGGGTGGAAGGGGGGCGAGTGGTTGGGCCTGTTTGGCGCCTCAATCCTCGGACCAATGATCGTGACGGCGACTCTGTCAGTCACCGGCGTGATCCATGGGCGCCCCCCAGCCGAAGGAATCTTGTTTGCCCAATTTTTCATAGGTTTGGGGATCGGCGTCTACTTTGTCGGCGTTACTTGGCGCGAGCTCAGCCGCGATGTAGTCGCAGGGGCGGCATATGTTGTCCTGTTGTCGGTGTTGGCAGCCATTCTTTCTTACGTCGTAACTCTTGTCGGTTTGGCGCACGGCGTGGATGCCTTCCTTGCGTTCGCTCCCGGCGGGCAAGCTGAAATGACCGTGCTGGCAATCGTGGCGGGAGCCGATTTAGGATACGTGATCGCGCATCACTTAACCCGCATTGTTTTCGTGATACTTGGAGCACCAATCGTGGCGCGCATGCTAAACGATCGCAAAAAACAGAAAAGGTCGGGAGAAAACACAGATACCAAATGATACTTGCTTCGCCTACTGAATCCTAAGCGGCCGTGGAAAACGGGATCGACACATCGGCAAGCGTCTCGGAGATCGCGATGCGTTGGCGATCAGGCGATGTTGCAGTGGCATTAGGGATGAAACCCCGGCGGCGACTGAGCCATTGCAACGCATCATTGGCAGACAGGGTATAGGATGACCGGTCCAGGGCGAAACTTCCTCGGTTTTGGCCGGTTTTTGGCCGACTACTCGTAGCCGCGCTTTGCCTTCGCCATGTGCAACTCAAAGCGTGCATCTTGGGCTTCTGCTTTACTGGCAAACCAGTCCGTACGGACTTGACCGCCGCGCCCTATCCGGCCCCACTCGCGAACAAGTCCCCAGTCTCCAAAGAGACCGGGCGTGATATCCATCCGGTAGAACCGGCGTTCGTTCTTTGAGTTGTCGATCCGTGTCAAAACCATGCCGCTACCCCCACATTCTGGCAGCGATGTCTTGTTCTTCTTTACCTACGGCATCGGCATAGATCGCAGTTGTGCTGAGTTGCGCATGGCCCATCCACTTTTGCAGCATGTGCAGCGGAATGCCGTTCACCGTGGCGTTTATCCCGAACCCATGGCGCAAGCCCTTCGGGCTGCGGTGTGGCGCGTCCGGTATCCCAGCCTCGATCATAATGCCTTTTACAATTTGCCAGACGCGGACGCGGCTGAGTGGCCAGATCGGTGTCGCCGACTGCTTGCGCGTTTTCTGAGCTTCCCTGATGCCATGGGCGGTGTTGAGGGTGTCCAAGTAGTCCGGCGGCACCGGGACGGTCCTATAGACGATCTTCGAGCTGCCAGACGTATCCTTGCGCTTCTTGAGACTGCGGATGGCTATCGTCCCACCCGACAGGTCCACGCGGGCCGGGGTGATCTCGAGCAGCTCTGATGGACGGCAGCCTGTAAAAAGAAGCGTTTCACAAAGTGTCCGGTCGCGGGCGGGCTTTCGCCGCGCTACGGCCAGAAAGGCGGCGCGCTCTTCGGCGTTGAGATAGAGCCGGTTTCCGGCGGTGTCATGGAGGCGCATTTCACTCATATTTAACAGGTTACAGGAATTCTGTTAAACAACGAAGCTATTTTCGGCCCCCTACCCTACCGTGTCACGAGTTTGGCATGCGCCGACCTTAACACTATTGGTAATAGTGTTAACTACACCCTGTCGCTTCGCATTTTCGCAAGGCCTGGTAGGTGGGGCTTTGCGCCATCTGCTGCGAGTATTATCCTTGGCTTCGCTTACGCAGCATCCTGTAAGGAGGGCGGAGAGCGGAAGTTCGCTGCGCTTGAGACGATTTCAGTTCGGCGAACCTTGCGGACATGTTCTGGCTTGCAGAGACGAGCAGGACATCTACCCTTGCAAACACACGTATGGGAGAATGTCACTGTGCAGAAAGTAAGGACATCCAATCCAAATTTCATGATCCGCCACGCTTCTGCGGATGATGCGGGGATGGTTGTAGACTACATGAAAAAACTTGGTGCCTATCAAAAGATGTCCGACAAGATCACGGCAACTGAGCCGCAGATCAGGCGGCTTCTGAATGAAAAATTGGGCGAAGCGCTGTTTGGATACTACAGGGGAGAAATTGCCGGCTTCGCCTACTTTTGTCAGAAATCATCAGCGTTTACCGGACGGGCCGGGATCTATATCGACGGGTTCTTCGTGGATACGAAAGTTCGCCATCAAGGTCTTGGCAAGATCATTATGGGGTATCTTTGTTCTCTTGCTCTACAGCGAAACTGCCAGATGATGGAATGGGGGGTTCTGGACTGGAATAAGCCCACTATAGAATTTTACAGAAGCCTTGGCGCTTATAGCGTAGACGAGATGACGATTTTCAGATTCACGCCGGACGATCTGAAATCAAATGCTCTTGCATTCGAGGGTAAGCCATAGCTTTCTGCAATATGCGGATTTGGATTCAGAACCGGAAGACGGCGGCGGAGAGATCCTCGTTGCGGCCGATGGTCGAGACCGTGTGACCAGCCTGGCCCAGCACCTGGGCAAGCCCGGAGCCGACGTTTCCGTTTCCAATAACTGCAATACGCATTGCATTCTCCTTAGCTTCGCCGCCCTCGGGACGGCCTGTTGTTCACTGAAGCGAAAGTAAGGCTTTCCTACCTTCTATAAAGTGAAGATGTTATTGAATGACTATCGCGATTTTGTTCTCAAAAGGACTCACAGCCGCCTAAGACAGTGCGGTAATGCAACTTAAAAAGGAACGAGACTTGTGACCACGCTGAATGAGATGGCCGAACTGATCACGACGCGCGCCCGCGGACGCATAAGAGGTTGCGTGCGCATTGAGATGCCCGATCTCGGCACCCTCTATGTAGACGAGTCCGGGGCGACTGAGAGAATGCAGGAGGCGGATATCACGCTGCGCGCTGCGGCTTCGGTGTTCCGCGACATCGCTCACGGCGTGCTGGATCCAGCAAAGGCTTTCATGCTGCGCAAACTTAAGATTGAAGGGAGTCCAATGCGCGCCCTCAAGGTCGGTGAAATCCTGAGCACACCCAGCGAAAGATAAGGCGACCTTTGGAAAACCATCGCGTCATGCGGATCGCCCGGCCTTCGGAAGGAGCGGCGTCCTCTTGGTGACAGAAGACTGACGGCGGCATGCTCTCTTATTGCATCGGATAAAGTCAGGGTCGCACGGACGCGCCAAACGGGACGAGATATCGTCCCGGATGGCATTGATGGAAAGCTGTGCGTGACGTCTGGTCGGTAACTTGCCGGACATCGCGCAAGGGCTTCAGTTTGATGTTCTTGGAGTAGCTCCGCTTCGGGGGAACTCAAACTTTTTCTGATTCTTCATACCGGAAAGCGACGACTATATGGCTCGGCCGGAATCTTTGCGGAGGCATGTGGCTCGCCCTGGTGAAGACCTTTCTCTTCTGGCCAAAGTTCTTACTCGACTTTCAGATCAAGGCACTCGGTCTGAAGGAAGCCTGATTGGCCATGTTCATAACCTGTTATAGTTCCAACAGATGAGCGCCGAATCTGGGCAGCTTGGCACCCCCGGAGCAATCTGCTCCCCAAGTCCCCAAGTATGGTCTGCCCACGCTCATAGCGGCCTCCGGACATCTGCTGCGGAATTGACGAAAGGGCTTAGGACTGAAAGTGATGCTTTTCTAAGGCATTGGTGGGATGGTTCCATTTCAGCAAGTTACTGAGCGCGGCAATGAAGAGATGGCCATACATTCCCGATAGCCCTTGCGGAAGAGCGAGCCGCTCTATGCTCTTCATTGCCATTCTTTCACAAACAGCCATTCAACCCGGTCGCAGGAGTTCCACCACGCTGGGATCGGTATATTGCGCGACAATCCAGAGGCAATCGCCCAATCTATTGAAGACTTTAGGGATCGTTTGAGGCGCCATCTTTGCGATGCCTGAACAATACGCCGTCGGCTGTTCGATATCGCACAGAGTGTGTTTGAAGGTAGGGAATTGCGCATTTTTGCGCCTGAATTAGGTGCAACTGGCGTGACGAATGCATCTCAAACGGAGAAATTGATTTAGATGAAAAACTTCCTTCTTACGACGGCAATGGGCGCAACGCTCGCGACCGCAGCGCAGGGCGAAACGATGACCTATGTGCTCGATCCGTCACATAGCCAGATCGTGTTCAGCTATAACCACTTGGGTTTCTCGACCACGACAGGCATATTCTCCGGGTTCGAGGGCAGCATCGAGCTGGACCAAGAAGACCCGGCGGCATCGAGCGTCTCTGTTTCCTTTCCTGCCAAGAGCCTCATCACCGGCTGGCCTGCACGCGAAGAGCATTTTCTGAGCGAAGATTTCTTCGGCGCCGAAGCGAATCCCTTGGTGACATTCACCTCAACGTCGATCGAAGTAACCGGCGAAGAGACCGGCACGATCACCGGCGACCTGACCATGAACGGCATTACGAAGTCAGTCGTTTTGGACGCCACACTGAACCAGTTGGGCGATCATCCGATGGAAAATCGCCCCTGGGCCGGGTTTGACGCGACAACCACGCTGCTGCGCTCGGATTTCGACATGGGCCAGTTCGCTCCGTTTGTCGGGGATGAGGTCGCGATCGATATCTCGATCGAAGCAATGGTCCCCGCTGAATAATCGGATCCTAACTATCAACCAAAAGGGACGCGCAATCCCTCGCGCGGCCCTTATCTGTCTCGATGGCGCAGAGCCTATTCCGCCTTTGTCGCCACCAGTTCAATCCGGACCTCTACGGAAAACCCGACAGAGCTTTCGTCCGGATAGGCTGTTCCCATGCCGAAATCACGACGGTCCAGAGCCGTGCCACCCGAAACCATGGCCGTGCCGGCTGACACCTCGAGATCGAAGTCGAGCGTGACGGGAACGGTCTGCCCGACCAATGTCAGGGTGCCTGATGCGCGGTGCTTAGGTCCGTCACTTTGTACAATGTCGCCCTGAAACACGGCGGTATCATGGGCGGCGACATCGAAGAACTCGGGGCCTTTCGCCTGGTCCGTCACGGACCCCAGTGTGAGGGAGGTTGTATCGATCACCGTCTTCACGGTGCCTGTTCCGGTTTCTTCATCATACTCGATCTCGGCCTGCCAATTGGCAAAGCCGCCAGTGACCTTTGCCCCCATCTGCGTGATCGTGATCGACAGGCTGCCTTCCTGCACGACCCAGCCTCCAGTCTGATGGGCAGGCAATTGTGACGCGGCTTCCACGTTGTGAGTAGGGGCAAACACGGTCAGGGCGCCGCCGATTGCAAAGGTCCAGAACCCTATCGCGGCGAAAACGGAGGCCCCCTTGCCGGGGTGAGTGGCCGCCTTGCCGGCAGCCCGCCCGTTCCACATGCGGGCCAAGGTGCCATCGCGGTCAATCAGCGCGTGTTTGATTGCGCCGCCAATATGCGCCGCGATCATCGTTGCTAAAACGATCCCTGCAATCCAGTGAACATTGGCTGCCGCACCGGCAAGGCGCTCCGATTCTGGAATAAACGGCAAGCTCTGGGGGAAGGGCCACCAGATCGGCGCGAAGCCCACTTCGGCCGAATGGATCAGCCAGCCGGAAAGCGGGAGCACGAAGATGGCAGCGTAAAGCACCCAATGCGCAGTTTCGGCGGCAAAGGTTTCAAGGCGCCGTTCGGGATGGAGAGGCACGGGACGCGGTTGCGAGATTGCCCAGATTACCCGTAACACAGCCAGAGCCAAAACAGTTACGCCGATCGTCTTATGGCTCGAATACAACAGCTGAAGGAAGGCCACGGTATCGCCACTGCGTGGCGTGAACTTCCCGATCAACCCAAGCGCTATGTCTGCCAGCACCAGGAGCGCGATGCTCCAATGGAGCAATCGGGCGACGCGCCCGTAGCTGGCGGTTGTGTTTGATATCATCGGACCCTCGCATGTCTTGACTGGGTATCCGATATCAAGACTTGGCCGCCAGCACATACCGTTGTTTACACACAATCTCTGTGCGCAGATGGGGAAGGCACAGTTTAGCGAGGCGCAACTCGGAGGGCAGGTGTCCGCATGCGCACGTCTTTCGGCTTAATTATCCATGCAATGTATGGGTGTTTCCGAGACCGCAGCGTAATCTTGGCGAAAGGTTTTTCTCGCGCGGCATTGTAGAATTAGCGAATGGCCGATTTGGTAAAGCCATGCCGCAGCGCGTGGCGGTCATGAACGGCCGGTAATGGGATGTACCGGCTGCTTCACCCAGCAGGTTAGGCTTTGCCTATTTCTGCACACAGGAGAAGTAGCATGGCGAAGGACTCAATTGATGAGCTGATGTCGATTGGCATCGATATTGGCAAAGACACATTCCACATCGTGGCATTCGACCCCGACGGGCAATTGGTGATGCGCAAGCAGATCAAACGATTGGCGCTTGTTGCGACGTTTGAGAAACTGCCCCGTTGCGTGGTCGGCATGGAGGCGTGCCTCAGCGCTCATTTTGTCAGCCGAACGCTCCGCAAGATGGGCTTCGAACCGCGGATCATTCCCGCGATCTACGTGAAGCCGTTCACCAAAGGACAGAAGAATGACTACAACGACGCGGAGGCGATAGCTGAAGCAGCATTGCGACCCAATCTGCCGGTTGTCCCCGAGAAGAGCCAAGAACAGCTCGACTTGCAGGCGCTACATCGCGTTCGGTCACGGCTCGTGTCGCGACGCACGGCGACGATCAACCAGATCCGCGCATTCCTGATCGAACAGGGCATTACGGTTCGCAAAGGTTTGCGGGCTCTGAAGAACTCATTCGAGACGATCCTGGAAGAGCGAAAGGATGAGATATCGCCGCGCATGCGGACCATCCTGATTGGGCTTTACGGTGATTGGCTCTGGCTTGATGATCGGATCGAAACCGTCTCCAAAGAGATTGAGTTGATCAGTCGAACCGAAGAGAACTGCGTAAATGTCATGACTATTCCCGGCATTGGCCCGATGATTTCGACGGCGATGGTTGCTGCCATTGGCACGGGGGAGGCGTTTGGCCGAGGCCGCGACTTCGCCGCTTGGGTTGGGCTTGCGCCTCGACAGTTCAGCACAGGCGGGCGAACGGTCCTTGGGCGCATCACCAAACGGGGCAGTCGATACTTGCGGATGCTCTTCGTTCAGGCCGCAAAAGTCATTCTGATGCGCACAAATAGATGGCCAGACTTCAGCTTTGGGGATTGGCTCGCCAAAGCGGCGGAACGGATGAATCGCAACAAACTGGCGGTCGCTCTGGCCAACAAGCTGGCGCGCATGGCTTGGAGTATCTTGCGGAATAAGACGGCGTTCGACGCCAACAGAGACGAGATTGCCATCGGCGTCTAATACACCGAGGCAATCCAAAGGAGTTCGCGACTGAAAGAAAGCATGGAACGGAACGATTACGCCCCCAGAGTCTGACGGCCCAAACGGTCATCATGGACCTTGCCGGTAATGAGATCACGGCGCGTGCGTAACCCCAACAAGGCCACGACCCGCGTGTCGATCAGTAGGCCGGATACATATGAGCGACTTCCGAGAACATGCGAGAAATCATTTGCGAACAGCAGCCGGTACATACATATGGGCCGGTCTCTCACGACTGATTTTGCTGCGGCTGCGAGATGGTCGAGCTGCCTGTTCGTCAGAATGGGCTCACTCCGGACGTTTGCGGCCCAACACGCCAAGGTTCGCACTGCGGACAAAGCGGACCTCAACAGCAACTCTACAGCCAATTCAATCGCACCTTGCTGGAACCAAGCCGGACAACGTCCCTGTTTAGGTTCCAAGGCCGAGCACGGGATAGAGCGATGCCACAAGCAAAGCCGCCATTGTGATGTTAAAGACCCTGAGTCGGGTGGTGTTCGACAGCCATTGTCGGACCACAGTCCCAAGCCATGCCCAGACCGAGATCGCCGGAAAGCAGACGAGCGCGAACGCACCGGCCACGATGGCGACCGACAGAAGCGAACGGTCTGGCGCGTAAAGCGTGATGGCGGACAGGCACATGGCCCATGCCTTGGGGTTCACCCACTGGAACGTCGCCGCTTGAAGAAAGGTCATCGGACGGCCGGCCGCGTCGCGCTCCTCCACCGGAGCGGCCGTGGCGATCTTGAATGCAAGCCAGAGCAGGTAGCCGACGGAGACGACCTTCAGCACCAGGTTCAGGGCGGGCACTGCGTCGAACAACGCCATTAGCCCCGCACCTACAAGGAGAGCCATGACCGACACGCCTCCGACGATGCCGAGCATGTGCGGCAGGGTCCGGCGGAAGCCGAAGTTCGCGCCGGATGCCATCAGCATCAGGTTGTTCGGCCCAGGCGTAACGGTCGCGACAAATGCGAAGCCCAGAAGGGCGGTCAGGATAGCGAAACTCATGGGTCGTGCTCTCTATATTGCTTGGGTGCAACAATAGCGGGAAGAGGTCGCAATATGTCATCTGATATCCTACTCTCAGGTCTATATGCACAACGATTGTCGCTCCATGGATGCTATAGACCAGAAAATATTGCGCGAGCTGCGGCGTGACGGAAGGATCAGCAATGTCGCTCTGGCTGAACGGGTCAGCCTTTCTCCCTCGGCGTGCCTGAGACGAGTTCAGGAACTCGAGCGAACCGGAGTGATCCGGGGCTACAGGGTCGTGACCAGCCCCGAGCGGATGGGGCGGGGCTTTGCCGCCTACGTCATGGTCGGCCTCTCCTCCCATACAAAGGCGGCACAGGAAGGTTTCGAGCGCGCCATGTCAGTCGCGCCAGAAGTCGTCGAGTGCCATAATGTAGCTGGGTCTTTCGAGTATCTCCTGCGCGTCGAGAGCGCCGATCTTTTAGAATACAAGCGCTTCCATACGGAGGTCTTGGGCACCCAATCCCATGTCAATGCAATCACGTCCTACATCGTGATGGGATCCCCCAAAGACGAGCGCGCTACTTAAACTGAACAAACGAGGCCGCCTTGGTCGTGAGCCGGAATTCAAGCGCCGTCGAATGTCGTGGAAGGGTTCGTTCCTGCCATTAGCTGCATCGAGCACTGAGGCCGGCTTTGCAGGACGAATCGGGCATGGCAGCATTGCATTCTTGTCGCTTGTATTCGGTTCAGCTCCACATATGTAAAAGACAGCACGGTCCTGCAAACTGGAGTATTCACCAATGAAAAAGATCGATGTAAAAAAAGACTACAACCGGACAAAGTTTCTGATTATTGCCATGGTGGCACAGATTGTCGTGGTGTGGATTGTCATGGCAATCTATCTGGCGTGGTTGAACTGACTACCAAATCGTGAACCGGGCTGTGCAAGTTGGTTTCCTTAGAACCGCGATGGCGGGAAATTGGAAAGGCGTGACACCTCGAATGCACAAACTGATGCCCGCAACCCGTACAACTCCTTGAATTTATCGATTGGCAACAGCTAATATTCATTGCTGAAGCCGTCGCTGGTGAATCGCGCAACATCAGGCGCTTTGGGCTGATTGTGTTGAAAAACCCTCCTGCAGCGCGCTGAAGCCGATTTCGGCAAAACAAAATTCCAAAGTATGGAAATTTCAACGTCACACCGGGTCTCTATTGGCTCATCGGAGAACAGCTCCCCACATTTTAGAAGTTTGCAGTTGCAGCAAATAGTTTTTCAACGGAATGGGCTCGGAGGAGACATTCTCCGCGTCTCAGCACAAAATTGGGGAGCAGATGGCTGCTAAGGCGGACGAAACAGACCTTCATACCCAACTGTCCAAGGTCCGTTTAGAGTTGCCTGCCAACAATAAACTGTGTTGTCTTCTACCAGGTTGGGAGAAGCATGATGGATTTTTCAGCATTTAGAGAAGGCGAACGTAAGGGATGGTCAGCACGGGCACGGCTGTATGGTGACGCCACTGCACGCGTAACACTTCAGACCATTCCGAAGTTGCTGGACCATGCAAGACTTTTTCCTGGCGCAAAGGTGTTGGACGCAGGTTGCGGCCCCGGGTTTGTCGCAGCAAACGCCAAACTTCTTGGCGCTGACGCCGAAGGCATCGATTTTTCGGAAGGAATGGTTGCGCAAGCAAGAGATCAGTTTCCCGACATCAATTTTTCTGTCGCTGACGTTGAAGATTTGCCTGCACCGGACGAAACATTTGATGCTGTCCTGAGCAATATTGTTCTGTTCCATGTAACCGACCCGGAACAGGCGATGTCCGAGGCCCGACGTGTTCTCAAGCCGAATGGTAGATTTGTGTTTAGCCAATGGCTCGGACCTGACCGTTCGGAGCTCTACCGAATCTTGTTCGAAGTTTTGGGACGGCAAGCAGATATGTCGCGTGCGGACCCTGCACCAAATGCATATCTTTTATCCGATGAGACCCGCGTTTCTGAAATGATGAGACGCACGGGGTTCACTGACATCAAAGCGGAGATTGTCGAGAATGTTCTCTATGCTCCGGGTCCCAGCTTTTTCGACTTCTTCATGAAGTTCGGTGTTCGCGTGCCTCTTATTTTGGAACGTCAAGAACCCGATGTGCAGAACATAATTCGAAATGAAGTCGATGAGGTGACTGCACCGTATCTCTCGGATGGAGTTTACAAGTTGCGTATGCCGAGTGTCGTATTTTCAGGTCAGGCAGCTTAATGTGCAGAGTGTCGTAGCAGACCTTTGCGCATCGCGCAGCTTCCGTTACATCGGGCTCTGACCTGACCTTCACTGCGGTCTGACCATGGGCCGCAATGCGGACAAAGCGCCAGTTCGCTGCGGTTACTCGAACGGCCGCTTTGGCGTGAATCTAAATTTAAACAGCAAAGCGCCCGATGGATTGCACCGGGCACTTCTTTCTCAAGTCACAAGATTACTTGGTAGCGAGGATGTCGAAATTGTGGACGTTTGCCAACACACCGTCGTCCCATCCGCCAGAGACCAATTCTGGAGCCTTTTCATTCAGGAGACCGGCGACTTGTCCGGCAAAGTGCGCTTCGCGGCCAGTGTTGTCGGCAAAGATGTCGAAGATGGCGAAGTTGTTTTCGTCAATCTGCAGCGCCGCCCAGAACAATGTCTTGTGTTCAGTATCTGCGACGATGGGGCCGGCGGCGGTCAGCAAGGCTGCTAATTCGGGGCCTTTGCCTTGAGCAGCTTCGAGCTTGATGTAAGTTGCGGTCGTTGCTGTATAGAGATCAACCGGCGCCTTTACCGACAAGACATCGGAGTTGTTGATATTCGCGACAACACCGTCGTCCCATCCTCCGTCGACCAGCGTGGCGGCGTTTTGGTTCAAAGCCGCAGCAACTGCTCCCGAGAAGTGAGCGTCGCGTGCTTCTCCATCTTCGAAGATGTCAAAGATTGCGAGCGTATCGTTGGCTTGCAGAGCAAACCAAAGGACCGTGCCCGGCTCTGTTTCTCCCACGATAGGTGCGGCACCAGCCAGAAATTCCGCGAAGGCTCCGGTCTGGCCTTCGGCGGCGGGCATGGCGATGTAGCTGGCAGTATGATTTTCCATTGGGTTGTCCTGTGCAGTTGCGGAAGTTGTGAGCAAAGCCAGTGCGGCGCATGTCTGAACGATCTGCGTTTTCATGGTCGTCTCCTGATTTGAAGTGCATCCAGTTCGGTCTCGATGCCCACTTTTACCATGCCGGATGCCTCGGACTCCAATTCCAAAATCCTATTCTTCGATAGACAGGAGCTATCGAAATTGCTTTGATGATCAGAACTGAGATGTGGCGGAGGATGCGGCGATGGAAATGAACCAGATCAGGTATTTTCTCGCTGTCTGCGAGCACCGAAACTTCACCCATGCTGCCGGTGCCTCAAATGTCGCCCAACCGTCCTTGACGACGGCGATCAAGAAGCTTGAAGACGAGCTTGGAGGTGACCTGTTTGTCAGGGACCGTGCTGGATGCAGGCTTACGGCCCTCGGAAAACTCATGCAACCAAGATTGCAGAGGGTTCATGATGAGACGCGACAGGCGAAGGCCGAGGCGGTCCGTCATGTGCGCCTCGAGCGGGTTCCAATCTCTGTCGGTGTCAGTGAAACGATTGGCCACAACAGGATTTCGGCAGCTGTGGAGCATACGCGGAGGCGATTGCCGCAAGCCGAAATTGAATTGATCGTTGCGTCATCCTCCGAGCTTCTTGCCGGGTTGCGCGATGGTAAATTTGACGTTGTTGTCACAGCGGAAAAGGTCAGCGAAGACCTCTATCGTATAGACCATCTCTATGAAGAGGACTACAAGGTCGTGGTGGCAAAGTCGCATCCTTTATCTGAACTAAATGCAATTTCTCTTTCGACACTTGCTAAAACTGACATGCTTGACCGACTAAACTGCGAAATGCGGGATGCTTTGCATGGGATATGCGCGGATCAGGGTCACGAACTCTACGCGGCCTATCGGTCAAATCGCGTGGATTGGTTAGTTGAGCTTGCTCGACAAGGGTCAGGTGCGGTGATCCTGCCAGCCACCGCTATTCCTTCGGACATGGGCCTGGTGTCGAAACCCATCGATGGCCTTGAAATATCAAGAACTGTTTTTGCCCTTCGATATCGGCACCAAACGACGAGACCAGAGACAAATGATCTGATCCGTGAGATGGCGCGCACGCCGACGTAGTGAGGTCGGTAACCGACATTTGCCCATCGCGCAGCATTAGTGACTCCGGGCTCAAACCTGCCGTTAGCTGCGCCGTTCACCAAGGGCAACTTCGGGCCGTGCCGCTACAGGTGTTTTTATATGGTAGCGGGGAAGACAGCTTAACACTTTCCTGGTTCGGCCAGAGCAGCGTGGTGTGAAACCGTATTAGTAATAGTGTTAAGCTGACTGCTTACATTAGACGGAATGCTGCAAAAACTTGAAATAACAGGGAGAAGCATGTAGGGGGGAATTCAATCTCAAGTTGATTCGACTGTTTCTATATGTCACTTACAGGGATTACGTCCCTTAAAGGAAAAAATTCATGTTTATGGATCAATTTAGGTTCTCAATCGTAGCATTCTGTACAGCCTCAGCGATGGCTACCCCGTCCTATGCACAGAACTCCGAGCTGACATTCCTCGGGCCTGAAAAGCAGATGGTAAAATATCATAGTATTACACTGACCAACGAACAGCAGGTGGAGTTAAAAAGGTTTAGCAGCCGCGTTGAATATTTTGGTGGGTTTGCGGTTAACGCAGAAAATGGGGCCTGGGGGTATTCTAACGGTTTTATCTCCCAGAACATTGCTGAACAGGCCGCTGTCAAAATCTGTGAAGGAAACTCAAGAGGCCGCCCCTGTACACTTATCGCAGCCATTCTGCCGGGTTCTCTATCACCAAGCGAACGCCATTCCTTTGCATTAAATAGCCTCAAAGAGAGTCCCTATCGGAATGAGTTTTTACCGAAAGTCAGGCGCCAGAAGGCTGGTCGGTATGCCGCTTTTGCGATCGGGAGTCGCGCTTTTGGATATGATGTAAATGCTAAAACCCCTGATATTGCTAAGCTTAAAGCGCGCCGAGCCTGTGAGAAAGCAGAAGCTTACAACATGAGGAAATCGGAAATATCAGTTAGAAATGCTATTTCTGTACTGGGTGGGTACAAATGCAAAGTAGTCGAAGTGATCGGGTCCTAATAATTGGCCTGTTGCATCGCCCTCCGCTGACCACGAGCACTTACTACCACTTCAATCCACCACGTCGTTAAACCTCTGACGTGGCAATAGTGCCGTGGTACCCCCCACATTTGGCGGGGATTGCCATGGGCTTCGATAAACGGGGTACATGCCCTCGCTTATACTGGAAATAAAAAATCATGAAAACTTTCCGATCAAAATCTGGCAAAACAATACTGCCTCTCTGCCCTGCAATTACTGGCATACTTCTTACAGCCGCAGGCACCGTCCAAGCGCTGGATCTTCCAGACGGCAGCTATGAAACGGTGAATGACGGCGCACGGGGCACGCTAATCCTTAAGGACGGCCATGCCTCACTCGGCATCGGGAGCAGCATGTGCTCCGGCGGGGTGGATGGCAGGCTCGTAAGCGGCCCTGACGGCACGTTGAACTTTACCAAGACGACGGATAGCACCTCCTGCACAATTACGCTGCAGGATGACGACGATGGCTTGGCTTGGATCAGCCCAGGGTCAGGATGCGGCTATTTTCACGGCGCAAGCTGTGACTTCGCAGGAATGGTAAAAGGCGCTGTACTGCCTTGGAGCGCAGGTGCGGTTGATCAGGCTTTTAAGCGCTTCGACAGGCAAGCGCGCAAGCAGATCCAAGCCGGTCTGAAAAATGACGGTCACTATCGATCCAGTATCGACGGTATCTCCGGTCCCGGCACCCTGTTGGCTATCAGCAAAGCCGCAAGCATGGCGATGGACAACGGGGAGAAGCCTGCACTCGATACAGCAGAAGGGGCAACCGACTTTCTCTCGCGCTATCTCACCTCTGGCGTGAACCCGATCGGGGACCAAGCCTTCTACGGAAAATGGGACTGCGAAGGCTCGACCTATAGCTTCGGCCCGGATGGCTATCAGACCCACCCCAACAATGCCCTGCTGCCTTACCGGAGCATAGAGGAGTTCACTCCTGGCAACTACGGGGTCACCTTTACCGATGGCTACCGTCTGGGGCTGCTGGATGTCTCGGATAGCTCTATGACATGGTCCTCACCGGGATCGGGCGACAGCTTCTCTTGCACGCGCCTTGCCGCAGCACCTCCGTCTTCGGCACGGGTCGAGCCTGAAGCGGCTGCCCCTGCCCCAGCGGAGAAAGAGGTCTGGACCTGTCGCGTTTTAGTGCCGCCCCAAGTGCTCGTTTAAGCCACTTTCCGTTCGAAAGCGACTGGGCTTTTCCAGCCCAATGCTGAGTGTCGGCGTCGCGGATTGTAGAAGCCGTTGATATATTCGAAGATCGCCATCTCAGCCTGTCGCCGCGTTTCCCATGACCTTCGCCAGATCAGCTCAGCCTTGATGGTTTTGAAGAAGGTCTCGACCGCCGCATTATCATAGCAATTGCCTTTGCCAGACATCGACACCTTGAACTCATGTTGGCGCAGGATTTTCTGATAATCATGAGAGCAATATTGCGACCCGCGATCCGAGTGATGAATGCAGCCTTTCGGCGGCACCCTGAATGCAATCGCCATTTCCAGCGCCCGGATTGCCAAGTCACGTTTCATGCGGTTGCTCACGGCCCAGCCGATCACGCGCCTTGAATGCAGGTCCAGGATGACAGCCAGATACAGCCCCCCCTCACGCGTCCAAATGTAACTGATATCGCTTGCCCACTTTTGGTTGGGCGCATCAGTGTTGAAGTCACGTTCCAGCAGGTTGGGCGCGATATTGAACTTGTGATCGCTGTCGGTCGTCACCTTGTGTTTGCGGGTTCTGACAACGGATATGCCGTTCTGGCGCATCAAACGGCCCACACGGCGATGACCGACGTCCAGGCCGATCCCCTTCAACTCTTCAGTCATCCGAGGCCTGCCGTAGCTGCCAAGACAGAGGCGCGATTGTTCTTTGATGTGAGCCAGCGTGACCAGATCAGACCGCTGTCTGCGACTGGCCGGGCGGTTGCGGAATGCACGTAAGCCACGTGAACTGACATCCATGATCTTGCAAAGACGCGCCGTTTCGAAAGCCCCCACGTGTTCCTCGATGAACCTAAACCTCATGGCTTTTGGCCCGCGAAGAACTGCGTTGCTTCCTAAGAAACAGCCTCTGCATCTTGTGCCGGGGCCAAGACGTATCCGAGCGACCGAGCGCGTCGATGAAGGTTGGCGAGAACGCGCGTTCTATGGCGCTCATCATAAGCAGCAGCACCGGGGTCGTTGTATGTCATTCCAAAGCGCAGAGTATTGTAGAACAGGACAGCGATCTTCCGGGCTGTCGCTGTCACCGCTTTCTGCTTTCCGACCCGTGACGAAAGCCGGCGGTAGAAGGCTCCGAGTGACGTGTCGCTGCGACCAATCGTGACAGCTGCCAATCGCAACAGAGCCGCAGCGCGACTTGAAGATCGTCGCGTTCGCGATGATAAAATCTTGCCGCCTGATATTTTGTTGCCGGGAGCAAGACAGAGCCACGACGTGAAGTGCTTTGCGCTCGGCCATGCTTTGAGGTCGGTGCCGCACTCGGCCACCAACTTCAGCGCCAGTGACGGCCCAAGCCCATGGATCTGTGTCAGGTCGGTCCCAAGGACACCATAAAGCGCAGCCCGGACATCGAACGACGGCGCATTGACCTGCTTTCTCTTTACCCGTGCCTTTGGAAGCGAGGTGACGGGCCCCGACGTGTTGATCGTGAGTGCCGCAAGGGCTGCCTCTAACTTGGCATCACAGGTCGCCATCATGGCTCGATAGGTGTCGTAAAGTTCCAGCGACTGCGTCAACGCGAAGATGTGCTCGTCGCGGTCGTTGCCGACCAATGCCGCGCGGATCGTCTCAACTGACGCGTGGCAACGCACATCGCGGAACGACGCCAACACGTCTGGGTCACGTTCCCCCGCCACGATGGCGCGGATGATCCGCATGCCCGTCACACCGGTCATGTCCGAGACGACATGATGGAGCTGAAGGTTCATCTCTATGAGGGCCTTTTGCATGTGCTGGATATGGGCGGCAGCATATTCGACCAGTCGCTCGCGTTGCCGCATATAGGCACGCAGCGTCGCAATCTCGGCCTCGGGGCGGAAGCTGCCACGCAGCAAGCCATATGAGTGCAGCTGCCGAAGCCATCCGGCATCGCTGACATCCGTTTTCCGACCCGGCACGTTCTTGGCGTAGCGGGCGTTCACGAGGATCACATCAAACCCATGCTGCTCAAGAATCTCGAAGGCAGGTATCCAGTAGACCCCGGTGGATTCCATCGCCACGCTGGTCACGCCGCAAGACCGGAACCATTCCGCCAGATCATGCAGATCACGCGTGAACGTGCCGAACGCGCGAACGGGTGTGTCAGTGCTGTCGGGATTCACCGCGGCCATGTGCATGGTCGACCCGATGTCGATTGCCGCCGCGCAAGAGTTGACCACTTTAAGCTCCGGGTGGCCGCCGGCTGTCGTCTTGCCCATGATGTCTCCTCCAATCAGGCTGGAGGGCGTGGACCGTGCAAGTTCGTCATCTTCCTAACCGGGATCACCGCTCGAGCGGTGTCACCACTCTCAAGTGCGCATCAGCCCATGTGCCACGTTTTTTAACGGGGTCAGTCCCTCCAATAAGCGATCGGCAACTGCCCTCCGCCGGCGATGATAGCATAGGCTGTTTCTACCGTGCACAGGCGGGCCCAGACCCGGGACGGTTTTTTAAGATTTCCCTCTCCTCCTTGAGAATGCGCACCTCGCGTCGAAGGCGTTCATTCTCTTGAGCGAGGCTCAAATCCTCTTTGGAAACTACGTCTGTGTCTCGGTGAGCAGTGATCCATTTGTTCAGCGTCGACATGCCAACACCCAGATCCTCAGCCACCTGCTTACGCGTCAGCCCGCTCGTCAATGCGATACGCACCGCATCTTGGCGGAATTCGTCAGTTCTTCCACGTCCCATAGTTCGTCTCCTTTGTTACAGTAAATGCTATCAAAGGAGCGGCATCAAACCGCGACAGGTCCAAGTTCTGCACCGCCAAACTCAGGAATGATTGCACTCGCGAGTGTTCGGCCCTCGAGGTGAACTCTTCACAACCAGACGAACAGGCTGTAGCCATTGTGATAATTGAACCGCCCACGGAGAACTAACGGACGGAAGCTGCCTGAGACCATTGTTCCAGTCGTGGTCAGATGTGACGAGCCCATCCGCAGTTTTGGCACGTGCCGGATAGATCAGATGGCCTACCACCATTGGGATGGCCTGCAGACCTTCCTTCGTGACGGCCGCATCGACGACCTGATATCCTGGAACTTCGTGTCGTTAAGCTGAAATCGACGTGCTGCTCAGCTACAGTTTACATCGAAACGACCAGCGCGGTGCCTTCACCGCCGCCGGAGCGGCATGCCGAAGGCAAAAGTCCCATGCAACAGTTCCCGATTATTCGATGAGCTCCTGTGTTAAAATTTGGGTTAAATAATGGGTTACGTTGGGACTGTTGCGTTAACGGGCAGCGCGGATGATTTGATGATGATGCCGTGATTTCAGGCGGCCAAGTTAAATAGCTCGTGGACGAAGCTGATCTCGCCCCGGACGCCCGGCTGCCTCGTTTGTATGTGCCCATTCTTGATAGTTCTGATTGCTTCCATCCCCTGCAGTGTCGCCTTTGCACATCGCAAAGATCGGAAGCTTTGGCGGTATCCGAGCAGCCTCTTCAGAGCAGCATGGTCGCTTTCCACGCGGTTGTTCAGATACTTGCGATCGACATGGGTGATATAGTCAAAGTGTGGATCGTAGCGATGGTTGATTTCGCGGATCACCTTCCGGTAGGTGGGTGCTTTATCAGTGCAGATCGAAACGGGACGGTGCAGCCGTACGCGCTCAATTGCTTTGTACAGAAAGGCTTTTGCAGCCTTCGCATCGCGTCTTGCTGTGAGACGGAAATCCACCAGTTGGCCGTTGGCATCAATTGCGCGCCACAGGTAACGCCATTTGCCACCAACACGAATGTATGTCTCATCCACGTGCCAATTCAGGCTCGCGCGGCTGAGATGGCGCTCGGCTCGCTTGGACAGTTCCGGTCCAAACTTCTGCACCCAACGAAAGACCGTCGAGCGATCAACATCCACACCGCGTTCCGCCAGCAGGTCCGTCACATCTTGATAAGACAGTGGGTATCGCAAATACATCCGAACCGCACACAGGATGATCACCGAAGGAAACCGATGGCGTTTGAATGGCTGTTTGCTCGACATGTAGAAGTCCTTTCATCTACAACTTCACGACAAGCTGCCCGTTAATGCAACAGTCCCATCCGCGCTGCCCGTTAACGCAACAGTCCCCTTTCAACACGTGAGTAGCCGATGTCCTATCTTGCCTGGATCGATTTTGACCCTGAAGAGCGGCGGCGCGCCCAGACCCTCATCGATCTGTTCAAGCAGCCAGAGGCGCGCGATGAGCTTGGCCTGGGGACGATCCGCGACGCGCTGGCTGATCTCCTCTTTCCGGGCACCAGCACGATTCAAACACGGATACGCTATATGCTGTTCGTTCCCTGGATCTATCGGGAAGCACAGCAGCGAAAGGCAAGTCAGGCAGAGCGCACGAAATTCGCCCGGGACCTTGAGTTCAAACTGAGCGAAGCGCTTTTACGCGGCGATAAGACCGGAGGTGTAATCGGCCGCGTTGCCGGACGGAGCCTGAAGAGGCTCCCGTCGAGCGTTTATTGGGCTGGCATGCATACGCTTGGCATCCGCACGCGAGGCGGCAATCCGGCATCTTTTTTGGCCTATGGACCAGGGAGTATAAAGGATCACGATCTCAAATTATGGGCGCCAAGCCTTCCGAACAGGCCAGAAAACCTGTTCGAGCAAACAGATTTTACGCTGCGGCCTGAAGAAGCTGATTTTTTGCGTGATCGCATAGCTGCCAGTGCCGAAAAAAGCTTGCTGAACGAACTCGCCTCGAAACAGAAAGAATTCAGCGAGGATTGGGCATGGCAAGTGCATGAAGACACGGTGTCCGACCGCAATCGATCCATTCTCCGCCATGCAGAACGTTTCTCTGGCGTGATGCACGGCGTCAGCATCCTCTACAATCTGCTGCTTGCCTTACGAGCGGCGAAGCGCCCGAATGCCAAAGCCCATGGCGAGGCACCTGCATTGGTCGAAGACTACCGAAAAAGGCTTGAGGAATGGCACGAAAGTCTGCCAGCTCTCGCGCTTCAAAACTGGGACCTGGAGGACCTGTTCCAGATCGTTGGAACGACCAGTCACAACCTTCGCGAACCCTCTCGGGCTTTCGTTCGAGCCTGGCTCAAAATGACGCTGTACAGCAAGAAGTCATTGGACCAAGATCAAGACGCCATTGAACTGCTACGAAAGCGCGAGCAGACGCTGAAGCGGATGAAGGCCCGGTTGCTTCACGATGCACCCCTCGAACGCTGGTCAGGCGCTTCAGGCCTCGCGCCGCTGGATTTCCGTTGGGGAATTGCGCGGCGTTATCTTGGGGAGCTCGTTGGTGTCAGCTGACTCGCCTTTCGACCCTGAGAACCGAGAACTTTACACCGCGCTGGTGCGTGCCCCGGACGGCTACAGCTTCGGGCATGCCGTTGCCACGACGTATTCGCTCGATTTCGAGACGGCGCTTACCATTCCGATCAGCATCGTGTTCCGCGATGCCGAGAACAGAGACGAAATGCTGCGAAGCCCACTCGCGTTGTTGCAGAGCGTCGAGCGGATGGCCGACCGCATCGCAGTCTATTGTGATCGCGGCCGCATCAAGGAGGCCAATCCGAAGACAGCGAGACTGATAGCGCTCTACGAAAAGACCATTGTGGAAGTTGCGGCCCCCGGTGGAGGTGCGTTCCATCCAAAGCTGTGGTGCATTCGTTTCGAGCCCCAAAAGAAAACAGACCCTGTTCGAATGAGATTGGCGATCCTGTCAAGGAATCTCACTAATGATCGGTGCTGGGACCTCGCTTTGGCTCTCGATGGGACCGTACACGAAGGAAAGAATGACGATAACCACGCACTGACAAAGTTGCTGCGCGCCCTCCCGAACCTCACCAATCCAGCCACCCGACCTGCACCTCCGAAATTCTTGGCTTCGCTAATCTCGGATTTGGAACGAACTCGTTGGGAGGATCTCCCTGCAGAGGCGACAAAGGTCCGCTTCGCGGTCAATGGTCTGGATGGTGATGGCTGGGTGCTTCCGCACGGCGAAAAGCTTGCGGTTCTTTCCCCCTTTGTCACCGCTCCTGTGCTCGAAAGGCTCGCCAAGGGATACGGATCGAAAGAGAACCGCCAACTCATCTCGCGCGCCGAGGAACTTGACGGCATAGATCCGGAAATACAAGAGCGTTTCTCGATCTCGACACTCGATGAGCGTGCAACTGAGTATGAGGAAGGCGCGGCGGATGAACCGAATCCGTCAGATCTCGAAGGGCTTCATGCAAAAGTCTACCTCGTGGAAAAGGGATCCCGCCTTCAGATCCACACCGGCTCGGCAAATGCGACCACGGCTGCGACGGTTCCGACCAAGGGCGGACGGACGCGAAATGTCGAGGTGATGGCAACCTTGGACGGCCCGAAGACGCGCATGGGAACAATCGACCAGGCCCTCTTTTCCGAGGCGTTCCAGCGGTTGCTCGCCAGTTACACACCGAAGGATCCACCGACCCTGGACGAGGCCGTAAAGGCGGAAAAGAAGCTGGAGGAAATAAGGGCAGGCATCTCGGCGCTGCCGCTTGATCTTTGTTGTTCCGAAGTGGGCGACCTGATCCAACTCGAGCTGAAACTGGCCAACAAAGACAGGCATGTTTTGCTGCCCGATGGCGTCCGATGTTTTGTTAGAGCGATCACAATTCCGAATGAACAGGGATACGATGTAAGCAGATTGCTGTCTGGTTCCGATACAGAGCTTGCATTGGGTGCTGTTCCTCTTGGCGATGTTACGCGCTGGCTGGGAATTCGATTGCTTCATGAGAAGACACAGGTGGCAGTGACGTTCACACTTGGTGCGCGCTTGGTCGGCGTTCCAGAGGGCCGTGACGCTGCCATTCTCCGTGCCCACATCGAGAACGCGGACAACTTCCTGCACTATCTCCGTATGCTGCTCGGCACGCTTGGCGAGGGAAGTTTTCTGGAAAGCGACACGGGTGGTGATGGCCAGTGGCTTCGCAGCTTGGGCGATGGAAAAACGTCGCTTCTCGAGCCAATGGTGCGGGCGCTGACTCTGGAAAGCGGCGAGCTCGAAGAAATCGGCCGCCTGATCGAACGGCTTGGTGACCCGGCCAGTGACAAAACCGTTGTTCCCAAGGAGTTTCTGACGCTGTGGAAAAGCTTCGAGCCGCTTGTGACTAGAAAGAGAGGGCGCAAGTGACCTATAGCGCCGCCGAACACCTTGCGCTGTTGAAGCCGTTTCAGAAAGCAACGGTCGACTACGCCTTTCGAAGGCTATTTACGGATCCGTCCCCGACAGATCAGTTCCTGGTCGCGGACGAGGTCGGGCTGGGCAAAACCATGGTTGCCCGGGGCGTCATTGCCAAGACCATCGAACACCTGCAGGGCAAAGTCGACCGCGTCAACATTGTCTACATCTGCTCCAATCAGGCGATTGCGGCACAGAACATCAAGTCGCTCAATGTAGTGGACTCTTCAAGCAAACCGCTCAACACCCGCCTGACGCTGTTGCCGCTCGAGATCGAGAAGGAAGGCGGGATTGCCTCCCAACCCATCAATCTAATCAGCCTCACCCCGGGAACGGCATTAGACCTCAAATCTTCCTATGGGACCGCAGAGGAACGGGCGCTGATCTTTGAAATGCTCCGCAAGCGTATCGGTCTGCGCCATCGCGGCATCCAGCAAGTCTTTCGCGGCGCCGTTTCCGAAGAGAACTGGCCGGGCCGAACGGCATGGATCCGAGCTAATCGTAAACGGATTTCGCAAGACATCGCTGATACGTTCAACCGGGTCGTCGATGACACATTCATCGAAAGGATTCGCGGGGCGGCAGACCTCGCGAGGCGGTACAAGCATCCCCCCTATCCCAACGACCAGCGCCCCGCGGTGATGATCGGTGAGCTGCGACGCATGCTTGCGAAGATCTGTGTGAACGCCTTGACACCGAATCTCATCATTCTCGACGAATTCCAACGCTTCGCCGAACTTCTGCACGATCATGATGCCGAGGTTGCGCCCAAAAAGGCAGAGGCCGCGGAATTGGCGCAGGCATTGTTTTCCTATAGTGGCGAGGACGGATCGAAGGCGAAGCTTCTGCTTTTGTCCGCCACCCCGTATCGCATGCTAACGCTTGCGAGCGATGCACCGGAAGAGGGCGACCACTACGATGACTTTTTACGGACGATGCGCTTCCTTTTCGGCGATGCGGATGGTCCGGCGCGCGTAGGGGAATTGAAAAGCGAACTTGCAAAGTTCAGGCGATCACTGCAGTCGATGCCAGAGACCCGAGCGACCGCATTAGAGCAACGCGATAAACTACAGGGCCTCCTGAGCCGGGTCATCGCGCGCACTGAGCGCGTCGATTCTACCGAAGACCGCAATTCACTCGTCCAAGATGTTATGCCCGAGATAACGATCGAAACCGACGACCTGCGAGAAGCGAAAGCCGTCGCAAAAGTTGAGGAACTCGTAGGCGCGCCCAGCATCATCGAATACTGGAAATCCGCGCCATATTTGCTGAACTTCATGCGAGGGTACAAGCTGCGCGACCGGCTGCAAGCCTTGAAACCCAATCCTGCCGCCGAGCTGCGTAAGGCAATTCGAGAGGCCTCGTCACACGTCATCAGCAAAAAACAGATTGAGGACTATGCAGAGCTTCCCTTGCGCAATGGCAGGATGCGTGCGCTTGCGGATCTAGCGTTCAACGACGACCTTGGTAGATCGCTCTGGATTCCACCGTCACGCCCCTCGTTTGGAATGCCAAGACCCGGCACAAAGGCTTTGGTATTCTCAGATTGGTCGATGGTTCCAGACGCGATCGCGGCTTTGCTGTCGCACGAGGCGAGCTGCAAAATGGGTATGGTGCCGGACCTTGTCAGCAGGACGAGTAGGCCAATTGGCGTCGATGAACTTATGCCGATGCTCTACCCCTCGCCTTCGTTGGCGGCACTGGTTGATCCTCTCGCATTGGAGCGCCGCTTTGGCCGCGCTGAAAGCTATGAGATCTTGCACGCTCAGTCTTGCATGGTTTTGCGTGAAGCGCTTGCTGCGGACGCCATCGCAGGATTATCCCAGACAAGCGACCGGCTTCTGGCACTTGCGCTGGACAGCGCGCTTGGGCGCGAGGTGAAATGGTCCAGTGTCAGTGTCGTTGACCATGAAGATCACGACGAACGTGGCGCAATGGCGCGGACCATTGCCATGCTTCAAGAGGCACGCGAAGCTGATGCGCATCATGGCGATGTTGACCCGGGCACCGTGATCGAAACGCTTGTGTCGCGTTGCCCTTTAATCGGTTCTGCCTCAATCTGTGTGGCGCAGTGGCAGCATTCGGGCTCTGAGGAGTTCTGGTCCGGCGCGACCGTACATGGCGCGCTTGAGGGTCTTCAGGCGATTGACTTGGCCCTCAGCCTGACCGTTG
>Ga0209345_10000359_pt1 | contig 59400 bp, 58 predicted proteins | sample Cruoilmetagenom7_FD_187294 | JGI IMG/M metagenome (GOLD analysis project Ga0209345, IMG submission 187294) | Oil polluted marine microbial communities from Coal Oil Point, Santa Barbara, California, USA - Sample 7 (SPAdes) (version 2) | ecosystem: Environmental > Aquatic > Marine > Oil seeps ... | reverse complement strand
TAATAGTTTTATGTTGAATTTACTGGCAGGTTTAGTGGCTTATTGCCTTAAAGAAAATAAGCCAACCCTTAATATTAGTGACGTAGAGAAGAATGCTATGGTTAGGGCTTAACCCGATCTGAGGTTAGACTTGGTATAACCTTATTTACAACACTTGTGCTATCACGCCCACTGTTTTAGGTGAACACTACACTGTCCTTTGCAAGTGCCACAGGCGTTAAAGTGTAAATTTAAATAATTCCCTCCTTAGAGCGAATTTTTTCCTCACTTTTCTGGTCTTTTGTTAATAGTGTGTAACGATAATGGCGGTTATTTTTATTGTTTGATAAAAATTTACCTAAATTTACAAAAAACTATCAATATAGTGTTTATTGTTTCATCAAGGTTGTTAAAATGAAGGCTAATGGTTGCAATTGTATTCTACTAGAGCTTTTATAAGTTTTCTGTTAAACACTGATAATTCGACGTTGTCGATGGAAGCTTCAATGTTTGATAAGTATTTTAGATACTTATTGTGAACTTTAATGCACTTTTGCAAAAATTAGACTAAATTTAATTTGTTACTAGCTTATATATATTTAGTGGATATCGTTTTTAAACATAAAGGAAATTAGGATGTTAATATTAACTCGCCGAGTTGGTGAAACGTTGATGATCGGAGACGACGTCACAGTGACAGTGTTAGGGGTGAAAGGCAATCAAGTACGTATTGGTGTTAATGCGCCAAAGGAAGTGTCGGTTCATCGTGAAGAAATCTATATGAGAATACAATCAGAAAAAGGTGAGGGTGAATCCTCAGGTAATAAATTTTAATTGGTGCTCATAATTAAAGCCGACGTTTGTCGGCTTTTTTGATTTTACGATATGTATTATTATCACTTTTCTCTGGCTTTTTCGTTGATTAATGTTTGAAAAACGAGCGTGTTGTTTGAATTCTCGACAAACAGTCAGAAAATAGAAAAAAATGCTGAAAAAAGTTTGACTTATTTTTTTAATCCCTTATTATTCGCACCCATTGGAGAGGTGGCCGAGTGGCCGAAGGCGCTCCCCTGCTAAGGGAGTATCTGGTTTATCCCGGATCGAGGGTTCGAATCCCTCCCTCTCCGCCATTCTTTCAGATTGGCATCGTACGAACAACGATAATGAAATAGTTCAAGTGAATGGATATGATATTGACTAGGTTGTCTACCTAAGTAAATATTGTTTAGTTCACTATCTCTTGAACTTAGAGATATAAATAAAAAGTTTGTTAAGGACGCGTAGCTCAGCTGGATAGAGTACCTGGCTACGAACCAGGCGGTCGCAGGTTCGACTCCTGCCGCGTCCGCCACTTTTCTTTAAGTGGCTAAATAATAAAGAGTAGCTAATATTAAAGCTAATCAAAAATAAATATGTAATTAATGTTAGGTAAGTTATTAATATTAGTTTATTGCGGACGCGTAGCTCAGCTGGATAGAGTACCTGGCTACGAACCAGGCGGTCGCAGGTTCGACTCCTGCCGCGTCCGCCACATTGAGAAAGCCAGTCAGATGACTGGTTTTTTTCTATTTAATATTTTACTTCATTATGTCGGTATATTATTAAAGTATTGTGGATAGTACGTTAAGTCGTGGTATTCATTATCTCCTAAATATGAGATATTAAAAACAGTTTATTGCGAATACGTAGACTAGTTGGATGAGTTATCTAATGTTAATGGCTACGAGCTCTGTTCGTTATCTCCTAAACATGAGATATTAAAAACAGTTTATTGCGAATACGTAGACTAGTTGGATGAGTTATCTAATGTTAATGGCTACGAGCTCTGTTCGTTATCTCCTAAATATGAGATATTAAAAACAGTTTATTGCGAATACGTAGACTAGTTGGATGAGTTATCTAATGTTAATGGCTACGAGCTCTGTTCGTTATCTCCTAAATATGAGATATTAAAAACAGTTTATTGCGGACGCGTAGCTCAGCTGGATAGAGTACCTGGCTACGAACCAGGCGGTCGCAGGTTCGACTCCTGCCGCGTCCGCCACATTGAAAAACCAGTCTAATGACTGGTTTTTTTTCGTCTTAAATATAGCAACTTTCCTCTTTAACTTTTTAATTATACCCAAGCTATTAAATTTGTTCTTACTCAGCGTTTACCAGCAGTTTGAGAACAATGATCATTATTTGAAAATAGTTATTCTATATGAAGGAAATTATCGCCGGTTATCGAACCGCTGGTAGCTCCCTAAGGGGGATTTTAAAAGGCTTGCCGTCGGTGTTATTGAATTTGACAAGGTTCTCACAGGGATGTGAGTCATTAGAACAACGCAGGAGCAGTTGTCGAGAATAACCATTATCTTTAATCAATGCCTTGCCTACATGGATGTACTTAGGTTCAGTCTGGAACGGTGAACCTGTGCCACTAAAGCTTTTAAATTTCACTGAGTGGGAACAAGCTTAGTAGAATTGGTATTAATCTACCAAGTAAAAAGCTCATTATACGGTATAACTATATCGACTAAATTTACTCAATGTTTATGGTTTTACGAAAAAGCCAAAAATTTACAACTTAATGGTTTATTAAGAGCAGATTAAATTAAAGCGCTATAGTGGTCATTCGCAAAGATATTATCCAAAATTCAGTTTCTGCAATAAAAAAACATATAAATGGCAAGGTCAGCGATAGGCGCTAGAATAACATTATAGATGTATTTGCTTGCCTAGAATTTAAATTAGTTATGTGTCATTTAGTTGTAAATTAATGACTGATTTTTGCTTTTTTCGGTTCGTTTTTTAGTAAATGAAGTTGACTAGCCGGTTAGTTTTTTAAATATAGTATATTGTATATTATGTTGTTTTTTTTCTTTCTAATACCCGTTATTCATGAGTTTGATATTGTATACAATGTACTTGATATATCATTTTGTATAAAATAATGGTGAAATATTATTAAATTTCGCTGTTTTTTTGAACTATTTACACTTGACATCGCTTTTTTTTAACAATTTGTAAAAATGTGTTTGCATTTTACATATTGGAGTGATTATTCTAATTGTATAAAATTACTTGAGAGTAAAAAAATGGAAAATCTTCAAGCGTTATTTATTGAAGCAGGTACTTTAATGCTAGCCGGAATGGTCTTTGTTTTTGCCTTTTTAGGTTTATTGATTGTTTTTATCAATGAGGTGCTAGTTAGGTTGGCAAAAAAATACCCAGATGCCATTATCGAAAGTAGAGCGCCAAATAAACGAAATAATAAAAAACTAGACGGTAATGGTGGTGTATCGCCGGCAGTCGTCGCAGCAATTTCTTCTGCTGTTACTCAATATCGTCAACAACACTCTACAGAGAAATAGGACATAACCATGACCAAGCCCCTAGGAATAACTGAAGTCGTTTTACGCGACGGCCATCAATCATTACTTGCCACACGTTTGCGTTTAGAAGATATGTTGCCCATTGCAGCTAAAATGGATGATATTGGTTATTGGTCAATTGAGTCCTGGGGTGGGGCGACATTTGATTCTTGTATCCGCTATTTAGGAGAAGATCCTTGGGAGCGCATTCGAGCACTGAAAAAAGCCATGCCAAAAACCAAGCAACAAATGCTTTTTCGTGGCCAAAATATTTTAGGCTACCGTCATTATGCTGATGATGTTGTAGAGAAGTTTGTTGAGCGAGCTCATATTAACGGTATTGATGTTTTTAGAATATTTGATGCCATGAACGATGTACGTAACCTAGAAACATCGATTAAAGCGGCGGTAAAGGTCGGTGCCCATGCACAAGGTACATTGAGCTATACCGAAAGCCCAGTTCATACGCTTGATGGTTGGCTTACCATGGCTAAGCAACTTGAAGATATGGGGGCTCACTCATTATGTATTAAAGATATGGCAGGTTTATTAAAGCCATACGATGCTGCCGAGCTTATTGGGCGCTTAAAAGAAACGGTTGCCTTACCGATTGCACTACATTGTCATGCGACAACAGGTTTGAGCGTGGCAACCCATATGAAGGCTATTGATGCTGATATTGATGTAATTGATACCGCTATTTCATCAATGAGTATGACTTACGGTCATTCACCAACAGAAACGATTGTTTCTATCGTTGAAGGGACGCAGCGTGACACTGGATTAGATATGGTTAAGTTGGCAGAAGTTGCTACTTATTTTCGAGATGTTCGAGAAAAATACGCACAGTTTGAAGGTAGTTTACGTGGTATAGATGCTCGTATCTTATTAGCCCAAGTACCTGGTGGCATGTTGACTAACATGGAAAGCCAATTAAAAGAGCAAGGTGCGGCTGATAAGCTTGATGAAGTGTTAACCGAAATTCCAAAAGTACGTAAAGATCTTGGCTATATTCCATTAGTTACACCAACGTCACAGATTGTTGGTACGCAAGCGGTATTGAATGTCCTCACTGGTGAGCGTTACAAATCAATCACTAAAGAGACTGCCGGGGTTTTAAAAGGCGAATATGGTAAAACGGCTGATAAGGTAAATGCAGAGCTACAAGCGCGAGTACTTGATGGCAAAGAAGCGATCACCTGTCGACCTGCAGATTTACTTGATCCTGAAATGGATAAGTTGTCGGTTGAATTGCAACAAATTGCCAATGAAAAGAATATCAGCTTAGCTGAAGACACGATTGATGATGTCTTAACATATGCTTTGTTCCCACAAATTGGTTTGAAATTTTTAGTAAATCGTAATAACCCTGACGCTTTTGAGCCGGCACCAACGAAAGCCTCAGCTAAAAGTGCTATTGCCGCTGCGCCTGTTGTTAGCTCAGCAAACACGGGGCAAGAAAGTTACGCGGTAAGTGTTGATGGTAAGGTTTTTGATGTTGTTGTGGCACCAGGCGGCTCAATTGAACATATTCAAGCTGCTAACAGTGCTGTAGCATCAGTTGCAAGCTCAACAGATGGAGAGCCGTTAAAGGCGCCATTAGCAGGTAATATTTTTAAAGTACTGGTCAATGAAGGTGATGAAGTTGCAGAAGGTGAAGTGGTGATCATTATGGAAGCGATGAAAATGGAAACAGAGATCCGTGCCACTAAAGCCGGTGAAATCTCTGCTATTTACACCCGAGAAGGTGATTCAGTCGCCGTTGGTGATACATTGTTGAGTTTGGCATAGGACATCTCATGGAATCATTAAAATTATTGTGGATGTCGACGGGTTTAGCGAACTTTGAATTAGGCCAAGTTATCATGATGCTGGTTGGTTGTGGTTTGCTTTATCTTGCTATTGCCCGTAACTTTGAACCGCTATTATTAGTCCCGATGGGCTTTGGCGCTATTTTAACCAATATTCCCGTTGCCGGCTTTTCTGAAGTTGGTGGTTTACTGCATTACATATATTACGCAGGGATCGATACCGGCATATTTCCGTTATTGATCTTTATGGGGGTTGGCGCTATGACTGACTTTGGCGCCTTGATTGCTAACCCTAAAACATTATTATTAGGTGCTGCTGCTCAGTTTGGTATTTTTGCTACTTTATTTGGCGCAATTGCCTTAAATGCGATTCCTGGTTTTGAGTTCTCGCTTAAAGATGCCTCAGCCATTGCTATTATTGGCGGTGCTGACGGTCCAACGGCGATATTTTTAGCATCAAAATTAGCACCTGAATTATTAGGTGCAATTGCGGTAGCTGCATATTCATACATGGCATTAGTACCGATTATTCAGCCGCCAATTATGCGTGCGTTAACCACAGAAGATGAGCGAAAAATTGAAATGGCTCAGTTACGGCCAGTAACGCGTGTTGAAAAAATTATCTTTCCATTAGCGGTATTGTTAATGACGATATTTTTCTTACCGGCAGCAACGCCACTAGTTGGGATGTTTTGTTTAGGTAATTTAATGCGTGAGTGTGGTGTCGTAGACCGTTTAAGTTCTACTGCGCAAAATGAGCTAATTAACATAGTAACCATTTTCTTAGGCTTAGGTGTTGGTTCTAAATTGAGTGCTGATAAATTTTTGAATGTCGAAACTCTAGGTATATTAGCACTTGGTGCTGTTGCGTTTTCTATTGGTACCGCATCGGGTGTGCTTATGGCTAAGCTAATGAACCGGATATCAAAAGAAAAAATTAATCCACTCATTGGTGCGGCGGGGGTATCTGCAGTACCAATGGCGGCACGTGTTGCTAATAAAGTAGGCTTAGAGGCAAACCCTCATAACTTCTTACTGATGCATGCTATGGGACCAAATGTTGCTGGTGTCCTAGGCTCAGCAGTTGCCGCCGGTATTTTGTTAGCTTTAGTTGGTTAGTGGCATAGCTAAAAACATGTCTCTTCGTATGTGGTAGGTTAGACAGTTATAATTTTTAATATCAAAACGTACACATTATATAGCATAGTGTGTACGTTTTTTTATCTCTAGCTTTAAGCTGTTTAATGACGAGCATATCTTGCTATGTCAATCTATAGCCCCTTAAAAACTTAGTGGGTAAAAAATTAATCATTGCACCTGGATATATGATTGCTATGTTGAGTGCAACTAAAGCAATGCTTATAAGATCATAGATAACGACTTTATTTTTATCTAAATTGTCCAATCAAACTATGCTGTTCATTTAATCGCGTTAATAAAGTATCACTGAGTGTTACCGATTCTCGACCATGTATTTCGCTTTCTGTCGACATATCGCTGATAGAAACTATATTTTGGTTAACTTGCTCTGTTACAACCGATTGCTCTTCAACTGAGGTTGCAATTTGGGCATTAATGTTAGCTAGCTCAGTAATTTCAGTGTTTATTTTATTTAAAGTTTCACCTGTTTCTCTGGCAAGTTCCACACAGTTTTCAGAAAGTTTATTACCTTTATCCATAGCAAGAGTTGCAGAGGACGATTCTTTTTGAAGTAGTCCTAGCAATTTACTTATTTCCTCTGTTGACTGTTGCGATCTTAAGGCTAAGGCTCTCACTTCTTCAGCAACAACGGCAAAACCTCGACCCTGTTCACCAGCTCTTGCCGCTTCTATGGCTGCATTTAAGGCTAAAAGGTTAGTTTGATCAGCAATGCTGCTGATCTCATTTAAAACAGTTTCAATTGACTTAGTGCCATTGATCAGGCGAGTAATGTTACTCTCGACTTCCGTTAATTGGTTTGATAATTCACTAATTGCTTCAACCGTTGTTGAAACTACAGCCTGTCCATTCGCACTTATTTCTAGCCCTTGTTGTGCTGCCTCTGATGCCTGTATAACGACTTGAGCAATTTCTTGTACTGTTGCTGACATTTGAGTAATTGCAGTCGCTACTTGATCTGTTTCACTTTTTTGAGAGCTCAAAATACTTGCTACATCTTCGCCTCTTTTGGCCGATTGCTGAGCAATTTCAGTAATACTTTCAGAATCATCGGTTACTCTGCCAATAATTGCCTTGAGTTCAGCCTGCTTCATTTGAATTGCTAAATTAATCGTACCAATATCATCATTGTTTCCAGAGTATAAATAAGCCATTAAGGAGTTGTCATAAATCGCTTTTGCGTCATTAACCACTTGTTTATATTTCTTTCGCCAAAAACTAAACACTGCAGTACCGATTAAAGAAATTAATAGCATAGAAAGGCTAATAAAATAATTAGTCTCGGAAAATAAAACGGAGCCTGCTGATAAAGCTGAAAGCAGTATTAATATCAACTGGATCCATAAAGTTATATCTGTTTGATATTTTAAAACACTAGGCTGTTTATTTTCTTTAAGTTGTGAGTAGACTTTAATTGTTCTGTCGATAACATCTCGCTCTGGTAAAGTTCGTACCGATTGATACTCATTCACTTTCCCTGAGCTATCTTTAATCGGCGTTACAAAAGCGTTCACCCAGTAATAGTCGCCATTTTTACATTTATTTTTAACCGGCCCCATCCAAGGCTTTCCAGCTTGAATAAATGACCATAAATTTTTAAATGCCTCTTTGGGCATATCGGGATGGCGAACCATATTGTGAGGGTTGCCTTTTAATTCTTCGAGCGTATAACCGGCTATATCACAGAAGTTTTTATTTGCGTATTTAATGTGACTGTCAGTAGTTGTGGTTGATAATAAAATCTCAGATTGGTTAAATAATTTCTCTTTGCTCATAGTTAGTCGCCCGAGTTTAGATTTAATACAATTTATCGTTAAATTGTGATGATGATTACCACATTTAGTTGATAAATATTGTCTACATTGAGCAATACTAATATTTTCCTTCTTGCGCCCATCCCTTTGAAATTTATGATCCTCTCTTGTTATTAGAATAATGAGAGAATAGTTCTTAAAATTAATCTTACTGATGACTGTATAAAGTTGTCACTGTTTGATAATAAAGGTAAGAATTTCTTAAATGCATAACTAATATACTTAATTTTATCAGCTTGAAGCAATAGAATTATGTTAATCTTGTTAATTTAGTGTTAGTTACTTTACAGGTGAGGTTTTATAGGCGAGCAAATGAGGAGCTTTAAATACATAAGATTAATGGTTTAATACAAGTATAGATAACCCGAACTGGGGTTAACTATATTGTTATACCAATTCTACTCAGTTTCTTCCCTCTCAGTGAACAAACTTACTAGACTTGGTATAATATCCAATAAGGCTAATTAGGGCTGTAATTTAAAGTTATCCCAACCGGAAGCTGACTTTTCAAAGCACACGCGATCATGTAATCGACTTGCTCGTCCTTGCCAAAATTCTATATAGTTAGGCTTTACCCGCCAGCCGCCCCAAAATTCAGGTAAAGGAACTTCTTGGCCAGCAAATTTTTGCGTGTAGTACTCAACGTTGTCAGCAAGCTCAGTTGCTGTTTGCAGTTTACTGCTTTGTTTTGATGCCCAAGCACCAATTTGACTGCCTCTATCTCTACTATGAAAGTATTTCGCTGATTGTTCCGCACTCACTTGTTCAACACAACCTTCGATGCGAATTTGACGTTGTAGAACATTCCAGTGAAATAACAAAGCAATTTTGTCATTGTTACTTAGCTCATGACTTTTTCGGCTCGCGTAATTACTATAAAAAATAAAACCATCGTGATTAAACTCTTTTAATAGCACCATGCGACAACTAGGCTGACCATTATGACTAACGCTACTAACTGACATTGCTTCCGGTAATAAAATGCCTGATTTATGGGCCTCATCAAACCAAAGTTTAAAGAGCGCTAGCGGATCGGCATTTTCATCAATCGGTGGCAATGGTAGGGCAACGCCTTGACCAAAGGTAAGTAGGCAGCGTAGTTTTTCAAATAAAGTCATAACGTCGATGGTTAGGCAGTGAGAGTGTTAGCTTAATGATATCAGCTTTGCATTAGAAACAAATATTTACTATCAATTTTTTGCTGATAATTTTGAAAAAACTTAATGATAGTGTGCGAAAATAACAGCAGCTTACCGGAAAATCAAATTAAATAACTTTCGATAAATAAGCGCTTAAACGCTATTGAAGTTTGCCTTAATAAAAAGGTAAGCAAAGTGACAGCCATTGTTTGGTTTAGCGCAACAATAGCCAGCGATGCAGACCTTTTCGATTGTAGATTTAGATTAGTGCCTCACTAGAAAAATGTAACCTTGATAATGTTATTGATCAAATATCCCAATCATCAGAGTCGTCTAATAACTCTTTTAGGCGTTTCCTCTCTAATAGGTCATCAATGCGTCTTCTAACTTCACTGTTATGTGTTGCCTTTTCTCCTTTAGGCAGGTCTTCGTCATAACTTTCATGGTCTGCCGCTGGGGACATGTCATCTGTTAAATCGTCGTTCATTTTTTATACCTACGGCTTTTACAATCTGTGCTGCAATTACAATAAATAGGGTTGATAAAGTTTTAATGCTCGCCAACTGTTCAATTACATGAGCATTTCAGTGCCAATATTGCACAGTATTTTTAATTCACCATATCTTAAAAATAACTAACCTATAATTTTAGGGCATATACTGAAGACTAATAAATTGAACATAGGCAACTAACGGCGGATTTTCAACTAATTATTTTTTCATTTCAACAAAAATATTATCGTCAAAGTACTAGATGTTGTTTTTATATGCTGATTTTACCTTAGCGTAGATATTTAGCTTTGATTGGTGCTCTGATAGACTGATAACACTTGGCGACAGTCGAGATACTTCTTAAGGTTAAAATTGATGTTGAAAGAAAAATTTGCACATTGGTGTGAGCAATTAGCGCAATTTACACAGAATAAACGTTGGCGCAGCTTAGTTGTTTTAGTTGGTGATGAGCATTGGACGACTCAATATATTAATACAAGTTTGACGGTACTATTGAGTAGTTCGCGTCATAGCCAACCATGCCAAGGTCTTGTTTATGGCGATGATCTCAATGCAAATGTGCATGAACAACTGCTCTCAGTTAATCGCAAGAACTATCGCCAGTATTTGGGCACAGAGCAGCATGTTGTCGTTTTTAATGCCGGACAGAAGCTTGACGTTAGCGATACTCATTGTGATTTTGATGTTGATGCTTTTGCTGCACTTACTGGCACCTTAGTTGCCGGTGGCGTGCTTATATTGTTATTAACGCCTTGTCAAATTAGAGCGCTTAATGAACAGCAATCGACGGATTTTTTTCTTCAGCGCTTTTTAAAGCAGTTGTCAGATAAACATAGTTATTTAATAAAGCAAAATGCATTGTCGCTGCCTGAACTGCCTGAAGAATTAGCGATTAATGAAAGCGTTGAACTGGGCGTCAAAACAATAACATTGAGTACTCAGGTAACTGCACCAGAAAGTAAGCTATATGCCCAGAAATTAACGGCTGCTGAACAAGTTACGGATTTGCCATATGGCTGTGTTACTCAAGAGCAGGTTTTAGCCGTAGACGCTATGCTGAAAGTTTTGTACGGCCATAGGGATAGACCTTTAGTGTTAACCGCTGATCGTGGACGGGGTAAGTCTTCAGCATTAGCGCTAGCCGCGTGTCAAATGTTACTCCATGCTAAACAACCTATTAACATCATCATTACCGCAGCAAGTAAACAAGCACTGAAGGTGTTTTTTAATCAAGTTACTGCTCATTTACCTTGCGCTAGTCTACAAGGTACACGTGTTGAACATGATAATGGCCGTATTATTTTTTATCCTATCGATGTCATCTTAAAAGAACGGCCTGTTGCTAATATCGTTATGGTTGATGAGGCCGCTGCATTGCCGGTTTATCTTTTACAGCAACTACTTGAGCATTATCATCGTTTAATTTTCGCTAGCACTGTGCACGGTTATGAAGGCGCCGGGCGCGGCTTTAGTATTAAGTTTCGCTTAGTTTTACAACGCTTAATGCCTAATTGGCGCAATCTACATATTCATCAGGCTATTCGTTGGGCTGATGATGACCCGCTTGAACAATTTGTTTTTACCAGTTGTTTACTTAACGCCAAATTACCCAGTTATGACAATAGCTCAATTAGTGTCAAAAGCTTTGCTGATAGACATAGACAACAAAAGCTTGCTTTGATTGAGCAGGAAAATGTCACAATAGAGTCTGTTAGTAAAACGCAGTTATTACAAAATGAGGCGCTTCTACAACAAATATTCGCCGTGTTAGTAACAGCTCACTATCAAACATCCCCTAGTGACGTAAAACTGCTGCTAAATAATACGGCTATATCATTATTTATACTCAGGCGTGAAAGTGATATTTTGGGGGTGGTTATGCTTATGCGAGAAGGGGGAGCCGATAAAAGCCTTGTTAAGCTTGTACGGGAAAACCAACGACGTTTGCGTGATCAGTTTTTACCGCAGTCTTTGCTGACCCATTGTGGCATTAAAGATAGCTTTAATTATCGTTATCAACGCGTCATGCGTATTGCTATACATCCTCAATTTCAAGGCCAGGGTTTAGGTGGATACTTCCTAGGAGCTATTGAAAATAATATGATCGAGCAAGGCATAGATTTTATCGGCGCCAGTTTTGCCGGTAATGCGAGTCTACTTAAATTTTGGCAACAAGCAGGGTTTAATGTTGCACGAGTTGGCTTTAGTAAAGATAAAGCCAGTGGAGAGCATTCTTGTATCGTGACTAAAGCATTGATGCCAAATGCTGAAGGTACGCAACAAGCAATAAGCGCACAGTTTTATCAACAATTTGACTATTGGTTGTCGGATGAATTTAAATTTTTGCCGACAAAGTTTGTCTGGCAGGTCCTCAATGCTAATTGTGGCTTGAAAAAACTAGCGCTGAGCAATGATCTTGAACAAAGCGTTAATGACTTTATCTCAGGGCAACGACAATTTAGTAGCTGTGTTTATGCCCTACATCAATGGTTAATAAGACATTGTACCGAGCAGTTTAATACCGAAGTATTACCGTTAATTGCCCGTATTTTGCAAAAGCACAGTGTTGAACAAGTTTGTCAACATTATGCATTTACTGGTAAAAAAGCTTTAAACCAACAGTTGATTCATTATATAAGCGCACATAAACACTAAACCCGTTTGTTTAAGCGATTTGATAACGCCATAACCAATAATTTTGCATTTTAAGGTAACTACAATGACTATCCGCGACTTTCTCAAAATCGTCATGTTGAATTATGGCATTGATAGCAGCACATATTTTTGCCAATAGCTGTTTGTTACCGGATTGATTATAGCTAGAGATAAAATTCTCTAACCAAGCTTCTAAGCAGTCAAGTTCAACCGTGACCGATTCAGTTTTCATGTTACAACTCCCTTGTTGGTATATTCGCACTTAAGTTCAGTAAACATTGCCATAATGTTTTACGGGCATTATTGTCTAGGCATCGACAGTCATTACCTGTTAGTGCGCCTGAAGTAATTAATTGCGCTAATAAATCTGCTGATATTTCAACTTGGGCTCTGCCATTACATCCGTCATTCACTTGTCTAAATCCCATCATCATTCCTCGTGAAAGCTATTTCGTTAAAAACAATAGTTGAAAAAACAACTTGATGCAAATGATAATTGTTATCATTTGTAAAATATCTGAATTCTGATATTAATATTTATCATCAACCGTTAGAATACTGCTTAGGTTTCATAGAGGTGCGCCATGCAAGAAGTTATTCGTGTTGAAAACTTAACTAAGAGTTATAAAGATATTATTGCGGTAGACAATATTAACTTTGCTATTCAGAAAGGCCATTGTTTTGGCTTATTAGGGCCGAATGGCGCGGGTAAAACCACCACCATAGAAATTATGGAAGGTATTATTAAAGCGACTAAGGGTGAGGTTTTCTATTATGATAAGCCTATCGATGAGTCAATGTCGCAGCAAATAGGCATTCAGTTTCAGCATACTGCCTTGCAAGACTTTCTGACCGTTAAAGAAACTTTAAACCTATTTACCTCGTTTTATCAGCACACGGTGCCACATAATGAACTTATTGAATTATGTGACTTGAGTGAGTTTTTAGACCGTGACAATCGTTTGCTTTCAGGTGGGCAACGTCAACGACTATTGCTCGCACTAGCGTTGATTAATGATCCCGACATTGTCTTTCTTGATGAACCGACCACCGGCCTTGATCCACAAGCTAGACGTAATTTTTGGCAATTAATTAAAAATATTAAAGCGCGTGATAAAACCGTTGTGTTAACAACCCATTATATGGATGAAGCACAGCAATTGTGTGATGACGTGCTGATTATGGATCATGGTCAAGTGATCGCTCGTGGTACACCAAGGCAATTACTTAACCAACATTTTGATGAAGTGTTTATCTATTTACCTGCTGAGCAAGTACCTAGTGAGCTGTGTCAGCGAAATAACTGGCAAGTAGATGAACAGCAAGTTGAAATTACCACAACAGATGTTGAAGCTACGATAACGCTTTTACTGTCAGAGAAAATTTCATTAACAGGTTTGCATGTTAAATCACCGAACTTGGATGATTTATTTTTAAAACTTACCGGCCACACTTTAAGGGATTAATCAGATGAATTTTTCACGTTTTTTTGCTGTGGTTAAAGCCCGTAACATTGAGTTTTTTCGTGATCGCTCATCTTTGGGCTGGAACTTACTTTTTCCTATATTAATGTTGATCGGTTTATCATTTGTTTTTTCCGGTGATGGTCGTGCCGTGTATAAAGTTGGGGTATTAAACTTAGCGCAAAGCCAATCGAGTTTTCTAGAAACTAAATATATCAGTTTTATCGATTACCAAGAACAAGCACTAGGAGAAGTAAAACTAGAGCAGCATAGCATTGATCTATTAGTTGATTTTAATGCGCAACAGTATTGGGTTAATCAAGGTGCGCCTAGCAGTTACTTGGTAGAGAAAATATTTTTAAATGGGCATGATAACTATCAACGTATCGAAACTCAGGGTAGAAAAATTCGCTATGTTGACTGGGTTTTGCCCGGTATTCTTGGCATGAATATGATGTTTAGCTGCTTATTTGGTGTTGGTTATGTCATTGTTCGTTATCGTAAAAATGCAGTGTTAAAACGATTGAAAGCAACGCCTCTATCAGCATTAGAATTTGTTTCCGCACAGTTAGTTTCGCGTTTATTTATTGTCATGTTTTTATCGTCAGTGGTTTATATTGGCTGTAATTTATTTTTTGATTTTTATATGTTAGGTAGCTACTTTGACCTGTTTATTATTGCCATATTAGGGGCATTTAGTTTAATTACCTTGGGCTTATTAGTGGCAAGTCGTAGTAAAAGTGAAGAGCTTATTGGTGGCTTATTAAACTTAAGTTCATGGCCGATGATGCTATTATCAGGGGTATGGTTTAGTTTAGAAGACGCGCCGAATGCAGTGAAAGTGTTTGCTGATTTTTTACCATTAACCCATTTAGTGGCGGGGGCACGTAAAATTATTACCGAAGGGGCAACCTTAGCGGATATTAGTTATCATGTCTCCGTTTTAATGGTGATGAGTACAGTGTTTTTAGCCTTAGGTGCTTATTTGTTTAGTTGGAATACTGAACGCTAGATTATTTGAAGATTAATGTTAAGTTGATCTAAAAGAGGGCATAGCATTATGTTATTAAAAATATCAGGGATATTTTTTGTCGCTTTAGCTTTTGTTGGTGCGTTTTTACCTTTGTTGCCAACCACGCCTTTTTTGTTAATCGCGGCGGCATGTTTTGCCAAATCATCGCCACGCATGCATAAAATGTTGTTGGCGAATAAAGTTTTTGGGCCAATGATTTACCATTGGCAGCAGTCGCGCAGTATTCCTAAGCGAGCAAAAATCATGGCCTTGAGCTCTATTGCTATTGCGACATTATGGTCGTGTTATATTTTACCGACCCTATGGTTAAAGGTATTCGTAGTTGTGTTGGTTGCTTGGCCCATTGTCTTTTTGTGGCGCTTACCACTAAGTAATGGCAATCAAGATATTTTGACATCTAAAGCGCCAGAATAACAAACACAAGCCCAACCAGCCTGCTTAAATTATTGTTTAGGCTAAGGCTTTACCAACCAGCTCTGCTAAATGAGCTGGCAAGGTCAGGCTTAATGCAATTTCTTGGCTTTGTGTTGACATTTTTCGCCAGGTTAGCTGGACAATACGAATAATCTTTTCTTCTTTATGTTTAGCGGCAAATTCATCAAAATAATATTGTAAAAAAACTAAACAGGCTACGTCTTCTAAGGTTTGGCTATTATCATTCGATTTTAATTTTTCTTTACGAATAATCGCGGCAGTGGTTTCGGCTGAATCTTCACTGTAGCCATGCTCGAGCATCAATGCTTTGGCTGTAGCGGCATGAAAAATACCTAACTCTTTGCGCCATGTTAAGTAGCCTTGTTTACCTGCCGGAAAGTCGATACGCTTCAACTGCCAGCGCTTTACATGTTGTGCGCGCACCGCTATTTGTAAGTACTCATCGGCTTCAGGCCAATATTTTTCAAGGCAAGTTGTCATGTGGCGACCGTACACTAACTCTTTTGGCTGAGCAATGCCGTCAACAAGTGTGGTGTTGATATCAGCTTTATTGATGGTATCGATGGCGTTTAAAACATTTTGCAATTGCGTCATAGTCATGGGTTTTATTTATTAGGAAAAGTAAAAAATCAGTTTACCCCGTTTTTCATTAGTTACAATAATACTTTAAGAGAAAATTTCTGTGTTTTAATGAAAATTTGTGCAACTAGATGCCTTGATCATATTGTCGTGAACATGGCTTTTAAGTATAATGCTTTCCCGTCCTACTAAATTCATTTATTTACCAAAAATAAAATCAATTTAGTGCAAAATTTCTGTTTTTCCTGACTCTGGGTATCGCATGACAACTAGATATATTTTTGTTACTGGCGGCGTTGTATCGTCTCTTGGTAAAGGTATTGCTGCAGCATCACTAGCGGCAATTCTCGAAGCACGTGGTTTGAAAGTTACCATGTTGAAGCTTGACCCATACATTAATGTTGATCCTGGGACAATGAGCCCAATTCAACATGGTGAAGTTTTTGTGACTGAAGATGGTGCAGAGACCGATCTAGATTTAGGTCACTACGAACGTTTTATTCGCACCAAAATGACCAAACGTAATAACTTTACAACAGGTCGTATTTACCAAGATATTCTAGCGCGTGAGCGTAAAGGTGAGTTTTTAGGCGCGACAATTCAGGTTATTCCTCATATTACTAACGACATTAAGCGTCGGGTGATTGAAGGTGCTGAAGGTTACGATATCGCGATGGTTGAAATTGGTGGCACGGTAGGTGATATTGAATCACAACCGTTCTTAGAAGCTATTCGCCAATTAGGCGTTGAGTTAGGCCGTGAACGCGCTATGTTCATGCATTTAACCTTAGTGCCTTATATTGCCGCCGCTGGCGAAATAAAAACGAAGCCAACGCAACATTCTGTAAAAGAATTACGCTCAATAGGTATTTTCCCAGATATTTTAGTGTGTCGTAGTGAGCGAGCTATTCCGGCTAATGAACGCGCTAAAATTTCATTATTTACTAACGTTGAAGCAAAAGCCGTTGTTTCAATGCGTGATGTTGACTCAATTTATAAAGTACCGGCATTACTTAAAGCACAAGGGACGGATGAATTAGTCGTTAAGCGTTTTGGCCTTGATGTACCCGAAGCTGACTTAACTGATTGGGAACAAGTGCTTTACAAAGAAGCTAACCCATCAGGTGAAGTGGTTATTGGTATGGTCGGTAAATACACTGAATTGCCTGATGCCTACAAATCAGTAAACGAAGCATTAAAACATGCCGGTATTACCAACCAAGTTAAAGTTAAAATTCAATATATTGATTCACAAGACGTCGAATCTAAAGGTGTTGAAGTTTTTAAAGACCTCGATGCTATTTTAGTGCCGGGTGGTTTTGGTGAGCGTGGCGTTGAAGGTAAAATTTTAACCGCACAATATGCCCGCGAAAACAAAATACCTTACTTGGGTATTTGTTTAGGTATGCAAGTGGCGTTGATTGAATATGCCCGTAACGTTGCCGGTTTAACTGATGCACATAGTACTGAGTTTAATGCAGAGACACCACACCCAGTGGTTGGTTTGATCAACGAATGGTTAGATGAAGAAGGCAAAGTCGAATACCGTAATGCTGAGTCTGACTTAGGTGGAACTATGCGTTTAGGTTCACAATTGTGTCACATTGTGAAAGGTACCAAGACATATGACGTATATGGTAGTGAAACAATTTATGAGAGACACCGTCATCGTTTTGAGGTAAATAATAACTACCGCGAACAACTAAGCAAAGCTGGCTTAGTGTTTTCGGGATTATCTACGGATAAAACGTTAGTTGAGGTGATTGAAAATCCCAATCACCCTTGGTTCATCGCTGGGCAATTTCATCCTGAGTTTAATTCAACTCCGCGTGATGGCCATCCGCTTTTTGCCGGCTTTATTGCTGCTGCTTTTGAACATCAAAAACAGCAATCAAGTTAACTCGAACTAATGAAAACCGTAGCTTATTGCTGCGGTTTTGTTTTTAGCAAATAAGTATTTTATTACCGCTGAAAACTTAAATGAAATTTATAGCAATTTAACTTTTAATTTATCGTTTATAACCTGCCATGCGCAGTTAGTAAGGAATAGGGAACATAATGTCGAATATCAGTAAAATTATCGCTCGCGAAATCATGGATTCTCGTGGTAACCCAACGGTTGAAGCTGACGTGTTTTTAGCGTCAGGTGCTTGGGGTCGAGCTGCGGCTCCTTCTGGTGCCTCAACCGGTTCTCGTGAAGCATTAGAACTACGTGACGGTGATAAAGCGCGTTACTTAGGCAAAGGCGTATTAAAAGCCGTTGCTGCTGTTAACAATGATATTGCTGCTGCGCTTAAAGGCAAAAGTGCTTTGGAGCAAGCAAACATTGACCAAATCATGATTGATTTAGATGGCACTGAAAACAAAGAAACTTTCGGCGCTAACGCTATTCTAGCGGTTTCTTTAGCGAACGCTAAAGCAGCGGCAATGGAAAAGAAAGTGCAATTATTTGAACACATTGCAGACCTTAACGGTACTCCAGGCCAATACTCATTACCGTTACCTATGATGAACATCATCAATGGTGGCGAGCACGCTGACAACAACGTTGATATCCAAGAGTTTATGGTACAACCGGTTGGCGCAAAAAGCTTTAAAGAAGCATTGCGTATGGGCGCTGAAATTTTCCACGCTTTGAAAAAAGTATTATCTTCAAAAGGCATGAGCACTGCTGTTGGTGATGAAGGTGGTTTTGCGCCAAACTTAGCGTCAAACGCTGATGCACTAGCCATCATTAAAGAAGCAACTGCTGCTGCAGGTTACGAACTAGGTAAAGATGTCACCTTAGCACTTGATTGTGCTGCATCTGAATTCTACAACGCTGAAAAGGGTATTTACGACCTGACTGGCGAAGGTAAGCAATTTACGGCTAACGAATTCTCAGATTTCTTAGCAACGCTTTGTCAGCAATACCCCATTATTTCAATTGAAGATGGTTTAGACGAGTCAGACTGGGATGGTTTCAAATACCAAACTGATCTTCTTGGCGACAAAGTACAAATTGTTGGTGATGATCTGTTCGTCACAAACACTAAAATATTAGCCCGTGGTATTGAGCAAGGTATTGGTAACTCTATCTTAATCAAGTTTAACCAAATCGGTACATTAACAGAAACCTTAGCGGCGATTAAAATGGCGAAAGATGCAGGTTTTACTGCCGTTATTTCACATCGCTCAGGTGAAACTGAAGATTCAACTATTGCTGACTTAGCTGTAGGTACAGCGGCTGGCCAAATTAAAACCGGTTCATTATGTCGTTCAGACCGTGTTTCTAAGTACAACCAATTGTTACGTATTGAAGAGTTCTTAGGCGACAAAGCTATTTTTAATGGTTTGTCTGAAGTTAAAGGTCAATAATCAAAAGCTTTCTGCTAAATAAGTGCAATAACGGTTATGGTTATACTCACTGACACTTGATAGTTGCGTGCAACCGTTAAGCAACTTTTCAAGAGCCATTGACCGACCTTTCAAATAATTCAAAATCCGATACCAGTTAACTGATATCGGATTTTTTATGTATTTTGAAAATGAACCGTGTCCAAGTAAACTTGGTATAAAGTGATTCGAAAGCTATAAAAACCAATCAGTCTGGATAAATATTGTTGGTGCTAATGTCGTTCATATAGCGCTAAGCGCTGAGTGGGAACAAACTTAATAGACTTGGTATAAGATGCAATGATATAACTCAATGTTATAAAGCTGTTTTGTTAATTGATATAATTGACTTTTAAAAGTATCTTCGAAAGAACAAAATTTAATGGAAAAATTAACCATATGATAAGTATAGTAAATTTTGAGCACGATAAGCTGGTCATTAAACAGTGGCAATTACTTGAAAAAGAAAACTGGTGTGTTTTGGGACGCAATGGCTCAGGGAAACAATATTTTAATCAACTGTTAATTGGAGAATTATTACCAACAAAGGTTGAACAACTAACATTACCGGCTAAAGACAAAGTCGCTATGATTTCCTTTGAAGCACAGCAAGATATCTATGAAGAGACTTTAGAAAAAATAGCGCCTGATTATGCTGATATTAATGGGGCTATGATTAAAGCGAAAAATTTTTTACCGGAAGATAAATGGCATGACCCTCTCATTGGTGAGTTTGGCTTAAGTCAGCGTCTTGATACTAGCTACTTACAACTTAGCACTGGTGAAAGTAGAAAGTTGTTAATACTGCAAGCCATCTTCAAGGGGATTGATTTACTTGTTTGTGATAACCCGTTTGACAGCTTAGATATTGCTTCTTGTCAGGCTTTATCTGATGCCTTAGCAGGTTTATCGCAAACCGGTATTACCGTGCTCTTATTGTTAAATAATCGCCAAGATATTCCAACATGGTTTGACAACGTTGCCTTTATTGAACGTGGACAATTCTCTGTTATTGGTAAGTTAACGGATGCCGATACTAAAAATCAGCTTGATGTCTTACTAACTCCAGCACCAGATGATGCGCCTTGGCCAGATACCGTGCAGCAGTTAGCAGATTATCAACATACACTTTTAGTCGAGCTCATTCAGGGGACGGTGCGTTATGGCGGTGTGAGTGTTTTTGAAAACTTAGATGTTAGCATTAAACCTTTACAACATACGTTGATCACAGGTGCTAATGGCAGTGGTAAATCTACCCTGATGCAATTAATTACCGGAGATTGTCCACAATGTTATAGCAATAATATTCATGTTTTGGGTTATAAACGAGGCTCAGGTGAAAGTATTTGGGAACTGAAAGCACAAATGGGCATTGTGAGCGCCGAGTTACATCGTCAATATCGAGTGAGTGTCGACTTACTTACCGTGATCCTTTCGGGTTTTTATGATTCGATTGGTCTGTATCAAAAACCAAGCGAGAAACAACTTGCTATTGCAGAGCAATGGTTAGAAAAAATAGGTTTATCCGCACACAAGCAGCAATTATTTCAACAGTTGAGTTATGGTGAACAGCGACTTGCTTTAGTCGCTAGAGCATTAGTGAAGTCGCCTTATTTACTTATTTTAGATGAACCAACACAGGGACTAGATGAATTAAATAGGCATAGAGTGCTGAATTTTTTAGAGCACTTAGCCACGCAAAAACACAGTACTATGTTGTTAGTAAGCCATAGGCAAGACGAGCTTTTATCGATATTTGAGCAGCATATAAAGCTTTAATTGACTTTTTGCTTTTGGCTCTGTCTTTATAAAGCTGTTAACAATAAATTAACTGGCGACTTAATAAGTAATGCTGATCAGTTAAGAAACTTTTGCCGTGCCATTGAGTGAGCTTTCAAATAGTTCAATAGCGCCGCTTTCTTTAAGAACTGTACTTGTGCCAATGATCGGCATGAGTTTATTCCACCAATATTCGGCATGTAATATTGCAACCTAGATGTGTCCGTACGGACACACCTAAATGGATAAACGCTTCTGGTTAAAAGCTTTTGATTGCGCGAAGTGCACTGGTATAGCAAGCACATGTTTAGGCACTGAAGCGGTTAACAGTTAACTGATTGGCATTACACGCTTGTGAGTGACTTTTTGTTACTACTGATTTGTTGAGTACATTTATGTATATTATTTTACCTTGCTGCAATTTGGAGTTAATCAATTGAACTTAAAAGTAGTCTCAATGCTAATATCATTACTGTCTTTTAATATTTTTGCATCTTCTCATGATGAAGTCGCTCATCTTTTGACGTTTATTGAAAAAACCGAATGTAAGTATGAACGCAATGGCACCATGCATACAGGGGCTGAAGCGGTTAAGCATATTAATAAAAAGTATCGATATTACCTTGATGATATTAAATCGGCAGAAGACTTTATTAAATATGCCGCGACTAAAAGTGCAATGTCAGGTAAACATTATAAAATCCACTGTGCTGATAAAGCGGTAATGAAAAGTCAAGATTGGTTACTTATTGAATTAAAAAAAGTTAGAAAATAAAATGTTTCATTGTTATAAAGTCATTCATTAACTATTATATGATTATGATTAAATTGACTTAAATAATCAGTACTGTAACTTTCTTGAATTTGGTAATATCTATAGCTAGTGAAAAGTCGCTTTAATTTGAGGCTTAGCCCTTGGGCTCATATTTAACTCTTAGACGTTGAACTTAGATTAAAATAAAGTAAGGAATTATGTCGTTGATTGATCTAGATAATAAAAAGTTAGCTTCGGCAGTTTCTAGTTTTCAAGTACCCGCTAAACCTCAAATTCTAATTGATATTCAAAAGCTGATGGCAGAAGATGAGCCTAATATCGATAAAGTTGCTTTATTGATTAGTAATGATGTTGGCTTATCTTCAGCAATTATAAAAGTTATTAATTCTCCACTTTATGGTGTTAACCGTAAAGTATCTAAAATTAAGCATGCGGTGATGGCCTTAGGTTTACGAGGAGTTAATGGTCTTGTTATTGCCTTATTGCTTAAATCTTCCATTCAAGGCACTTCAAGTATTTCGCTTGAACACTTTTGGGATAACGCTATTGATACTGCTAACGCGATGTCTTTTATCGGCGGAGAAATAGACAGTAAAATACCGGTTGATACGCTCTATAGTATCGGGCTTTTCCATAACTGTGGTATGCCAATATTAGCGTTAAAATATACTGATTATAATGATTTATTAGCAGAAGCAAGTGGGTTAGCGTTAAATTCCCTTGAGTTAGAAGAGCAACACTATCATACCAATCATGCAGTGTTAGGCTATTATGTAGCAACGTCGTGGAACTTACCCAGTGAAATTTGTCAAATTATTTTGCGTCATCATGAAGTAGACTACTTGGATGAAATAACTGATAGTAGCGAGCAACTAGCATTCGCAATTTTAAAAGCGGCAGAAAACTTAATTGAGCAAGCTAGACGCCAGAGCGTTACGCCAGATTGGGAATATGTTCAAGAAGCGGTGTTTGATGTATTAGGGATCTCTGCCATGGACTACTCTGATCTAGAAGATGGCTATACTTTGCTGTATTAATTTTAAGTACATGAATTGAAGCGCTTGCGTTATCGGACATAGCTTTTGGTCTTTAGTTTTAAGCCAATATAGAAGAGCCTAACCGCTGGTTTATGAGCTGATCAGGCCTGATTTTTAGTGTCTATAGATATTACAATGTGGCGTGCGGGCCAAACACTTCATAATGAATATTACTTTCACCTACACCTAGTTTTAACAATTGCTGTTTAGCAAATTGCATAAAAGCAATGGGACCGCATAAATAGAAGTTTCCATTTTCCGTTGGTAAATCAACAGTAGCTAAATCCATCATGCCTTTATTGATATGTGGTTTTTGTACTTCTTCAGTTCTGTACCAGATATTCTGTTGCCAGTTGTTTTGATTGATGAGTTCACTCGTTCGTTGTGCAAAAGAATGTTGTTCACTTGCCTCACAAGCATGTAAAAAGTGTACAGGTTGGTTATGGTTATTTTCAGCTAATGTTTCTAACATACCTTGCATGGGAGTAATACCGACGCCGGCGGAAATAAGTACGGTCGGGGTTTGACGGTCAACAAAGAAAAAGTCACCGGCAGGTGGATAAAGTTTGACTTCATCAGCAATATTAACCGCTTGATGTAAATAATTTGATACTTTACCAGGCACACCTTGTTGTTCACGCTTAACCGAAATACGGTAATTTTTACCATTAGGTTTATTTGATAAAGAATATTGGCGAATTTCTTTATAGTCATTGCCTGTTGGTTGAACTTCAAGGCCTAAATATTGCCCAGGTATAAAATCAATAACTGCTTGTTGGTCGACCGGCGCAAAGATAAAGCTTGTTACTAGTTCAGATTCGACCACTTTGTCGATCACTTTAAATGCCCTTGCTCCTTGCCAGCCGCCCACTTCTATTAAACGTTGCTGATATAACTCGGTTTCACGATTAATAAATATGCCAGCTAAAAATTGATAGGCGCTTGTCCATGCCTCTTCAACATTAGAGGTAAAAGCTTCAGGGGCAAGTTCACGCAGGGTTTCAATTAGGTGCTGACCAACAATAGCGTAATGCTCTGCTTGAATATTAAAACTGGTATGTTTTTGTGCTATGCGTTCTACAGCAGTCGTTAATGCGCTTAAATTTTCAATGTTTTTAGCATAGGCGGCGATTGCTTCAAATAGCGCCACTTGCTGACGGCCGGTGTGTTGATTCGACATATTGAAAATATCTTGTAACTCAGGGTTATGAACGAATAATCGTTGATAAAAATGAGTGGTCATTGCAGAGCCTGCATTTTCCAATAATGGAATGGTAGTTTTAATTATCGCTATGTGTTTATCAGTTAGCATTATTGCTCCTAAATTAACTGAAAGGTAAAAGTAACTAATGAAATAGCAGTAATAAAATTCATTAGTCATTTATCGTGTCTTGATTGCATGCTTGAAGGTGCATAAGGTGCAACTTTAAATTTAAAGCTGTTAGAAATCCTTCTTACCAAAACCATGTAAGGCCACGCAACGTAAGACATAGCCAAGTTTTAGAGCGGCAGCAAAAACAATGGTGGCGATATGTGCGAAAATTTGCAACGGCATAGTAAAATAGTCATCAAAGACAAAGTTGATGGTAATACTGAGGGAAATAATGACGAAAGATATTAACATCATGTAATTACCTAAAATTAAGCATTTTTGAAAATTTAATGCGTGTTTAACATCCGGTAATTTATCGGCCATAGAAAATTGTGCGTACATCATAAACTCCTTATCTACCGCCAGATGCGGTAATAAATTATTGTGTTAACTCAAGTGCTTAACTTTATGCTTACCGTGGCTCTTACTAAGGTATAGCAAAGGAAGTGCCATCATTTAAAGTTATTAATAATCAATGGTTTGTATTATTTATTGGTAAGGTTGTTGTCATATTGACCGCGAATTTTCGTGGTCTAAATGACTCTTTCGTGATATTTTGCATACATCTTTGAGTGAAAATAAAATATCAGTAAAATATGAGCCAAATATCTTCAAGTGCAATTATTGAATTAGCACTAGATTTAGCCAGTAGCCTGAATAGTAAAGATAGGTTTGATCGTTTGCTTGCTACTGTGCGAAAAACCATTAACTGTGATGCGGTGGCATTACTATCGTTTCATGGTGATACCCTCACTCCTATAGCGTTGCAAGGCTTGAGTCGAGATACTATGGGCCGACGTTTTTTGATAGCCGAGCATCCAAGGTTTGCCGCGCTTTGCCAAGCAAAGCAACCGATTCGCTTTTCTGCAGATTCAACATTACCCGATCCCTATGACGGTTTGCTTATCGACCGAGAAGGTGACTTACCTGTGCACTCTTGTATGGGATTACCACTCTATTATGCCGATAAATTGTTAGGTTTATTAACCATAGATAGTCTGACACCACATGTATTTGATGATATTCCTGAACGTACCTTGGTGGTGATTTCAGCCATGGCTGCAGCCACGTTAAATACCGCTTTTTTGATTGAGCAACTAGAATATCGAGCTGATCATTCACAGCAGGTTGTGGCTGAATTAACCGAAGAAGCATGGAAACGCGATGGTGGCGAATTAATTGGCGAAAGCACAATCATGCAACAACTGAAAGAGGAATTAATTATTGTCGCTAATTCAGAGTTTAATATTTTAATTTATGGTGAAACCGGTGTTGGCAAAGAATTGGTTGCCCGGACCCTGCATCAGAAGTCTGCTCGCCAGCATGGTCCTATGGTTTATGTTAATTGTGCGGCATTACCCGAAAACTTGATAGAAAGTGAATTGTTTGGCCATGTTAAAGGTGCCTTTACCGGCGCAGATAAAGCACGTGCCGGTAAGTTTTCTTTAGCTGATGGGGGGACTTTATTTCTTGATGAAATTGGTGAGTTACCGCTAGCAGCGCAAAGTAAAATATTACGTGCTATTCAAAGTAATGAAATTCAGCCGGTAGGGCAAGACAGTGTTGAACAAGTTAATGTCCGTATTATTGCCGCGACCAATAGAGATTTAAAGGAAGAAGCCGAAGACGGCCGTTTTCGTGCTGACTTGTATCATCGACTCAGTGTTTACCCGATCCGTGTACCTAAGTTGCAAGAGCGCGATGGCGATGTACAAATATTGAGTGGCTACTTTGTCGAACAAACCAAGCGTAAGCTAGGGGTTGTGCAGCTAAAAATAACCAGTGACGCTATTCGTCACCTTGAACAATATAATTGGCCTGGTAATGTCCGTGAACTGGAACATGTTGTGAGCCGAGCGGCGCTAAAAGCGAGGGCAAGACAAAAAGATAAAGCGATTATTGCCATAGAAAAACAAGACTGTGGTTCTTTAATTAATTTGCAAGCGACGCAATCGGATCAGTTAATAATTGAGCCAAAAGTGGTTGAAGATATTCTAACACATAGCCGCTGCGTTAACTTGCGTACTGAAACTGAGCAATTTCAACGACAGCTGATAAAACAAGTGTTAACGCAAGAACAGGGTAATTGGGCGGCCACGGCAAGAAGGTTGTCGATAGATCGGGCTAATCTAAATCGTATTGCCAAAAGACTCGATATTAAAGTGGTTAAAAGTATTGTTATGTCGATTAACTAATGTATTTGATATTAATACGGGTTGAGAACGATTTAATTTCACTACAACGCATTTACTTTTATCGCTAAAAAGCCGAACATGATGTTTAGCTTTTTAGCGAGCATTGATAACTCAACTGGTGTTTTTAATAAGTCAAAGCCGACTATTTTACATGCTTATGACCAAGCCATAAGCTTATGGAAACGAGTAATACGATAATAGCCAGGTAAAGCGTTTCAATGATTGATGAGGGCTTCATCTCAACAAAATATGAAAACAGTTTAATCACTAATAGCATGACAATGACATTGCCTAATTTAGATTTTAGTTGGTCTATGCTGTTGATCTGGAAAGCTTGAGATGTGTGCTCTGAAGATTGTTCAATAGAGCTAATAAACAGTTCATATAAACCAAAGGAAAATATAAACAGGATTGATGAAATTAAGAAGGTATCTAATACCTCGATGACACTGAGTATTAACATTCCTCTTGATATTTCTCCAGTAGAGCTGAACAAATAACCGATAAGGTTACCGACAAAATGTATCACCTCATAAACACCTAAGCCCACTAAAGCCACAGCTGTTATCACACAACAGATAACAGCAACCAGCAACACCAAGCGGCTTTGCCATAAAAATGATTCAAAAAATTTTTCCATAAATCTCTACTTTTTTGTTGAAATAGTTTTAATTAGCAGATCACAATTTCTGATGCCTGTGAACTACAGTTTTTTTCTGCTCTTAATTGCCTGATTGCATCTACGAAAGGGCTAAAGTGCGCATGCTCATTGCTAAAAAAGTGATGACTTTTATCATTGAGTATCATACCACCCGCCATATGAGCATGTCCGCCACCAAAGCCGCGTTGCTTTTGGTTTAAGGTTTGTCTCAATAACAAGCCAACATTAACTTTAGGGCATTCAGAGCGCAGAGATAGCTGTATTGCTTGGTTAAACTTCATTGCAACAATAACAATATCGTATTCGTTTACACTCAAGAGGAAGTCAGCTAATACGCCTAATAAGTTCTTGGCACATGGTTCTTTTAATAACACAATGGCGATACCGTCATTACTTTCTACGTTATCACAAACGTGCTGAAAGCTTTTTAGTTCACTTTGTATTAATGAATTGCGACAAATTTTATTGACTAATGCTAAGTCTGCAACTTGATTAAGCCCTAAGAAGGCTTTTAAGTCGGCATTACAAAAACCGCGTGTTAAATTTGCCGTATCGATGTTTAAACCCACCAATAATGCGGTGGCAACCTTTTCAGGTATGTCTATGTTAAGAGAGCTGAAATATTCATAGATAATGGTTGCTGTAGCGCCATAGTTACTACGTACATCGCAGTACCATAGGCCTTTTGGTGGTGTGACGTTGTGATGGTCAATGACTGCAATTTCTTCACCTTGAATATCAGTAACATTCTTTTCACCAATACAACCATCAACCGTGATAATTTTATCATGTGCGGTTAACTTGGCTTTATTACAATGAATCACCGGAATGTCTAGCCATTCAATCATGTTGGCTAATGATATTCTATCGACATGGCCATTGTAGACAATAAGGGTGTTCATGCCCATTGCTTGCAATAAAGCGGCTAAGCCATAAGCGGAAGCAATCGCATCATGATCAGGAAAATCATGTGCTTGTATTACAACTCGCTGTAATGGCGATAATAATTGCAAAAACTTATTTAATTTTTGTTTAACTTTATTCACGGTTAATCCACTAATGGCAAAATGCAAAAAGGGGAGCTAGCTCCCCATTAATTTTTATTATTGTACTTAGCGTGCCATTGACTTTAATAAATTATCAGTAGAGGTCTTAAGTGAGCAAAAGTAACCCTCACACTTACCGGAAAGCATGATGATCATGCCTTTTTTAATTAACGGCGCTACGTCACTATCTACTTGAATATAAGACTTTTTACTTAAGACGTTTTTGGCATCCATCATTTCACCTTCGCCAATCATCACCATTTCATCATCAATTATTTGATAAATGGCGATTTGTGCATCTTCTTTAGCACCATGAATTCGACCTAGGTTTGTTTCGAAATACAGCTCACCGTTAAATGCTTTGGCACCGGTAATTAAGCCTCGTGAACCGACGTACTTGCTTAAGGTTACGTAATCACTCTCACCTTTTTCAAGTAAATCAGCAACGGCACCAGCAACAACACCGTTATACATGACTTGCTCTTCACAAGAACGACTTGGAGGATTCTCTTTACTATTAGAAGAACTACCTTGGACATTGAATGAAACAATTTGCTTCATGGAAGGTAACTCTCTAATTTGTACATTGCCTTTTACTTTTGCTGAGTAATCACATTCAGCAGGGTGGTGTGTTGATTCACCTTTTTTATTCTTAGAAGTGTAAGCTTTTTCATATTCGCCACCAAATGACATATCGGTGATTGTTGGGATGACAACAAACTTAGCTTCTACAGGGCCTTGATAAGCATTGTAGTTTTCACTTAGGTTTTCTTTTAATTGAATTTCATCGATAAAGCGTGCTGCCATTCTTCTATCGATAACTTCTGAGCCACTATCAACGATAATGGTGGTTATTTCATTAGCAAAGTAGCCTTGTACAAACTCAGGTATATTAGATTTCATACCTGGTGCTACGATGATGTTGTTGTTTTTGACCTTTAAGTCTTGGTCCGAAAAACCGTCGATTGATGCTAAGTTTACTGATGGTAATGTTGGTAATGGTGGTAATGTTGCACCACAACCGATAACCACGACTGAAATCGCTGTTAAGGCGAGAGTTTTAATAGAGTTTTTCATGCAGATTCCCTTTTATTAAGACTTTATCATTTGTGTTTCTATTTTTTTTATCAGATTTATGACAGCTTTTTTATTTGCTTCTTTTTTATTGTTAAATGATGAACCTTTGCTTTTTAGTTTTATAAAGCTAATCACATCACCAAACTCATCTAAAACAGTAAACTCTGCATTGATAATATTTAGATAATTTTTAAATGCATAGCTTTGTTTTTCTGATAGTTTAATCTGAATATTACCGGTATCTTTTTTCTGGTTAGTGACTTTAAATCCTTGGCTTTTGATTAGTTGTTCAAAAGCCCGCTTAAAGTCAGCAGAGGCTTGAGCAGGATAAGTAATGGTATATTTATTTTTATACTTACAGCGCTTAAATAAACGTTCATAAGCTTGTGCTTGTTGACTAAATGCGAGTGTACTCTCTTCTGCCATACCACTGCCAAGGTAGGCAGGAATTAATGCGGTTAGTTTTTCTTTTTTATGGTTGTTTGTTGAAAGTGTGTGCCAACAAGCTGGCCCTTGAGATTCACTAAAATCTTCGATGATAAACATAAGTTCATCATTTATCGTTTCAAGTTGCTGCTTAAGTGATAGTTGCACTAATTTTCGTTCAACTCGAACCAGCACTCGCCATTGATTGTCAGCTTTACTATTATTTATTACCTGAATGTTAGGCAGTTCAATCTCTTGAGAAACCGCCATTGTATGCTGTTTAGTGCTTGTGGTGGTGGTATTACCGGTTTTATCTTGGCTGATACCTACACTTGATTGTATTCGTGTTGACAGCTTCTGTGTAATGTCAGCCAAAGCAAGTTTTTGGGCATTACTGTGATCAACGTCGATACCTAGACCATAAATATACTGTTCGTCATCAGCGGGAATTGCTTCAAGCGCATTGGCTAACGGTTGCAGCAAGATAAGTAATATACCGATGAAGTATCTCATTTTTAGACCTTTTGCTGTGAAAAATACTGTTTACTTTCCAGTACTTTATCTAGGTATCGCTGTGTTTCCGTATGGGTGCGCTTTTTAATCACATCGTATACTTCATCTGGAGTCATAGTATTGATCACCTTCATAGCCTTAAGGCGTCCTTTTTTACCTTTGTTAAACGCTCTAGCAACGTTGCCTATGCCAGTATTGTAGGCGGCAATAGCGCAATAAAGTCGGCTAGTTGGATTTTCAATTTCTTTTAAATACTGAGTCATCAAAATATGGATATAAGCAGAGCCGTATTTGATATTATCGCGGCCACTAAACAGTAATTCAGGGCTTGGTTTTTCTTTCATGCCAAGAATGCGATTATTGACATCAGCACCTGCTGTAGAGGGGACTATTTGCATTAAGCCATAAGCCGGTACATATGATTTAGCTAGTGGGTTGAAGTGGCTTTCAGTTTCCATAACCGCGAGGATAAATTGCTTGGACAGTTGCCATTTTTCGGCATTACTTTCAACATATTGTAAATATTGCTCAGCCTTTTTAAAGCGATCCCTGTGCAGGTTAACTTTATAGGTTTTAATGTTTTTTGTAATTAATTGATTAACATCACGTTTAATAGATTTTTTCTCTTCTTTCATGCTAACAACGAGTGCCTTTGGTGCCTTGGCTTGTTCGATACTAATCTCATCGCTATCAAGAAAGTTTTCGATATTTGCTATTTGTTTATCTAAGCGTGTTTGTGTACGTTTGACGACGATTTGTTGTTGTGTTTCTAGCGGAACGGTTGTTACTTGCTTAAGTATAGTGTTTAAGCTTTCAGCAGAATCTATACCTAAGTGATTTAAAACCGTTGGTGTTGAAATCTCTGTTTCTGGTGCTTTTTCTGTCGCAACGTCAAACTCTATCTGTTTACTGGCAAGGATTTCAGGTTGTTGATCTAATGAATCAATTATCGCTGCACGTATACGTTGATCTACTTCGTTATCTGATAAATTATCAGCATCTAAAAGGCTAATTTCTATGGTATCGTTTTCAAAGTCGGTTAAAACTTTAGTTTTGTTTTTTTCGTTATAGTGGACGTACTCTGTTTTAGAACTTAATTCAGCAACGCCCCATTTTTCTTTGATTTCAGCACGATAGTTTTCATACCGATTAAGATAATCCGTTTTAAACTGATTATATATCGCTTGGCGATTTTTACGATATTCGGCAAAGCTGTTGCTTTTTTTCTCTGCTGCTAGCGCGATTGGGCTTGAGAAACAGACGATCAAAAGAGCGACGGTGACTCTAGAAAAGCTAGACATAATATATCCTTATTAATACAGCTGTCAGTTTTACTGTTTATAGTAAAATGAATATTCAAAGTTAGTGAGAACGGAGTCTGCGATAACAGATAAGTCGACTTCACCTGCGCCAAAAAAGTTATTTCTCGCTTTCTGACTTATGTTTAACGCACGCGTCTGAGTTACTTTGCTATTGTCTTCTTCTAAGTTAACTTCGTCGTATAATTTTCGAAGCTCTTCAGCACTAATATTTATGTTCTTTTTATAACCGATAGCACCAAAGTATTGATTCATAAATAGTTTGTCTTTGCCTAACTCTTCTCTTGTTAAAAAGAAATCGACATTATTATAATCTAAGGTAAAGTCAGTCATATTCTGGGTATTATCCGCAACACTGATTTTATTCTCAGAAGGCTTTTTATTGAGCAGGTTGTTGGGCGTAAAATCATCTGCTAATGCGCTAATAGTATAGGCGGTAACTCTGCTGTCTTGCAAAATTAAGGTTAAGATATATTTTTCATTGAGATAATAGGCGAAGCTGATGTCGTCGATGTATTTACTCTTTTTTATTAATTGCGGGAAGCCTATTTGCTGTGAAATATACTCCATGTTGCTGCCAATATTGATCTTATTTAATGCTTCATACTCATACTTATGCGTAAAATTAGAAATAACCGCGACATAAGCTTCTTGAGCGAGCTCTTTCGAATCAGACCATTGACCGAGTGCCATAATAGCAATAGCAACAAAAAGGAACTTATCTTTAAAAGTTCCATTTTTAAACTTTATTTCTTCCCAGAAAAACATAACTAACCTTATTTTCTTCTATTATTGTGTACTTTAATTAGCGCTATTTTCAGACTTCATAAAGTTTAGATACAGTAAGGTTTCGTTTTCAGGAGATAACTTGATCGGGGCTTGTTGTAACAGTTGGCTAAATAGCGCTTTGCTTTTCGCTTCAGACAAGGTCACCAAAGTACATAGGTTTTTTACGTTATCTATTTGCGCATAATCTACTTTGACGACTTTTGAACCTCTTAGGAATTGATCGGTTAATTGTGCGCTGGTAATACTGATTTTGCTTTCAGTATTGGTCTCGCCCATAGAAGAAATCTTTGTGCTGTACTCTTCTTGTAAACTAGACACTCTAGTTTCAATTTGACTGGCTAATTCAGCTCTAGCTTGTGTTGCCGCTTGAGATTTATCCATTGAAAAACTGTTAGATGCAGTAACACACGAAGCTGCTGCCAAGCCTTTGTCAGAGGTTGGGCTTAACACCCATTGTGGAATGTTCATGCCTAATTCTGCAGCATTAGTTTCTGGTGTAGAGTTACACCCCGTGATGAATAGTGACATTGCAGCAATTGAGGCGACAGTTAAGTTACGTTTAAGCATTTCAGTCCTTTAATAATGTTTAATAAGTGAATTTTTATCTACTTATTTTTGTACTTTTGTTTTGTTATAGTAATAAATTTTTGAAATATTTCAACATATTGTTACATATAATTGCAAAGTGAATTGTTTTTCTAAAATTTTGATAAACGAGCAGACGAAGGACATTATATTATGTCTGCTCGCTTATTCTTTGTCATGGCTTGCTAGGATGTAAAAATAGCAATAACGCTATCATACTTATTTAATTATTGTTTTTAGCAGTATCTTCTTTAGGTAAAAGTAAGTTTAAACTGATAGCGACTAATGCGCACAAGCTAATCCCTTGAATGCTATAACCACCAAAATTGAGTGCCATGCCACCGATACCAAAAACTAAGACAATAGCAAAGATAATGAAATTTCGTGGTTGGTCAAAATCTACTTTCGCTTTCACTATGCTGCCTAAGCCAACACTGGCAATTAAACCAAATAACAACAGCATGATACCGCCCATTACTGCACCAGGTATGGTTTGTAATAAAGCACCTAACTTACCAACAAAGGCCATGATAATTGCAGCACAAGCCGCCCAAGTCATAATTCTTGGGTTAAATGCTTTGGTGAGCATTACTGCGCCTGTCACTTCTGAATAAGTAGTGTTTGGCGGGCCACCTAGCATTGATGCTGCCGTGGTGGCGATACCATCACCTAATAATGTGCGGTGCAAACCTGGCTTTTTGATGTAGTCTTTACCGGTGGCCGAGCTAATTGCTAAGACATCACCAATGTGTTCAATGGCAGGAGCTATGGCAATTGGCAACATATAAATAATGGCTTGCCAGTTAAATTCCGGTGCAGTGAACTTTGGTATGGCAAACCAAGCGGCATTTTGTACTGGGGTAAAGTCAATGATACCGTGATAAAGCGATAATACATACCCTACAACAATACCTGACAATATTGGCATTAAACGCATAAAGCCTTTGCTAAAAGCGGAAACCAATAAAGTGGTTAACAAGGCTGGTAATGAAATACTTAAGGCAAGTGATTGAGTAATTAATTGTGCTGAGCCATCACCCGTGCGACCCAACGCCATATGCACAGCAACAGGCGCCAGCGATAAACCGATAACCATAATAATAGGGCCGGTAACAATAGGCGGTAAATACTTACTAATAAAACCGACACCGCGCATTTTGATTAAACCACTAAAACAAGCATAAACAACACCAACGACAGCCAGTGCGCCCATGGTAGCCGGAATCCCCCATGTTTGTGTGCCGTACATAATAGGAGCAATAAAAGCAAATGAAGAGGCTAAAAAAACAGGTACTTGACCTTTTGTGACGAGTTGGAACAATAAGGTACCTATACCGGCAGTGCACAAGGCCACGTTAGGGTCTAAGCCGGTAAGTAACGGCATTAGTACCAAAGCACCAAAAGCAACAAATAGCATTTGAGTGCCAGTGAGTACTTCTTTAAAAAGTGACAAGTTGTTTTGCGCTAAATTACTCGATAATGGGGTATTTGAACTCATATTTCACTCAATAAAACTGCCAGCAAGCTGGCAGTATTGTTATTGTTTAAATAGTCATGTTTGCTGCAAGCAGCAAAGATGACTATTGATAATTATTTTGTGCCGAAAATCTTATCTCCAGCATCACCTAAACCCGGTAATATATAACCCGCGTCGTCTAAGCGATCATCAACAGAAGCGGTATAAAGTTCAACATCCGGATGTGCTTTCTCTAATGCTGCTACACCTTCTGGTGCCGCAACTAAGACCAGTGCTTTAATGTTGGTAGAACCACGCTCTTTTAGTAAATCGATGGTTGCTACCATCGAGCCGCCAGTGGCAAGCATTGGATCAATGACCAGTGCTAGACGCTCTTCAATTTGGCCGGCTAACTTTTCAAAGTAAAATACAGGTTCTAGGGTTTCCTCGTTACGGTACATGCCAACAACCGAAATACGCGCACTAGGAATAAGCTCTAGAACACCGTCCATCATGCCTAAGCCCGCACGTAAAATAGGCACAACAGTAACTTTTTTGCCTTTGATTTGTTCTACTTCTATTTCACCATTCCAACTATTAATTGTTGTGCTTTCAACGGCCATATTTTTGGTGGCTTCATAGGTGAGTAGACAGCCAACTTCAGAGGCAAGTTCGCGAAATCGCTTGGTGCTAATATCAGCTTCACGCATTAAGCCAAGTTTGTGTTTAATTAGGGGATGCTTTACTTCAATTACGCTCATCTTTTACTCCAAAACTCGATGAAAAAACTATTTTTGCATATTATATGTTATCTCTGCACTTATGTACTTAACTGCGATGAAAAAAATAATTCAGACTTGTTGCTGATCAATAAAATGCTTTGCTGCAGGTATGACGTGCATTCGTTCAATATAAGGTGAAAAATCAATATTGAAGGCGTTAACGTGTTGTCGATTGACGGTAATTAGCTGTGCTTTAGTTGGTAATGGGGTTTTACTGAGCAGCACAATGATATTTTTATAATCATTAAAATCAATTAATGAAATATGTAAATTTAAGCACCGTAGTTTCGTTAATAGCTCGGTTAGCTGCTCAGCATTGCTATTAACGCTTACTAAGGCACAACCTGTTGGGGTTAACTTTTTTGACAAGTTCAGATAAAAAGTGCTGCTAAATAATGCTTTAGGAGACTGCTCTTGTTGATAAATATCACACAGGATAATGTCAAAAGTGCTTTTGGTTTTTGCTAAAAAAGACTCAGCAGTTTCAGCAATGGCAAGTACGCTATCTGGTAAATTAAAGTAGCGTTTTGCCATTGTTATGATCTCAGCTTGTTGTTCAATAGCAGTTATATCAAAAGTATAATGATGAGTTAATGCTCGCTCTAAGCCGCCAGCACCTAAACCCAAATTCAAGATACTTTTGGCTTTACTTTGCCATAAGGTAAATATCAGCAGAGCTTGTGGAATCGCTAATAATATTGTCTCAGGTTGAGCTTTTGCCATAATGGCTTGCACAGCGTCGCCGCCTAAAGTGAACCAACGATATTGAGCGTTTTCGAATACTCGACATATTTGTTTTTCGAGTTTTTGTTGAAAAATCACTTCCCCTTCTAATTGGAGTAGTTGTGTGGCACTGAGCATAGTTTTCAACTTTGGCTAATTGATGACGAGATAAGTGTAATTTAATGTTTTTGAAAGGCAATCAGTAATTTTTATTAAATTAGCCATTCCAGCGTTTGAAGTCAATCGACAACTAAAATGTTGTTTAGCTATTTTATCTTTACACAACAATCAAGTATGCTTAAATTATCGGCACATTATCAGCACGTAAGTTAAGGCAGTTGTTAAATTTATGGTGACGCAATCATTATTATGGCAATCACAGCAGCAGTCATCAGACTTTGCTGAGCTTTGTAATGCGCTTTATGAACGCGAGCTGGTAAAATTAGCTAGTGATGAGCAATCACTACTGAGTGGTTTACAAGCAAAAATTAACAGTTTGCCTCATTATGTTAAACGTACGGCATTTGCTTTATTAAATGCTCAAAGTCCGCTTGAGCTAGACGTACAAAATGCTAGCTGGTCTGCTAAACAGGCAAGTATCTCACCTTCAACAAGTCAATTAATGGCTTATGATAATAATGTTATCTCATGGTACAGAGAGCAAGCATTAGTACATGGTTTAGTGGTTCCTATTGCACTAAAACAAAAAATTGTGCTTGATTGTATTGATAGAGTTGATGTCAAACGACAACGATTTCGTACTAATGTCTATGGTTGGTTTAATTTAACCGATAATGCCTTAAAAAAGGTTATTGAGCCGATGAATGCGAATTTACTTAAGCCTACTAAAAAAGTGATGACAGCAGCATGCGCAGGGCATTGCTGGCAAAACAATCAAAAAGTGCAGCCATCAATGCCGTCACTTCGAGAACTGTTGCTGTCTTGCACAATTAATTGGCGTAATTTCAAACAACCAAGAACAAATATTGCCCACAATTGATTTTTAAATCTTGTTGGGTGTTTACAGCAGACGGTACGCATTTATAATAGCGTACTGATATATCTTCGATAGCGACGTTAAATATTTTATGCGGCTGATCACGGCAGTTTTACTACTTTTTTTACTCCTTTTGCAATACCGACTGTGGTTTGGTAAAAATAGTGTGCCTGATTATATGGCATTGGAAGAAGAGGTTACCCGACAGTTAGCTAATAATAATAAGCTTAAGCAGCGCAATAAATTACTTTATGCCGATACCGATGATCTAAAGTCGGGCACTGAAGCGATTGAAGAACGTGCTCGCCATGAACTTGGTATGATCAAGCAAGGCGAGACATTTTTCCGGGTCATCCCTAACGATGATGGTGATAATAAGGAACGATTGCGATAATGAGCAATTCACTTGGGCAATATACCGTAGTAGTGCCCGCTGCAGGTGTTGGTAAGCGTATGCTGTCATCTTGTCCAAAACAATACTTAACCATTGAAAATAAAACCATCTTAGAGCATACCGTACAGCGCTTACTCAGCCATGAAGCCATTGCTCATATTATTATTGCTTTAGGTGAGAATGATGAATATTTTCCAACTACGTCACTGATAAATAATAAAAATATTACCTGTGTTGTTGGCGGCAAAGAACGTGTGGACTCGGTACTCGCAGGCTTAAGCTATTTAAATGGTAATGAAGAGCACTGGGTGTTAGTGCATGATGCTGCTAGACCTTGTGTTAAACATCAAGATTTGACGCAATTAATATCATACTGTCTTGCGCATGATCATGGTGCGATATTGGCCTGCCCAGTTCGCGATACCATGAAGCAAGCTAACCATGAGCAGCTAGTCGCAACCACTTTAGATCGTAGCCAAATGTGGCATGCCCTAACACCGCAAATGTATAAAACTGCGGAATTAAGCACAGCGATAACCTCGGCTCTAACAAAAGGTATCGCTATTACGGATGAATCATCAGCGATGGAAGCCTCAGGTTATGCTAGCGGTTTAGTTAACGCGAGTAGTGACAATATTAAAATTACTCAGCCAGAAGATTTGTTTCTTGCTGAATTTATTCTTAACCAACAAAAAAGTAATTTATCATCAGAGGCAATATGCGAATAGGGCACGGTTTTGACGTTCATAAATTTGGCGGTGCAGGGCCATTAGTTTTAGCGGGGGTTGCTATTCCTTATGAATTTGGTTTTGTTGCACACTCTGATGGCGATGTGGCGATTCATGCTTTATGTGATGCCATTTTAGGGGCATTATGTTTGGCTGATATTGGCAATCACTTCCCAGATACCGATGGTCAATATAAAAATATATCGAGTGGTATTTTATTGCGTCATGTCGTTGGCTTAATGCAAGAAAAAGGTTATTGCCTTGGTAATGCAGATATAACTATTTGCGCACAAGCGCCAAAGGTTGCACCACACTTGATGGCAATGCGAAGATGTTTAGCTCAAGACTTACAAGCCGACATCGAGCAAGTTAATGTTAAAGCAACAACGACTGAAAAACTTGGTTATGTTGGCCGTAAAGAAGGCGTATCAGTGCATGCAGTGGTATTACTAAATAAGGCTACTAACTTAAGTAAATCTGTTGATGCAAGTGAATTAACGTTCGAAAATCGCTCAGTAGCAAATGATAACTTAGAGAAAGAAGTTAGTGCTGAATGCGAGAGCAGCTCTGTTCCCCAAGTGAATGAAAGTCTTAATATCCGTACTCAAGCAGAAAAAGAACTAGTAACGGCAGAAACCTCTGAGCCAGTTAAGGAACCCGTCGTCAGTGCCTTACCTGCATTTACTTACTTATATGGTCAACCCATTTCTAGTGGTTTACTGCGCAGTAAAAAAGCTGATTTTAAAGTTTTTGAACAAATTCCTTTTTTGCCTTGTGGTGAAGGCGAACACCTTTTTATTCATCTTCGTAAAACCGGTGCTAATACGGCATTTGTTGCTAAACAACTAGCGCAATATTTTTCGGTCAAAGAGTCTTTGGTTTCTTATGCTGGCTTAAAGGATCGCTTTGCCGTAACAGAACAATGGTTTGGTGTGCATGTGCCAGGTAAGCAAGTTTATGACTTAAGTGATCTCGACATCGAAGGCGTTGAGGTACTGTCTTATAAACGTCATAACAAAAAGCTACGTATTGGTGGTTTAGACGGCAACCGATTTGAAATTACTTTACGTGATGTTACTGAAATTGACGAATTAGTTCGACGCTGGCATGTGGTGAGTAACCATGGTGTACCTAATTATTTTGGTGAGCAACGCTTTGGCATTAATGGTGGCAATATCGCAAAAGCATTGAGTTTGTTTTCAGGTCGTAAAGTTAACGATAAGAAAAAGCGTGGCATGTACTTATCCGCAGCACGTTCGTTAATCTTTAACCAAGTGATCAGCCAGCGTATTGAGCAAGAAAAATTTGAGTCATTACTTAATGGTGATGTAGTAATGTTGGCCGGCACACAGTCAGTATTTTTAGCTGATAGTATTGAGCAAAGCTTAATCGATAGACATTTAAATCACGACGTAGATATAACGGCTCCTATGTGGGGCGCAGGTGAGTTAATGACAACCAAGCAGGCGTTAACATTTGAACAAAATGTTGCAGAGCAACTGCCAGAGTTTTCTCAGGGTCTACCGCGTTTTGGTTTAAAACAAGAGCGTCGTCGTATTCGTTTGCTGATGAAAGAGCCGAAAATTGATATTGAGAATGACATTGTTACTTTATCTTTTTTCTTACCTGCTGGCGCTTATGCTACAACCATTATGCGCGAATTAATTAATTATACTGATATGACTGAACGAGTCGATGTATCTTCAAAGCTAACAACTGATAGTGAATCAAGACAAAAAGGCCAGTCATGAGAATATTATTGAGTAATGATGACGGTGTTAATGCCGAAGGTATTAAAGTACTTTTTGATGAGTTAGCAAAAGTATTTGATGTTACGGTGGTCGCGCCAGATAGAAATTGTAGTGGCGCAAGTCATTCGTTAACATTATTAAATCCGTTACGGGCGCAAGTATTAGAAAATGGCTTTATTGCTGTAAACGGCACACCAACAGATTCAGTACACTTAGGTGCGACACAGTTAATACAAGGACAGCTTGATTTGGTGGTTGCTGGCATTAATCATGGTGCTAATTTAGGTGATGATACGATATATTCTGGTACAGTAGCGGCGGCAACAGAAGGCCGCCATTTAGGTATGCCTGCAATAGCGGTATCATTAGTATCTAAATCACCAGAACATTTTCAAACTGCAGCGGTTGTTACCGCTAAATTTATTGAGCGCTTGCAGCTGCACCCATTGCCAAGTGATCAAATTATTAATATCAATGTACCAGATTTACCCTTAAATGAATTAAAAGGCATTCAAGTTACTCGTTTAGGTCATCGCCATAAAGCGGAAACGATGACGAAAATGAAAGACCCTTGGCAACGTGATATTTATTGGTATGGTCCTCTAGGGCAAGAGCTTGATGCAGGTGTTGGCACTGATTTTAATGCCGTAGCCAATGGTTATGCGTCAATTACCCCGTTGACTATCGATATGACCGCTTATAAAAGCATGGCACAAATGACAGAATGGATTAATGAACTTTCACTATGAAACAAAGTACTATCAACGCCAGACTCGGCAGTAGTATCGGCGGGAAGTCGAGTCGCAGTGGCGAAATACTAGCGCAAAAACTATTGCTTGAAGGCATCCGAAATCAACAAGTATTACAAGCTATAGCTCGTTCACCACGACATATTTTTGTGCCTGAAATTTTAGCGCACAAAGCTTATGACAATACCGCGTTACCGATTGGCCAAGGACAAACCATATCGCAACCTTATATTGTCGCTAAAATGTCAGAGCTTTTACTTGCTGATGGCGTGCCTGACAGTATTTTAGAAATAGGTACCGGCTCGGGTTATCAAACCTCTATTTTAGCGCAGTTAACGACTAAGGTTTTTTCTGTTGAACGTATCAAGTCATTGCAATGGCAGGCCAAGCGTCGATTACGTAGCATGGATTTACATAATATTGCTATGAAGCATGGTGATGGTTGGCAAGGTTGGCATAGTAAAGCACCATTTCAAGCCATTATTGTTACCGCAGCTCCCTCTAAGGTACCTGCTGCGCTATTAGAACAGCTTGCTGATGGTGGCCGGTTAATTATTCCCGTTGGTGAGCAAAGCCAAATTTTAAAATTAATTACCCGCCATGGCGATGAGTTCAAAGAACAGCAAATTGAAGCTGTTCGCTTTGTTCCTCTGGTTCCTGGCGCTTTAGGATAGTTTGTGAAAATATTTTCTGCGCTATATGAATGGACACTAAAATGGGCTGAGCATAAATTTGCACCCAGAATTCTCGCGTTATTGACCTTTGCTGAATCCGTTTTTTTTCCTATTCCCCCTGATGTTTTACTTGCTCCTATGGTACTAGCGCAGCGTGAGAAAGCATGGAAATTTGCCACGTTGACAACCGTAGCATCAGTTATCGGGGGGATCGTCGGCTATGGTTTAGGCTATATGATGTTTGAACCTTGGATCCAACCTTTGATCACCGAATTTGGTTACCAAGCTAGATTTGACAAAGCCATGCTTTGGTTTAGTGAGTGGGGGGTATGGGTAGTATTTATTGCCGGTTTCTCTCCTATTCCATATAAACTGTTTACCGTCAGTGCTGGCTTTTTACACATGGCTTTTCTACCTTTTTTATTAGCATCAGCTATTGGTCGCGGTATGCGATTTTTCTTAGTCGCAGGAGTTATTCGTTGGGGCGGAGCCCCGATGGAACAAAAAATTAGACAGTGGGTTGATGTCTTAGGTTGGCTTGTCGTTAGCGCCATTGTTATTGCTTATATTGCCACACGATAAAGGATGTTTTGCTGGTTATGACGAAATGGTTACCAGGTAGCTTAATTAATAGAAATAACTTATTAGTACTAATAATAATATTAGTACTTAATGGTTGTTCTAGTCGTAGTAAACCAGCACCAGTGGTTGATGTTCAGGGCTCACTTCCATTGAGTCAGCGCATTAAGAACAGTGTTACTGGAAGTGAATATATAGTCAAAAAAGGTGAAACATTATACTCAATAGCATGGCGTGCTGATGTCGATGTTCGCACCTTAGCGACTATCAATAACATTAAAGCCCCCTACAATATTTATCCTCAGCAAAAATTGTTTTTAAGCAATAATTATAGCAAGCCAAGTCAAAGCAAGCGTAAGAGTAAAAGCTTTAATCCATCAAAACAAAAAGTTATAAAAAAACCTATTGCACAGAAGAAAAAGCAGGAGTATGGTGGAAATGTAGCTGGACAAAAAACAAGCAAGAAAGCTCAGCAACAAAATAACACCTTTTCACAAAAAGTAAGAGGGTGGCGGTGGCCAGCAACTGGAAAAGTTATTCATAAGTTTTCCACTGCAAAGCAAGGAAATAAAGGAATCGACATTGCGGGGCGACGCGGTGATTCGGTAAAAGCAACTGCAGACGGTAAAGTAGTTTATGCCGGTGATGCGTTACAAGGATACGGTAAGTTAGTCATAGTTAAACATAACGATGATTATCTTAGTGCTTATGCTCATAACGATCGTATTTTAGTTAAAGAGCAGCAGGTTGTAAAAGCCGGTCAAGTGATTGCCAAAATGGGAGATACTGACGCTGAAAGAGTCATGCTTCATTTTGAAGTTCGCTTTCGCGGAAAATCAGTCAATCCAATGAAGTATTTGCCGAAATAAAAATAAAAAGTTATAAAAAATAAATAAATTGGAGTCAAAGTGAATGTTTAGTCAGTAAGTAAATTTAGCAATTGCTAATAGCGGAGAGATAACATGGGCATAAAAAAACAAATAGAGTGTTCTGATGTTGCAGAGAAAGACAAACCCAAAAAAACCAAGGCAGACACGCCTGAAGGTAGTCATTCTAACTTAGATGCAACGCAAATATATTTAAGTGAAATCGGTTTTTCTCCATTACTAACTGCAGAAGAAGAAGTCTACTATTCTCGCCTAGCACTGAAAGGTGATGAAGCATCTCGTAAACGAATGATAGAAAGTAATCTTCGTTTAGTCGTAAAAATTGCACGTCGTTATAATAACCGTGGTTTACCGCTTTTAGATCTTATTGAAGAAGGTAACTTAGGTTTGATCCGCGCGGTTGAAAAGTTCGATCCTGAGCGAGGCTTCAGATTTTCGACTTATGCAACTTGGTGGATACGTCAAACCATTGAACGTGCCATTATGAATCAAACCCGCACCATTCGATTACCTATTCATGTAGTGAAAGAGTTGAATATTTATTTGCGTACGGCGCGTGAACTAGTACAAAAGCTGGACCACGAACCTACCGCTGAAGATATTGCCTTTGAGCTTGATGTACCGGTAGAAGATGTCAGTAAAATGCTACGTTTAAATGAACGCATTGCTTCAGTTGACTCACCATTTGGTGGCGATGGTGAAAAAGTTTTATTAGATGTTATTCCTGATGAAAAAGCCGGTGGTCCAGAAACGAAGTTACAAACGCATGATATTAAGCATAGTATTGTTGATTGGTTAAATGAGCTGAACTCTAAACAGCGTGAAGTATTAGCAAGACGCTTTGGTTTGCTTGGCTATGAAGCGGCAACATTAGAAGATGTTGGTGTTGAAATCGGTTTAACCCGTGAACGTGTGCGCCAAATCCAAGTTGAAGCGTTAAAACGATTACGTGATATTCTTAGTCAGCAGAATCTATCTATAGAAGCACTATTTCAGGTTTAAAAAGCAGCTATAGTATCTTTAACAAAATCAGTTAGTAAAGAAAAAACCAGCAAATGCTGGTTTTTTCTTTACTGTTATTTTTCTACAGTAGCTCTTTAAATTTATATAATAAATCTAGCGCCATTTTAGGGCTTAGATCATTCACCTCTATTGCACTTAACTCATCAATGACAGGATGATTCGTTTCCATCAACGATAATTGTTCAAAAGCTTGAGGCTCATTATTCATGATTGAAGGTGCTTGCATACTTTCAAGTTCATGTAAGCGTTGCTTGGCTCGTTGAATAACGCTCTTTGGTACACCGGCAAGCTGGGCAACTTGTAAACCAAAACTTTTACTTGCCGCTCCCTCTTGTACCGTGTGCATAAAGACTATACTGTCACCATGTTCAACGGCATCAAGGTGAACATTCGCTAATGTATCAATTTGCTCAGCCAATAATGTAAGTTCAAAATAATGACTCGCAAAAAGCGTAAAGGCTTTGGTTTTTATCGCTAACATTTCAGCACAAGCCCATGCTAGAGATAAACCGTCATAGGTACTGGTGCCTCGGCCAATTTCATCTAACAAGACTAAACTTTTGTTGGTGGCATTATGCAAAATATTTGCCGTTTCAGTCATTTCAACCATAAAGGTTGAACGACCACTGGCCAAATCATCAGAAGCGCCAATGCGGGTGAAAATTCTATCCACCATACCTATTTGGGCAGCACTTGCCGGTACATAGCAACCAATATGGGCAAGTAATACAATTAAGGCCGTTTGGCGCATATAAGTTGATTTACCGCCCATATTAGGGCCGGTAATAATTAACATTTTTCGACTATCGGTTAATACCACCGGATTGGCAATAAAAGGCTCAGATGTCATTTGTTCAACAACAGCATGACGACCAGCTTCGATATTAATACCGCTCGCCTCTTGTAACAGCGGTTTAATATAATTTAACGTATCGGCACGTTCTGCAAAGGTATTAAGTACATCAACTTCAGAGAGTGCTTGTGCCAGTAACTGTAATTTTTCTAGCTCAGGCAATATCTGGTCAAACAATGCTTCGTACAAACGCTTCTCAAGTGCGAGAAACTTACTTTGGGCAGATAATACTTTTTCTTCGTGTTGTTTTAACTCATTGGTAATGAAGCGTTCATTATTTTTTAAGGTTTGGCGACGAATGTAATCATCGGGTACATCCATCGCAGAGGTGCGACTCATCTCAATGAAGAAACCGTGTACTTTATTGTAACCGACTTTCAGAGATTGAATGCCGGTTCGAGCTTTTTCACGGGCTTCTAATTGCGCGAGAAATTCTGTTGCACCATCGCTTAAATCACGCAGTATGTCTAATTCTTCATTATAACCCGGCGCAATAACACCTCCGTCACGGATCAATACCGGTGGGTTTTCGACAATGGCACTTTCTAATAATGCCTGAGTCGTCGGTAATGGCTGACACTGGCTGATTAACGTGGCTAAGTGTACTTGTGTGCAACTTGCCATTAATGTTTGTAGCTCAGGTAAAGCCATTAAGGCATTTCGTAAGCGAGCAAAATCTCGCGGACGGGCAGAACGCAAAGCAATACGGGCAACAATTCGCTCAATATCACCAAACTGTTTTAAATTGCTATTCAGTTCAAACGATAAGTCTTGCTGTAATATTTCTTCAATGGCATTTTGGCGATTATTTAACGTGTTAATATCGCGTAAGGGAAAATGCAGCCAACGTTTTAATAGTCTTGAGCCCATTGGTGTTGCGGCTTTATCTAGAATAGCAGCGAGGGTATTTTCGCTGCCACCTTGTAGGTTTTGTGTTAATTCTAAATTGCGGCGGGTAGCGGCGTCGAGGATCACGGCACTTGATGCACTTTCGCCAATAATTGCTCTGATATGTGGTAATGCCGTGCGTTGGCTATCTTTGACATATTGAAATAAACAACCAGCTGCAGCAATACCTAACGGTTTATCTTCAACGCCAAAGCCAGATAATGACTGAGTGCCAAACTGCTTATTAAGTAAAACTTTGCTGGTTTCTAAATCAAACTCCCAATCAGGACGTCGGCGTAAACCTTTATGGCCAGTGATAATATTATTAGCTGCTAATGATTCTGGGTATAATAATTCTGCTGGTGATAAACGTTGCAACTCAGCTTGTACTTGTTCTTCTGTTCGTGGCTCTACCAACACAAAGCGGCCACTGGTCATATCTAAATAAGCTAGGCCAAAACCTTGTGTTGTTTGATGTACAGCAACAATTAAATTATCTTTTCTGTCGGTCAATAGCGCTTCATCACTGACCGTACCAGGCGTAACTACGCGCACGACTTTGCGCTCAACAGGGCCTTTACTGGTCGCTGGATCACCTATTTGTTCACAGATAGCGACAGACTCGCCTAGTTGAACTAACTTAGCTAGGTAACCTTCAACTGCATGATAAGGAACCCCAGCCATTGGAATTGCATTACCGCCGGTTTTTCCTCGAGCAGTTAATGATATATCAAGTAAATCGGATGCTTTTTTCGCATCATCAAAGAATAATTCATAAAAATCCCCCATACGATAAAAAATTAGAATATGTGGAAACTCTGCCTTTATAGTCAGGTATTGACGCATCATAGGGGTGTGTGAGGATATATCTTGCATGTTTTCCTTGGGCTTTAGCTTGTTTTTGTATTGTATAACAATGTGTTACTTTGTTCCACACGTTGCTTTCTCATTAACCAATGTAAACTGTCATTAACCTAAATTAACAATATTAGTGTAGGTTTTTGTGCAGGTTATGTATAATGCTGCACAAGAACATGAAAAAACCTACACTAGTAAGTTAAAATCCCAGCGACACTCTAATGCCACTGGGATATACCAAAACCGATATAGGAGTATCGAAATGGCTGATTCCAAGTCTATCAAAACATTAACTTCTCTAACACTTAATAATCTAAATTCTGGTGAGTTAGTATCAGATTCAGGTGAATACAGAGGCTTGCGTGTAAGTTGCGGTAAGTCAGGTGTTAAAACATTTATATACCGTTATAGAAGCCCTATCACCGAAAAGATTAAACAATACAAAATAGGACGTTACCTAAGCAGTAAGCTCAAAGGTGTAGAAGGTGCTGATCTTCTTTCCTTAGCACAAGCTAGAGTTAAGTTTCTTGAGTTGAAAGCATTGCGTGATAGTGGTGTTTGTCCTGTTGAACAGAAGCAGCAACAAAAAGAGTTAGCCACCGCTGAAAAACTTGCTGAACCTGTTAATAGCTTCACGATTGAGGATATGATTGAGTTATACCTAACAAAGAATATTGAAGATCGAGTAGTAGATGGTAAAACGATAGCAGGTGCTAGACAGCTAAAAGGGCAGATAGAAACTCGTAGAACTTTAACAAAAGGTGTTGTTGATTTTCTTGGTAATAAAGTAGCTTCACTAGTCACCAGAAAAGAGATAGTTACATTAATACGTAATAAAGTAGAGCAAGGTTACAATGTTCAAGCAGGAAACGTATTAAGGGAGTTCTCAGCTGCATTTGAATATTCTATCGGCTTAGATTACTTTGATGATTATTTTGCTAACCCTGCATTGCTTGCTAAAGCATCATTAAGACAGGCTAAGATAAGCCTTACAGCAAAACGTGGTGTGCGTTATCTAAAAGATGATGAAATACAATTGTTATTAGGTTGGATACCAGGTTCAGCTTATACACCAACTCAAAAAAGCATACTACGCTTCACTTTATGGACCGGATGTCGAACCGGTGAAGTTTGCAGTGCAGAATGGAAAGATATTAATTTAGAAACAGGTATCTGGCATTTAAGTAAAACTAAGACTAGCACCGAAAGAGATGTGCAGCTACCAACTCAGGCCATAGCGTTCCTAAAGCAGTTAAAACTGACTACCGGTGATTATCCATTCCCATCATTAAAGACGGGTAAACCTATTCAACAAAAATCATTAACAGAGCAATCTTGGCAGTTACGCACTTCAAATAGAATGTTAGATATTGAAAAGTGGACACCACATGATTTAAGACGAACTGTTAGATCAGGTTTAGCTAAACTTGGCTGTCGTACTGAGGTAGCTGAAGCTATATTGGGTCACTCTAAGGGTGGAATACAAGGAACTTATGATTTACATAAGTATGATGCAGAGTGTAGAGAATGGCTTCAAATTTGGGCTGATCATCTTGATGCACTAACTAATAATGTTGTTACATTGGTCGTGAATCATGGGTAAGAAAAATAGCTATACACTACTTACTGACCCTGTTTCTATTTTCACTCGAGAGGATATTCAAACCCATTTAATAAAAGAGCGAGTGAACCTCATTTGTGAAGCATGGTTTGAGTCTGTTCAGTCAGGTAGTATTAACTATATGAGTGCAGTTAGGGGACTGACAGACACCATCGATAAGTGCCTTGATGATACTAAAATTACTAAATCGTATGCAGATAGTCTAAAAAAGCACTATCTACCGCTATTTCTTGAGTATATCGACAATAAAGCATTGAAAAATGCTAAACCAAGTGGGTTTGTAAAAATGGCAGAAGACAGCGAACAGTTTCTAAGGGGAGAAGGATTTAAAACCGCATGGGAACCTGAAAACTCGTTGTATCGAGAAATAGAAATAATGTTAGGTGAATACGGTGTTAAAAAGAATGGGAAATCCTTAAGTGAGAGAGGCATCAGAGATTGGATTCAAAGTTAACACTAATAACTCATCGGGGTTAAGCCCTTTGTTTGTATTGTGTTTAGCTTGGTGGGTGGTAAAACCTACACAAAAACCTACACAAGCTAAAATTCAAATAGAGTTATATACTGAGTTTTAATAAGGGTAACTTACAGAGAGGTAGGTTTTGAAAAAAGTACTTTTGGCGTGGATTGGGTTCTTCGCTACTACTTTTTTATTAGTCTTAATTGGACCTCCAATATTAGAGTTTTTAAATAGCTATACATCATTTAAGATTGTTGCCAACCTACTCTTTTGGTTGGGGTCAGTATTAGTCCTAATATTTCTTGTTTATATAATCGTCATAGACATTTATAAAAGTTATAAAAAGGACAGTAGCTGAGAATCATCTGTTATGGGGATTACTGCGCCAATGTTTCATAAGCCTCGCTAGCTTTTCTTCATCGGTAACTAAGGCATCAGGCTCACTTATATCGGTGACATTCTCCGAATTCATAGTGGGTGGGTGCATGAAACTTATCTCAGGCTCATCTTCAATCTCTTCAAAAGGTAAGTCTTCAATCTCTACTGGTGACACTTCAATAGGTTTAGTCACCAATGGCTGTTGAATGGCTACACGTTGTCTACCTTGGTTTAAACGAGCGATTAAATCATCATTGATTGTGGACGTGGCATCTTTGACTTCAAAGGCTCTTACATCAACATGCTTACCTATTATATTTAAGGCCCTAATAGCATTGGCAGCATCAAATTTAAACTCACCAGTAGCACCGTATTGATCGATAACTTTCTCAGTTTGCATACACCGGTCAAATAAGGTGACAGCTTTATCAAGTACCCAGTTCGCATCAACTCCTAATACACCACACCGTGCATTCATAACTAAGGCGATGGCTGCTTTAATATCAGGATCTTTTAACATTTCAGAAGCTCTAACTTTTGCCGAACCTGGTGGGTAGTAAGAAGCTTCGGCAGCAGCAGCACCATTGAAACCATTGGTGATATATTTCAGCACAAATATTTTCTGTCTTTCATCTAAATTTGATAGGTCAAGATCAGGCATTTCAAGATGAGAAGATGGCATTGCTAATCGTTGTTGGTGATTCATGTTATTTCCTATTTAACGCTGTAAATGTTGTGGAACTTTGTTTTGGTAACCTAGTAACCTTAATTTTCGCTATATATATATATTATTTATTATTTATTATTTATTCTCTTATTTAATTTAAAAGTAAGGTTACTAAGTTACGTTAGATGGTGAATTGCCTTGTAGGTAGCACCAGTAGTACGTTTGGTGGGTAACCTTTTTTTCGAAATCAAAAAGTTACGCGAGGTTACAAAAGTTACCCTCCAACATTCTGAGTGGCGGTTTTCAGCAACAGTCATAGGAATGTCACGGATAATGGCGGTTTACACTGCAAAACAATGGCAACACCTTTTTTACGAACAATGTCATCGGCAGAGGTAACTTTTGTAACTTTGTGCATTTTGTGGAACCGAGTGGTTTTGGTTACGCTCCCAACCTCATTTGTCAGCCTTATAATGTCACCAGACTTATGTGATATTTTAGCAATTTGACCACGGTCAACTCTGTCATTTAACCATGCCTTAACAGCATCAGCAGGACGGTTTAAAAACACAACATTTGTATCACCGATGAAACCCACTTCAACACTGTTTCTAAACTTCCTTTGAAGCGTATCGGATAGCGTTGTGATTAACTTAGACGGTATACCTATCTCACCATTACCCAACCATTCACCATATGCTAGTAACAGCTCTCTCAGATCAGCAACATGGTCTTCTATGGATGACTCAATGGAATCAAAGTGATTAGCGATAGAGTGCTCACAGTTGAACTGATACAGGAGACCAGAAGCAGATTTTTCAGCGTGATCACGGCCCATATCTCTGTACTCTGCTACCTTGGTGTTTATAATTGCTGCTATGCCTGCAGATAACGCTCTACGGTATAACCCACTACCTAACTGAGTAAACACCGCTCGATCATCTAAGTCACCTGCAGACGGGTTGAAATAAGTGAAGCGTTTAGCAAATTGCGACTCAACACCTTCTGAACCTGTAAGTGATGGTACGTCTTCAGCACTGGTAAACAGTTTGAAGTAAACAGGAGCTTTGCCTTTTAACTGAAATTTAGGTGATAGCATGATGGTATTGTTCAATTGCTTAACTTCACTTTTGATAGTTTTGAATTCATCGATCACCAATAGCCAAGCATGAATAAAATCAGTAGGACTAGCACCAACGGCTTTACCTTCAAATGCAGCTTCTACTTCCTTCACTGACATTTCAATAACAAGACCCAATTCAGCGAATGCAGCAATTAGTAAACCTTTACCCCAACCACTGCAAGCTTGTAACCACATAAAAGCATTACGACGATCAGGTGCGAACCGTGCAGCTATAACAGCTTCAATGAAGTAATCAAATAAACTAAAGTGTTCTGTAAAATCATCCATCACCATATCAATAACTATTTGGTCAACATCACCAGTAGTTAATGGCTTATATTGAAAAACGACATCAGCGTAGGACGGGTGCATTGATATGGTGGATTTTTCAGAGAACATATCGACACGCTGATTTAGTGCGGTGCGTTGTCGTCGTGCATTAATAACACCCACCAATTCGTCGGTTGCAGACGTTACAAATAATCTCATCGACTTATAAGTAAGCTCTGCATATTGAGTACTATTGGGTACTGTGATTATATCGTAGCCGTATTCACTGCGGATGAACTGCAAAAGTTTATCGGGCTTGATACCTACCAATTCACCATTAGCATTCAACACCATGAAAATACCATTAGCACCAGTACTGAATGTGTTATCCCATACGGCTACAATGGTGTTCATATTGAGCATTTCCATCAGTTTTTCGGGCCTAATCCCTAAGCCATGGTGTACCGACTTTACCTTTTCAGTAATGCTAACGATCAGGTGCATTAAGTCCTTATCGGTGGCTAACCTTTCTCTTATATCAACCTTAAACTCAGCAGGAAAGGCGTTAGCATCTTTAATGCTTACTATGTTACAATCAACATCAATAGGCAGTTGTGGAGGGGTGTTAGCCCCTTTACTTTTATCCATAACAACCTCTACCTCATATTTCTAGTTCGTTTATCTTCACGCTCTATTTGGTCAATTTTATCAATCACAGTAGCTAATTCTTTAGATACGTCATAAGCGGCTAATTGGTCACCAGTGATATTCGTACCGACCCTCATTATTTCACCACCAAAATGCTTCATTAGGTGCTTACGAACAACTTGCATTAGGTTAGCTTTTGAGGCTATCGGAGGACAAGCAACGTAGGCTACTTGGGCATGCTTCTCAATATCACGATAGATAGCACCAACGTCGGATATATTACCGTTGGTGAGTGCTGCTTGTAGAGCTATTAGTTTAGCTTTCATGGTGAGTAATCTCCTTCACTACTTCAACAATGTCAGGCAATTCACCACATGTAACATTCTGGGGTAGGAATACGTTCACCGTATCAGTACCAAACGTCTTTACTAACTGAGTTTTTACGACTTTATGGATGTTATTAGCTTCAAGTTTTAATGTGGTTATATGAGGTAGGTTTGAATTCAGCATTAAAGAATTTGCTCTTCTGATACATAAACTAAGTTCTAATATTTCAGCATAATCAGCACTTAATGAGTTGGTCACAAGTGATAACTTATCAGCGAAATCGGTTAGTTTTTCTGAGAGTGCTTTGGCGTTTTTTCCACCTTGTGATATAGCATCTTCTAAACACTTTTTTTTACGCTCTGTGGCAGCCTTATCTCGATCGAGTAACTCTTTACCAATTGTAATTTGCTCTGCTTGAAGCTCTGCAATTTCAGCATCTATTTCAGCTTTTGCAACGAAGTCACCAGGGGTTGACGGGTTGGTAGGTATCGATGATGTTAATGTTTTAATTTTACGGCTAATTTTGGTTAGTTTATTTGATAAATCAATATCGGATATTTGAGTAGTCATTATTTATTCCTTAAAGTTTTTAAACGTGCTTGGCTGCGGTCTGTTTCTGAAAGCTTTATGATTTGACGTATGATTGCCGGTGAGTTCCCGGCACCAGTTTCTTCGAGCCATTGATGCAGATCAGGAAAGCTTTTAACAAGGCCTTGAGCGTTAGCTAGCTTTGTATGAAGAGATGGGCCATAGGCATTGTATAGGGCTTTCATCGTTTCTTTTTCTGGAGGACTTTCTCCAGTGAGCATGTATTCATTACAGCTCTCAACTAACGATGACATCTGTTGTTGCTCTGCACCCACGGCTGAACCTATGAAGGCTAAGTTGTCAGCTAATACTGCTTGTTCTTCTTCAGATTGATATATCAAACTCAAGTCAACATCATCAGCTAGCTCAACCCGTTCACTGTCCGCATAGCTCAATTGAGATTCTAAGGAGTCAACATCATCAAGTGAGTATGGGTTCTCAGCTGTTTCTGGCTTTTCGTAGCCGTGATCTTGCTCGACTGGTGCAACTTCAACGGCTGCTGGTGCAATATCCTCTTGCTCAGTTTGTACTGCTGTGGTTGAAGGTTGACCATACATTTGGTCGATAATTTCTTGGTTCATGTTAAGAACTCCACTTAATGATTAATTCTGGTTTTTGAATAGCTGTTAAAAGCAAAGCTACAGCATCAGCAGTTGGTACAATTCTCACACCATGATCAAACAGTGTGTCTAGTAATATCGGGGGATGCTTTATTGATTTGAATGATTTCAAGCACCAATCAAATGACTGCTCACCAGTGGGTGTAGTAAAGACCACAGTAATGGTGAGTGTGTCATTTTCTATCTGGTGGGATACGGTAAATGGGTCAGATACCCAAGCGTTATTATGGATATCGAAGAAGCCCTCTGATCTAACTCCACCGATATGGTTAGTGGTCAATATGGTCATACAGAAATTCCACCATTACGAAGTTGCTGAATTGATTCAGTTGTAACCCTTGTAGAACGTCCTACCTTATAAGCGTGAAGAGTCCCCTTATGTATGAGCTTGTAAATAGTTGGTGTGGTGACATTGAGCTGTCTAGCTGTATCGCTGATAGTTGAATCGGGTGTGGCATTCATATTATTAACCTCAATTTGTTAACTGTTAATTCGAAGTAATTAACTTAAACTGAGATTAAACTAAACTGAGATATCATCTCTAGGCAGAAAGGTGGGTGTTTATGGGAAATACAGAAAGTATATTAGTGTAGGTTGTTGTGTAGGTTTTTCTATTTATATTGGTAAGTTATTGATTTTAATTGTGGTTACACTGACGCATCATCGGGGTGTGAGTTGAAAGGTCTTGCGTTATTGTTGTCATTGAAATGCCGGAACTCAAAAATTTATGAAAAGATTAATTACCTAGATTATGCCACAAGGCACATTATCAAATCTTTCTATTTTTAATAAAATGTTCAACAAGTTAGCCGAATAAAAACTACTGTATAATAACTGTAAATTGCTTAAGTAACTTTTTTTTCAAGAATCATGAAAAGTTACTAACTAATAATAAGTTGTTATTTTTCAATACTTAAAAAGTATCATCTGTTATATTTTTATGCGATTATAAAATAAATTAATAAAAAACTTGATACTGTACGACTATACAGTATACTTGCTTCATTAAAACGAGTTAAGCACCTAAATCATCGTGGAGCATTTTATGAACGATAACAAAGAAAAAGCATTATCAGCTGCCTTAAGCCAAATCGAACGTCAATTCGGTAAAGGTTCAATTATGAAGTTAGGTGATAATCGCAGCATGGATGTTGAAACTATTTCAACGGGTTCATTAGGTTTAGATATCGCACTGGGTGCTGGTGGTTTGCCGCTTGGACGTGTTGTCGAAATTTACGGTCCAGAATCAAGTGGTAAAACCACATTAACACTGGAAGTTATTGCAGAAGCACAGCGCAATGGTAAGGTTTGTGCCTTTGTTGATGCTGAGCATGCTCTCGACCCAATTTATGCTGAAAAACTCGGTGTAAATATTAATGAGTTATTAGTTTCTCAGCCTGATACCGGTGAGCAAGCGCTTGAGATTTGTGACATGTTAACACGCTCAGGTGCTATCGATATTATCGTTGTTGACTCGGTTGCTGCTTTAACACCAAAAGCTGAAATTGAAGGCGATATGGGCGACTCACATATGGGTTTACAAGCTCGTATGCTTTCACAAGCGATGCGTAAGTTAACGGGTAACCTTAAACAATCGAACACGATGATTATTTTCATTAACCAAATTCGTATGAAAATTGGTGTTATGTTTGGTTCACCAGAAACTACCACCGGTGGTAATGCGTTAAAATTCTACGCCTCTGTACGTTTAGATATTCGCCGTATTGGTGCGGTTAAAAATGGTGATGAAATAGTCGGTAACGAAACCCGTGTTAAAGTGGTTAAGAACAAAATTGCGCCACCATTTAAACAAGTTGAATTTCAAATTTTGTATGGCGAAGGTATTAACAGCTTAGGTGAGTTGGTTGACTTAGGTGTTAAGCATGAAATGGTTGAAAAAGCGGGTGCTTGGTATAGCTATAAAGGCGATAAAATTGGCCAAGGTAAAGCAAATGCTGCTAAGCATTTGAAAGAAAACCCTGAAATAGCCAAAGAGATCGATACGCGCTTACGTGAGTTATTATTATCAAAAAATAAAGTGGTTGAAGCAACAGATAAAGTTGAAGCACCAGCTAAATAAACAGACTAGCGTTTGTTTATAATGAAGCCACTGTAAAGTGGCTTTTTTTTATTGGAGTTTTTCAATAAACAATCTTGTGAGAGTTTAAATGAGTCGAGTTTTTAAAGTCTATTTAACTTGCTATGATGGCTGGAGGCTAAATTCGGCTTTTAATATGATAATTCTAAGGTTTTTCATTGTTAAACAATCATTCTCATTTTTCCTTACTCGAACTTTACCTTAGCCAAGCTGATAACTTTTCTTGGGTTATTGCCACTATAGTAAATAAAGCCGGCTCAAGTTACCGCTCTCCTGGTGCGATCATGCTAATTAATAGCTTAGGGCAAACGCATGGTTTAGTCAGCGGTGGTTGTTTAGAAGCTAATATCGTTTTACATGCTAAAAAGGTCTTTGATAATCAGCAAGCACATTATGTTGAATATGATATGCGTGAAGACGATGGTTACGCAGCAGAGCTAGGGGTTGGCTGTAAAGGTAAAATTGGCGTTTTACTACAATTTATCACTGCAGAGCATCAAACCTTATTATTAAGCCTTTATCAGCGCATGAAAAAGGGACAAGTGAGTTATCTACAACAAACATTTTCATCTCCGGAGCCGCAGTCGTTAAATGAACTCAGTTTATTTGGTTGTGAAGGTGAGTTGTTAATAACTACTGATAAAAACAATACTCAAAGTAAAAATACAGCACTAAGTCAAATGATAAAGCAGGGCGATACCCATGCTAATTTCTTAATGGTGAGAACTGAACTTTCACTGACAAAAATCTCTGCGCCAATAAATTTGTGGGTTTTTGGTGGTGGTTTAGATGCTGCACCATTAGTGTCAATGGCAGCCCAAATGGGCTGGCGAGTTACTGTCGTCGATCACCGCTCTAGTTATGCTCGGCAAAGTGTATTTAGGCATGCCAGTCATATTATTCGCGTTCACCCTGATAACTTTGCACAACAAGGGTTATTTCAGCAAATGGATGCCGCGGTTTTAATGACCCATAATTTAAACTTAGATGCCGCTTGGTTGAGATTACTGCATGAAACGAATGTTGCAAAATATATTGGTTTATTAGGACCGCTTGAACGACGTGGTAATGTTGAGGCTTTAAGTCATATTCAAGATAGCGCTTGGTTACTGCAACAGGTGAATGGTCCTGTTGGTTTTGATATTGGTGGTGAGTTACCAGAATCGATTGCTTTGTCTATTTTGGCGCAATGTCATAGTGTTTTACATCATCGTAGCGGTTTAGCATTATCAGGTAAATTCATTAACAGTTGAGCTAATGTGTAAAGAGCAAATTGTTCGACTTAGTCCTTTAGTCTAGTTTGAGTTTATTATCATTGCAGTTTTCTATGATATGGTTACCTTGTTAAGGTTAACCAACGAGCAAAAACATCGTTGGGACAAATTAAAAGATCATTAATCTAAATGTTAGGTTAGAAAATAAAATGACATCAAATACTAAGCTCATCATTGCTGATGACCATCCACTTTTTAGGCAAGCACTGGCACTAATGCTTAAATCTAGTTTTGTTTGCTCTTCTCTACTTGAAGCAGAAACCATACCCGAATTAGAAGAGCAGTTAGCCACTACTACTGATATTGACCTGATCTTACTCGATCTTGATATTCCTGGAGCTCAAGGTTTTAATACCTTAGGTCGAATTCGTCAACTTTATCCAGAAATTGGTGTGGTGATTATTTCAGGTTTTGAAGAGCTTGATACCATTCGCAAAGCCATGAGTTTAGGCGCAGCCGGTTTTATTCCAAAATCGACCCCTGTGCCTGAAATGATTAAAGCGATTAATGACGTTATTCAAGGTAAATTATGGACGCCTCATGGTGATTATAATCCTGATGAACAAGTGTCGGAGCAGCAAGATAAACTCGCTTCGTTGACCCCACAACAGCACAAAATATTGCTGATGTTTGCCGAAGGCTTACTTAACAAGCAAATTGCTTATGAACTGGGGTTGTCAGAGTCAACCATTAAAAGTCATGCCAGTACCATCTTTTTAAAACTTGGGGTGAAAAGTCGTACACAAGCAGTGATTTTATTAAATGAACGCCAGCAAGCGAACGCATCTTTTACTTAATATCAGCCTAAGGCCGTTGCCCTTGTCTTACTTTATTTTCTTACTTTATGGTTTTATTTTAAGACAATGGGATAAAAAGCTGCGCTAAGCAGCACAGCTTTTATTAAATTAGCTCACCGGTGATTATTTTACTGTATCGTTTAAAGCCTCATACCACCTGACTTCCTCTAAACCAGTTTTGTGTACGGTTAATAATATAAACTAAAGACAACATAACCGGAACTTCCACCAAGACACCAACCACGGTTGCGAGTGCAGCGCCTGAGTGTAAGCCAAAAAGCGATATTGCTACTGCAACAGCCAACTCAAAGAAGTTAGACGTACTTATCAAACATGCAGGTGCTGCGATGTTATGTGGTAGCTTCATCCATTTAGCGGCAACGTAGGCAATCATAAAAATAGCATAGGTTTGGATCATCAGAGGAATAGCAATTAAGCCAATGGTTTCTGGCTCAGATATAATGGTATTTGCTTGAAAGCCAAACAATAGCACTACGGTTGCTAACAAGCCAATAACCGAGCAAGGTTTTAACCGTGATAATAAATGCTTTAATGACGGTTGACCATGACGGTTATTCAGTATTTTTCGAGTTAATATGCCGGCAATGAGTGGCAGTAATACGTAGAGTAGTACTGATATTAATAAAGTTTCCCATGGTACTTGTATGTTACTAACACCCAGTAAAAATGCAGATATTGGCGCAAAAGCGAAAATCATGATCACGTCATTTACCGACACTTGCACTAAGGTATAGTTTGGATCGCCTTTAGTTAACTGTGACCAAACAAATACCATTGCTGTACAAGGGGCTACACCCAGTAGAATCATACCGGCAATGTATTCTTGTGCTGATGCGGGGTCAACTAAATCAGCAAAAATAAAATTAAAAAATAACCAACCTAAACCGGCCATGGTAAAAGGTTTAATCAACCAATTGATAACAATGGTCAGCACTAACCCCCGAGGGTTTTTACCAACATCTTTTATTGCTGAAAAATCGATTTGCACCATCATCGGATAAATCATCACCCAGATAAACACCGCAACAACAATATTAACGTGCGCAACTTCAAAACCTGCTATTGCTTGAAATGCCTCAGGTTGCCATAAACCTAAAACCACACCAAGGGCTATGCTCAAGCCAACCCAAACTGATAAATAACGCTCGAAAATACCCATAGTTAAATCCTGTTTATCCATTAAATAATTATTTGCAGAAACTCGTACAATGAACTCTTTTTTGCATGCCAGCTAAACGTTCAACATCATTACTGAACAAAATAACGAGTTCGGTGTATAATAAATATTATATATATGTTTTTTCATATGTATAGTTTTAATCATTAGAAACCTGAAAACACTATAGTTAATGCAAGTTGTTTATATTGAGGTCGTTTAGTTTACGGAATAAGCAGGACGATCAGCCGTTATAAACCAAGATGCTTATCAATTTGTTTATAACGGCTTAGAAAAATAGGGGGTGTGGTGAAGTTAACATTCTCTAAATAGTGGAACCCTAAGAAAAGTCGTATGTTCTGAGCATAAATTAATAAATGAGGTTGCCGCGAATCGGGTAGTTTTCTTGGTTACGAACAAAGCTTAAACCTCTTACAATCACATCTATTTCAGGACGTAAAAATGGCGTGTTAGAAATATTAATGGCCTGTAAAAGACCTTGTTCATTGATCACAAACAGTCCTGGTTCGGCGAAGTTATGCTCAGTTTCTAGTTCAGAGCGTGGCGTTGAAATATAAAGCCCTAATTGCTGCATTTGTTGCTCTGTTAAACCGTAAGCGATTGGATAGGTTATTGTTAACTTTTCCATACTCTCTTCAAGTTGTGCTTTTGAGTCCGCAGAAATAGCAGATACGCTGATACCGATAGCTTTTAATGCTACTTGATGTGCTTCGAGTAAATTTAAATAGCGCAGACACAGTGGACAATGTTTACCTCTATACACCACTAACATTTGCCAATCTGCACCGCCGTGTGCTTTGCCCATATTAGTGATGGTGCCATCAAGTTGTGTTGCTTCAATGGTTGGAAAAGTTTTTCCTGCTGTTAGTTTTATTGCTTGTGTCATAGTGCTCTCTAATAATTTTTGGCTTTGCTTGTTTTGAATGAATGTATAGTGCAATAACGGTGTATAAGGTAATACACAGTAAAGTACAGCTATCTATGGCGTTTAGTTTATTGATAAAACTTCAGCTTAATATGTAAAGTAGAGTAACGGTTATTTCTTTGCAAAAGCGTTAAATAGTGCACTGAGTGAAATTAATAAAACACTCACAGCAACAACGCCT
>Ga0209345_10000357_pt1 | contig 59576 bp, 65 predicted proteins | sample Cruoilmetagenom7_FD_187294 | JGI IMG/M metagenome (GOLD analysis project Ga0209345, IMG submission 187294) | Oil polluted marine microbial communities from Coal Oil Point, Santa Barbara, California, USA - Sample 7 (SPAdes) (version 2) | ecosystem: Environmental > Aquatic > Marine > Oil seeps ... | reverse complement strand
TCGTTTCTGCCCAACTTTTCCATCGAATCCGCCATGGCCAGACACAAGGCCTCCAGCTCCTCGAACTGTACCCCAGGCCTGTTGACGAAAGCGTTAATGGTTTTGAAACTGAAGTCGTAAGGCCTGTCAACGCCCCGCTCAGTGACGACAACAGGGGTTCCCTGCTCGTCAAAGGTGATGGTCATGGAAAGTATCATTCCTGCCTTTGGTGGTGATATTTAGTCCTCATGGCGTGGTAGCGTGCCACAGGGTGTCATGCTTTGTGTCATCAGCAGAGTGCTTTCGATTCATGTTCCTCGCTTGTGCACGATTATCTGATGCTCTGCGGTCAATCGGTGAAGTTGTGGTCTTTAGTGTTTTTACCTTTTCCCACCCCTCCTCCTGCTCATCTTCATGGGCAACAATGGTTGCAGAAAAAACTGCCTTCCTCTGTCCTGCTGTACCCGCAAAAGAAATTTGTTCGTTGATCACGTAAGTGTTTGTGTTGCCGGTTTTGATGATTTGAACATAACAATTGTCGAGCAAGTGTTTGATGGCCCGAGCAATGGTGCGTAGTGATTTGTTCAATATTTTTGCCAGTGTAGGACTTGATATTGTCACCGCGTTGGTACCGATCTTCATATGTTCTCGAAGCACACTGAAAACAAGACTTCCAACAGGGCTTTCCTGCTGTAAGATCCTCAAGCTTTTTTCCGCCTTTCGACTGGTCATGTAATATCCGCCGTTTACTTTGTTTTTGGTTGCTCTGTTTTGTTCTCTCTCATCATTCAGCAATTCCCTAAGATGATTGACCTGCTGTTCAAGTTCATGCGTTTTATTTTTATTTTTATTTTCCATTCGCTAAAACCCTATTTTACCCCAAATTAACAACGTTTTGCTCGACATTGCGATGAATGACCATAGCAGGATGGCACGAACTATGCCATGAGGATTATGCTGTTGCAAATTTTACTGAAATTTCACAACTGGTTACTTTTTGTACATGCCATAGCTGGTGTCATGCCATAGTGTCACCAGCTATGGCATGTACAAAAAACATACAAAGTAATAGGAATCAAACACCTACCGGCGATTTTATGAAGTTCCTATTCTATGATTCTATTTGTGTTACTTTTTTGTGTGTTTTCCAGGGGCTAGTGCCCTCGACTGACGCCCTCCGCTACGCTCGGTTGTCAGGCACTCGACAAAAGACAAATTGTGGACAGCGCTTCGCGTGGTCGCTGCGCTCCCGACTGACCACCGAATTTGTATTTTGCCGAGCACCATTACTCAAACAGTAATAATTAACTAATATGAGCAATAAGCGTGCTTGTAGATAGGGTTTAAACAGCCTGAGCGACTTGCTGACTGGACGTTAGTCACCAAGGGGCGGCATAGGTACCACCTCGCCGTCAATCTTGCTAATAAGTGCCTCACGCTTCGATTCCACGTTCTTCCTCGCATTATTGAGGACAGCGACGTGATCGACTTTTCCACTGACTGTGAGGTGGCGATTATCACCGTATCTTGCACGGTGAACGAGGGCCGCATATTTCATGCGTAATTCGCTCTGAATTTTGGCCTTCAAAACACCCGCTTTTGAATCCACATCTGCGTTGTCAATAATCTCAAAAGCGTGATCGACATGAGCGTCGGCTGCGGTCTTCCTCGCGGTGGCCAGTTGGTCGGCAAAAGCGGGGACATGAGTCACCCAGTTATCGAGTGCCTTACGACTCATGCCCAGACCCTCAATCACCTTCGACACCAGCTCCCCCTCAACCACCGAGTAGCAAATAATATCGGCGATGGTCTGATCATATAAGACCATCCCATAATGGATATGCTGACCTGTGACATTCTTGACAGTCCTCGACTGGGCTAAGTTCTTGCGACGATAGACGATGGCCGAACAGCGGGTGCGCACCATGCTCATACGTCTACCGAAGTTCTCATCCCTGGTTCTTCGCAGTCTGATAATCAACTCCACTTCGGGGATGCGCGCCTTAATCTTTGCGAAATGTATGCCTTCACCCATCATCTTGATTACTAGTTCCACGGCCTCGTCATACTGCTTACGGGCATGGCACTGATTGATTCGCTCGACATAATCCGCCGCCATAGCCTCAAGCTCCTCCTCCGGTACCCACTCGATCTGCGACATATTGCTGGTATCCACCACCATCGGCTTCAGCGTGTTGCCCTTCTCCGGCATCCTTTGTCGGATAATTTCCTCATGGTTCTCATCCACCAGAGCGTTGGCATCAAGAAAGAGATCGGCGATAGGGTCAGAGGCTTTTGGCCCGTGATGGTTGGAGCGCGGCATAGAAGGGGTTTCCTCAGACAGAAATTTTTTTCAAATTTTTTTCAGATTACGTCGAAGGCTGCCACCAATCATCGTATTGGTCAATACTTGTATTTATCAATACCGCTATACGGTTTCTTGGTATAACTGATGGTTATGGCGCAGAAAGGGAATAACTTCTCAGTTCAAAGGAGCGTGACTGATTAAGTGTTGAAGGGGATAACTTCTCAGTTCAAAGGAGTGTGACTGATTAAGTATTGAAGGGGATAACTTCTCAGTTCAAAGGAGTGTGACCGATTAAGTGGTGTATATATAGAGACCCAAGCCCCCGCCTTCTTTACCTGACGAAGTGAAAACCGACCAGAAAACATGTGACTACATTTGAAAACTGAAATATGGTACCTAAAAAGAAGGCGGGGGCTTTGCTCTTGACCTTGCTTGTATGAACAGAGACGGCGCAAGCCGTCAGGCATTAAATGCTCTTGCTCTTGCTTGTATGAACAGAGACGGCGCAAGCCGTCAGGCATTAAATGCTCTTGCTCTTGACCTTGCTTTTGCTTCTGGCTTTCGGGAACACGCAGCCCCAGCCTTGCCTATCCCCGCTCAGGCTTACTCCCCGGCCCGCTGTACTGCCTGCCAGCATCGCCGCCTGGTCTGCCCGGCCTATCCCTTACAGTAAAGCGCCTACCGCTGAATGGGTAGCTTGTATATTCCCTAGTTCCGCCATCAACAGCCCGGACTATCGCCTTAACGCTTGTATTCTGATACCTCACTCTGGCCATAAAAACCCCTCAAACGTAGAGTATCCCTACCTTTCAACATACCCTCAGTACACCGTTGGTCTTAAATTCCAACACATACTATACATACAACACATATCTGCTTCAATTCTCCGCCGGGGTTTGGGATAATGGTCACTCGGAACAAAACCTGGAGCAGCACATAATGTCAAAAGCACATACTATCGCGCAAGTAAAAGAATTTTGCAACAATTTATTTAGCACACCAGATTATGAGGAAGTGTACGAGGCCGTCAGTGGTGATGAGCAGGACTTCACCATCGACAATGTGCGCTTCATCCACGCCGACGTAATCGACAGCGTACTAGCTGAAGAGATCGGGAGCGATGCCTACACGCTGGGCTGCTTCACTGCTTGGGCAATCGCTGACGCAACAGACTGGCCGCTCGAAATCATTGAAGCGGCGCAAGCAGGCGAAGCATACGAGAAGATAGGCGAAGCGATGACAAAAGAACACATAGAAACGCTGGCAGAGATTTATAGCAGCTCAGACGGATACGGGAATCACTTCAACAGTTACGACAGTGAAGAGCTGGAACTCGGCAAGTACCACGTATTTGACAGTCACTAACACCACCTGGCCTGGTCAGCTCTCCAAGGGCTGGCCACCTCCCACAGTCCCCACGCCTTTCTCCCTCGAGTGTAACTGAGTGTAACTGAGTGTAACTGAGTGTAACTGAGTGTAACTGAGTTCAGTTACACTTAACCCTCTGATTTATATACATATTTTATTTTTTGTAACTGTTGTAACTGACGTGTAACCAAGTTTAGTTACACCGTAAGTCATTGATTTTATTAAGAAAATCAGCAAAAAATAGCGCTGTAACTGTTGTAACTGACTTTCTTCCACCAGCCAGCTATACACATAATATATTACGTGCTTATTATATATATTATATAAATCTGTACACCGTGGAATAAAGTCAGTTACAGTAAAAAACCTAACCAAATTTACAAATTTATCCTTATAAATCAATGACTTGGCGTGTAACCAAAGTCAGTTACAAGACAGTTACAACAGTTACATAATTTATTTTATCCTTATAAATCAACAACTTAAGTGTAACTGAACTTGGTGGAGTTTAGTTACAAATTGCCATTTTCAGTTACAAACTGTCGAAAAGGGCCGGCCTGGTGCCCGATTTATTAAAAATAAAGTATTGATAGTATTGATAGTATTGATAGTATTGGTGTATAATGACCACTCAAACGTTGCAACCCTGGAGCACTAGGCATGACTAAAACGAACGAAAGCGACAACAAGCAAGCACTCGAGCAAGCACTCGAACAAGCCCGCGCACAACTCGACAGCATTGTCGAGATGGTGGAAGACATGCACAACGCACACGGCGATGATGAGCACGACGCAGCACTACAGCGCATCAACGAGAACGCATTATCAGTTCAAGTGCGCTCAGGCTGGTACCCGCCCGGCGGAAGTAGCGAGGCAGCAGAGTACGAGATCCTGCTATGTACAGGTGGCCCGGCAGTTCGCATCGTTGGCGACCTGGACGAACACAACCAAGCATCTGACGCACGCATACAATATCAGGACTGGTTTACACCATGGACTGATTTAGTCGACTTGACTAGCGATGACAAGGCAGCACTCACAATTTACGCACAACAACACTACTTCGGCGAATAATCGCCACCAACACCACCACCTGGAGCACTAGATATGAACACCAACAAAGCATTTTTAGATATATTGGATGCAAAAACTAAAGGCGAGATCCTGGGTTCAATAGCTGATCACTACGGTACTGACCGTGAAACAATCTACAACGAGGTGACATCAACACATGCTGAGCATTTGCTCGAATACATGGTGGAACCGATGCGCAGCGCGGCAAGCGCACTGATGCAGCGTTACGGCGTCGGGATTGGGAGCACTAGATAATGAACGAATCAAAAAAGCAGGCAGCGTTAAAAGCCATCGGAGGGCCATAATATTGTGCAGCAGAGCAGGCGGCGATGAGCGGTCATCGCTGCCCGCTTGAACCAATGAGCGAAATTAGATAGAGTAAAAACCCTGGCGCAATGCCAGCACAACACACTCACACAAGCGCGGCCAGACGGCACGACGCACGGAGCACTAGATATGTCAGCACTAACAGAATACCAAGCACTAACCTCAATTAAAGAACGTCTCGAATTTGACGCAAGTGGTCGCCCTGGTGTTGTCGCCGTGCGCGAACTACAGGAGGCGCTACAGCGTCGCAAGCAGTCCTACCACCGGCAAGTCATCGGCAACATTAACAGTCAAAACTCCCCTTTCCGCTACTATCCGGCAGCGTGGGAGCGCAAATATCACTACATGATGCGTTGCCTCGAAGCTGCGCATAGTGAAAACGATCAGCGCGATGGCAGCCCCCGCAGCATGTTAGGCCTGCCCAGCCACTCAACATCATTCAAACGGCTAGGCCCGTGGTTCTACTGCACTGTGGAGCATGAAGAAAAACAGTGGGGCGTCTATTCAAAAGGCTGGCACAATAGATACGGGCCGAAAATCACAACCACACGCTATGTACGCTTTGCCCGCATGTTTCGCGGCAAACCGAAAATCATTAATCAGCAGATACCGGGCTGGCGTGGTGACTACGTGTACGCAGCGGCGCTCGAAGCTGGCATCATCAAGCCTGTTAAGTCGAAATTACCTCTGAGCATACGACTCAAGAGCGCCTACGACGCTAAGCTGATCAGCACGCGCCGGGGCTACTCTATTTACTCCCGCACCCTGCTAGGCACACATATTGACTACGTGATAACGGCCCCCATGGGTACCACGTACCACAGCACAGATAAGCACTCACTGCTGCATGAGCTGCATAACAAGATGCGTAAACAGCATCTCAAGCTGACTGGCCAGCTCATCGACTGGGCAGAGTGTCGCAAGCTAGGGTTTTGCAAGCCTGGCATCGCCGCGTTTTGCGACAGTTTCGGTATCAGCATCAAGGCAGAGCTGACACCACAAGAACTAGAAACCATCGTGCGCGATCACCCCGGTAGAGCCACGCCTTATCTGGCAGAGCTGAAAGTATTGGCCAACGCCTACAACTACACCACCACCTGGAGCTAACCCCGAATGACTAATCCAAAACCCCGCAAACTCTCACTCTACCTGGCTCCCGAAACGCTCAACACCCTGGGCGTCATCGGGGGCCAGCATGGTGAAGACATCGACCTCACCCTGTCCTCCTCTGCCAACCTCGCTATTCAGTTTTGCGTGCTGGTTTGTCAGAACAACAAGCTAGATATGTTGCCGAACGAGTTGCTATTTTGCTGCGACATACTCAACGGTGGGGCGCAAATGACCGAATTCAAAACGCCGGATAGCGTCAACATCGCCAGTGCCTTCGAATCCATGGTGTTTGGCCTGCGTGGTGAAATCAGCACAGGCTGTGCAGAGCTGGAAACGTGGAGTATTGACAGGCTCTCTATGCTGCAAACCCTCGACGCTATCAGCGCGTCCACTTGCCACCTCTTCACCCTCGCCATGGCTACGCGCCAATTCTGGGCTAAAGATCCGCTGCCCGGTTTCAAGAGCGTGACCGATGCAGGCGGTTACACGACCTGGGCGCAGCAGTGGACTAACCAAAGGAATCATTGAAATGAGTTTACAACTAATTACCAACGATGAAAAAAAAAGCATCATGCTGACAGGCTCGGTTGTCCACAGCGATGACAACACAATCATCACGCTGATTAATGCAAACATGCTGACCGAAGAAGAGTGTGCTTTATTGGAATATCAATCAGGCTTTATATTCTCGTTATCATATGATCAGTGTTTCAAAACCAGCGACCACTACATTCAAACTTCACCAGCCGATGGTGGTTCTTTAGTCGGCTTGACTGAAGGACAGTGGCTGATAAAGTTTGACCTCAAAACCCAATAGATAGGCCCAACACATGCAACCTTTAGCCTGGCACAAAGCCCGTATCGAAAATATCCTCAGCAGCACAACTGCCGAGTGGAACGACTATCCCGAAACTCCCATCCGGTACCGGCTGCACAAGCCTGGCAGGAGCACCTCAAGCCTCTGGCTGTCCATTGCTGTGAGCACGGGAACCTTCACCGTTTCAGCGACTGGCGAACTGTCGGCAGATATGGGGCGGCCCATTAAAAAGCTCGTAGGTCGGCCCACCGTGACCGATGGCAACCACATGGAATGGCGGCGCGTATCGTTCGAAGACACCTGTCAGATCATTGAGGAATTTAATCGGCTTTTTCCTGCGGGTACCACAGCGGCGTAGCTATGCCTGCAACAAAAGAAAAGCAGCTCTTCAAGCACGAACTCAAGTTGATCAGGCAATGGCGCAAGGTCGCGGATTGCAGCGACAGCGCCCTGGAGTTAGTCAAGATTCTTGAAACCGCAATGCGTGAGCGCGGCGGCATGAAAAAGCTCACCTACCAGCGCAAGAAAAAAACCGTGACAGAGTGGGTAGAGATTACCGGCATTCCTTACAAAGTCATTTTGTCGCGCCTGGAAAAGAATTGGCCAGTTAAGCGTGCTCTCGAAACACCGTACGTTGCATCACCGCCGCTAAAAACGATTCGGTTCAAGGGTGAAACCCTGACCTGTAAGCAGTGGGCAGAAAAATCAGGCATTGCTGAAACTGTCATCCGCACCCGCTATTATCAAAAGGGCTGGACAGCCAGTCGCACCCTCACCGAACCCGTGAACTTCACAAAAAAAGGATGACACCCTTGAAACTACTATCAACTGGCGATCCGTCCACGCTTGGCACCTACAAAAAACTGAGCGCAGTGTTTGGCGATAAGGCCGAAGCCTTCATACAAAAGAAAATCGATGAGTCACCCAATGGTGAAGATGAAATGGTCATTGCTGACGAAGGGCAAATGATGATGCTTCTCGCGTCGATGGCAGAACAATGAACACAACATTCGCCGATACAGCGACACCAATTTCCGCCTTGACTTGTTACGCGTAACGCGTTATAATGTATTTACATTAACAGAACAGGTGATAGTTATCACAGCAAAGCAAGAGGTTTTAGAACTAGCCAAAGCATTAGGAGCAGAGGTTGAAATAAATAAAACTTACACCTCATTTGAGGTGCTGGTTATGGCCCCTAAAAATCATCATTGGGATGAGGGTGTGCATGAATTAGTTGAAAGCCAATATAATGGGTTTGATACCAGAAGTTTATGGAAGTCAGCACTAGAAAGAATGCAAGAAGGTATAGAGCGCTGCAACCATGATTGTGAATGGTGGGATTGATGGCTAAGTCAGGTGCCGACAGGCAGAAAGAATTAAGGCAGCGAAGAGATGAACTAGGGCAAAAAGAGATGCGCGGAATTTATGTTACAGGCCAAGAAGAACTTAAACTGAAACCAATGATCCGCGAAGAACTTAAACGAATGCGAAAGGTCATATGTTAAACGGCTTACAAAATGAACACAACATTCGTCAATACAGCGACACCAATTTCCGCGTTGCCGTTGCCGACCCAGAAACAGGCGAAGAACTACAACAATATTTCCACACGCTCAGTGCTGCGCAAGCGTGGCGCGATGCGATGCTAAGCCTGCGTCAAGCCGTCCTGCTACCCGGTGCACACAAGCTGCAAAAATCAGCAAATGCAGTGCAGGGCTTTCCCGTTGGCGTCTGCCCCTGTGTCGATACCCGCACCAACAAGGACGGCACCACGCGCACATACCGCTTCGTGCGTAGCACCATCAACCTCAACAACGGGAAGCGGAAAACACACAACGCCAAATATGGCGATAATCGTACACTCGAAGAAGCCCTGGCAATCGTCATGGAAAAACGCGCCGCCTTCGTGCGTGCGAACCCTGATCTGTTCACCTAATCCTCACTCTGCAAACAAGCCCTAACCTCCGCGTTCGACATAACACCCTTCGTCCACACCTTGCACACCATGCCGTCCACCCGCACCGACTTAGCATGACGCATATAGCCCAGCTTCTTGAACAGCGTCGTGCACTCCCTGGCTGTAAGCGCATTAACCTCACCCAATGCTTCATTCAAAGCCATGCGCAAACGCAGCGCATCGAACGCCGCCGTGCAGTAACCCTCGCCGCCCTCTGCCAGCAGCACCATAGCCTCATCCATCCCGTAATGGCTGGCCACCTCCGTCGCTATCATCTGCCCCTTCAGCTCAGAGTAAGGCGCCGTCTTCTGCTGCACAAACGCCGCTGGTATATCGTGCTCAGCTAACCAGTGGCGCAGCTCACCCGTGCGCTTGTCGATGATAGAAAAGAGTCGATCATAATACGCCGGGGCAGCCTCACCCATCGCAGCCGACGGTCGTTGTGCCCGCAGCGCCCACCACCGCCGGTCGTCCCGTGGTATCGGCAGCGTATCGAAGTGGTTAGTCATGCCGATATAGTTGCAGGTATTGCGCGTCACAAACGAATTCTCCCGCATCCGCCGCACCACCACCGCCGGGTCAGTAATCACCGACTTCAAGGCCTCCATCGCCTCATAACGGTTATGTCCCAACACTCGCAGTTCCTGTATTACATTCACGGCCCGTCCGGTTGACCACCCCGTGTACGTGCTCGTCACATCGCGGGAAGTAACCACACCCACATTGCCGATGCCCATCACCGCCGTCATCAGCACCTCGATATACGACTTACCCACGCCCTGCTCCCCGCACAGGATCGGTGCCCACTTCAGCAGCTCACCGGGTCGCTGCACCTGCCACGCCATCCACGACAGCATAATCTTAGCTTCATCCTCGCCCAGCATCTGCACGAAATGTTGCTTCACAAACGCAATATCATCCGCCGCATCCGTGTCCGTCTCATCCCACGGTTTAGCCGCCGGCACACCCTCATGCCAGTACGTGTTCAGCACAGACATGCCATCGAGTACCGTCAGCCTGTCCTCACACCAGGGTAAATACGCCTCACCAGACACCACCTGAATGTAACCCCCATTGGCAACATACTTCATCGCCGATTGCTTATTGCCCGTACCCGACGGATCAGGCACCCGGAAGCCCTGAGCGACATTAAACGCCCCTGGCGACATACGCTCCCGACTCTTCACATTCACCATGCTGTCGTGCAACATTATCCACGGCTTGCACCAGTCAGGCGCATCCAGCCACGGCTTAACATCATCCTCATACTGCTCATCCTCACCCCGCCCTGGCTTAGGGGTAATCGCATCGCGCAACACCGCCACTGGCAAGCGAGAACCCGACAGCTTGTGGTACTGCTCACGTATCGCATCGCTAACGATAGGTACCGACATCGCGTTGAGCCCCTTGGCGCGGATCAGCGCACCCAACTCATCACACAATCCCCCCGCGTCGATCAGCTCACCCACCGCACCGCACTCACCGACACGCCTCACCATATCCCTCGCGTTCAGCTTCTGCTGGTTCCTGCGTCGATCCGCATCACTGATCGTCAGCACGTTATCCCCGGCCTCCGGCTCAGCACTCACCGTCGCCGTCGCACTGACCCCTGCGACATGCAGCACCGTGCCCCATGACACCGGGTTCTCACGGTTCGATGCGAACGACCGCCAGCGCTTGCGCATCTCCCCCTTGTTATACTTCTCCGGGCAGCGCGCACTCCATGCGTTCCACAGCTTAAAGCCCCACTCGTCGCCCTTACACGCCGCATAACAGCCCATGCCTACCTTTAACCACTCACTGTGTGATAGACTGGGTTTTATCAGATTCAGCGTCACACCCATGTCGAGATCTGACACCGCCTCCCACTCCACGGGTGGCGTACCAGCTTTACTGTTTTGTGTGCCCCCTTCACCTGTCGCTCCAGGTAGCGTGTTGGGGGTTTCACAATCCGCCGGCTTCGTCCAGCCCCACACCTCCTCCGCCTGCCTGTCGAACCAACGCACCAGCGCCTGGGCCTTGTTCACCGTCAGCACCGGCAACTGAGCATAAGGCACACTCGCCACCGTGCACCGCGCACCACCGCGCCAGCGGTAAGGCTTACGTGTCACCGGGTGGATACCGAACGCCACCCACTGCTGGCCATCGCCCAGTATCTCCAGCCGCTGCGTATCACCGGCCATATCCTGCCACGCCTTCGAACTACACTTCGTAAACGACGCATCCGTGCGGAACGGCACCAGACACTTCGGAGCCTGCCCCACCCGCGTCAGCATCGGCGCATCATCGTCACCCAGCACCGTCGCCTCCACCTGCGTCAGCACCTCCAGTACCACCGTCTTATCCGTCACATCCACATCGACAGCAGGGCAACACGCCCCCTTCACACCCACCCCACCGCCGACAAACCCGCTACGGCTCCACCGTTTAAGATCCTCTTCCGTCGCCTCCAGTTGTGGCCAGTCATCCATCCCTGGGTGCTTCCGTCCTGGGCGGATCGGCACAATGTCATAGCCCCCTCTAAGCATCTGGACACCCTCGCGGGTAAGGAAATCCTGTGTTTGTGGGGCAGACGGGGGCGTAGAAGGGTTACTCATCGGTGCAAATCCTTTTGCGGGCTTGAGAGGGTAAAGAATAGCCGCCCATCCATAGGCGGAAGCAAACCATGCTTTATTTTTTTTGGTACAACAAGGGGATTTTTTTCGAAATGCACTTGTTGTTGATCCGATCACAAGGCATAATTTTCCGCCCGTCAAAGGAATTGGCGGTAAGTGTTTGCTAACACTATAAAAAGTAAAAAAATAAACAACATTAATTCATGGATGAAAAAATGACTGATATATACCAGCTCGCCCTCAATTTTATCGACGAACTCAACGCCGCCAACATTCCCAACGACACCTTTCTTGATCTTAGCCTGATTGCTAAGGGGTGGGACATCGAACTCAGAAAGGTCAGAACCCTTGCCGAAGACATCGTACCGGCACCAGAACCCAAGCCAAAACCCAAGCCAAAACCCAAGCCAAAACCCAAGCCAAAACCTGAGCCTGAGCCTGAGCCTGAACCAGAGCCTGAACCAGAGCCTGAACCAGAGCCTGAACCAGAGCCTGAACCAGAGCCAGTACGACCCAAAACCCGACCTCCCGCCAAAGGTAAACAGGGGCCAAAGCCCGCCACCCCGCGTATCAGCAAACAAACCTTTAAAGACGCCGTGCGCACCTTCGTTCGCGATAACCCCGACATGCGCATGGAGCTGAAAAACCTGATCACCACCGAGTACCGCGCTGAAACCACCGAAGACCTGAAGGCAAGGGACTACCCCACCATCATCGAATGGATTAACTACAAGACGCGAGAACTCGACATCTAACCGCCACCCCTCCACCCACGCCCGCGGAAGGGATCGGTTATGGAACACGCAAAACTATCAGCATCGGGCAGCGCCCGGTGGCTAAACTGCCCTGGTAGCATCAACGGCGAAGAAGGCCTGCCCGACACAGCGGGCCACGCTGCACGCTGGGGTACCGTTGCACACAAACTGGCTCAGTTATGCCTTGAAACAGGCAACACAACGGCGTCCTACAATGGGCACTACGTCGCTGCGGAAGAAGACGACATCACCGACATCGCTGTAGACGAAGAAATGATAAGCCTGGTCGAAGGCTATCTGACCTACGTCTATGGTATCGCCACACCCGGTAGCGCCCTGTTTGTCGAACAACGGGTGGACTTCTCACCCTGGACACTGCCCGGTCAGTTCGGCACCGCCGACGCCATCGTTATTATCGGCGACACCCTCCACGTCATCGACCTCAAGACCGGGCGCAACGGCGTTGCTGCGGTAGGCAACACACAAGCCCGTCTGTACGCACTCGGCACCTGGAACGAACTGGGTTGGGTTTATTCTGAACTGACCACCGTGGTAATCCATATCTACGCGCCACGGGTACAGGTTCACCACAGTGGTGACGATGGCACCTGGACACAGCCCATCGCCGACGTGCTGGAGTGGGGCGAAACCGTAGTGCGGCCAGCCGCTCAAGCCACACTTCCCGCCGATGCTCCACGCACACCCGGCGAGAAGCAATGCCAGTGGTGTAAACTGCGTGGCTCCTGCAAAGCGCTGGCAGAGTACAACATCCGCCTGATGCACACAGAGTTCGACAGCATTGACCCTGTGCTAAGTGGTGAGCAGCCCCTGACAGGCAGCGACCCTCTTAACATGAGTCACGATGAGATCGGCAGCCTCCTACCCTTGCTCGATGTCATAACAAACTGGGTCAAAGGTGTTAAAGCCCACGCCATGACACTGCTGCAACAGGGCGAACAGATACCCGGTGCCAAACTGGTTTATGGCTCCGCCAACCGACGCTGGGTAAGCGACGAAAGGGCTCAGACATGGGTCGAAGCAAACCTTGATAAAAATAAAACCTTTGAAAACAAAATGCTCTCATTGGCCAAACTGGAAAAAATCGTAAAGGCCGAAAAAGATCCCACCATGCTCGGCGCTTTTGCACAGCTATGGGAAAAACCACAAGGTAATATCACCATGGTCGCCGACAGCGATAAGCGTGAGGGTATCGTTTTGGGCGAAGCGTTAAACGCCAGTGCTGCTAAAGACTTTGCGTAAACTTTTAATTAATAAACTTTTAATTAATAAACTTTTAATTATAAAAAAATTGAGGATTTAAAAATTAAAAATTTTGATTTTATTTTAATCATCCTGCTGATAGCCTCTTTTGTGTCAGTAGCAATCGTATTTAAACACCTATGGGTATAGGGTAAAACCACCATCACTACTGTAAAAAAGTAAAATTAAAACCATCAAAACAAGGAATGTTACGATGACAAAAAAACTGAGTACACGATTAATCACCGATAAAAGTGAGAATATTCGCTGTTCTTTTCTTCACGTTTTTACGCCCCGGTTAAACGACCTTAACGGCAAGATGCAGTATTCCGCACAACTGCTAATTCCTAAAAAAGCCAAGAACACCATCACCGCAATTAAACAGGCCAGCACCAACGCCCTTAAAAATAAATTTGGTGAAAAGGTGCCTAAGTCAGCGCGTAAAACACCGCTACGCGATGGCGACGAACTTACCGACGAAGGTGAAGAGCGTCCACCTGAGTACGCCGGGCACTGGTTTATGAACGTCTCCAACGAGCGCCCCGTGGGTGTTGTCGATGAACAGGTCACACCCATGCTCGACAGTGGTGAGTTCGTCAGTGGCGACTACGTGCGGGCATCGCTTAACGCCTTCGGTTATCAACAGAAAGGTAACAGCGGCGTCTCCTGCGGCTTGATGAACATCCAGCGTGTTCGCAAGGGCGACCCCCTGGGCGGATCTACCCGACCTGAAGATGACTTCGACGAACTGGAAGAGGCTGAAGCAGAAGAGCAGTCCGACTTCTTCGACGAAGATTAATGTCCAGCCCGCTTACGCCCCATTACCTGACCTACGACATTGAGACCTACCCCAACGTCTTCACCTGCGTGCTGATTAACGAACAGAACAACAAGCGCGCAGTGGTAGAGGTCAGTCAACGTCGCAACGACTGGCCCCGCCTGCGTAAGCTGCTGCTGGATAAAACAAGCCACCGTTTTACCATGGTGGGCTTCAACAACCTGGGCTTTGACTACCCCATCCTGCACACCCTGATACAGGCCTGTCCCTCCGATGCACCCGCTAAAACCATCGTGGGGCGCGCCTGGCTCAAGTGTCAGGCTATCATCAGCACCCCGTGGAACGAGCGCTTTAAGCACCGCATCTACCCTAACCAACAGTTTGTCACACAGCTCGACCTCTACGCCATCCACCACTTCGACAACGTGGCGCGCAGTACCAGCCTCAAAGAGCTGGAGTTCAACATGCGCGCCACGTCCATTAAAGACCTGCCCTTCCCGCCGGGTAAGCGCCTCACGCCCTCAGAGATCGACACCCTGATCCGCTACAACGCTCACGATGTCGAACAGACCCGCCGCTTCTTCCACATCAGCAGTGATAAGGTGGCGTTCAGGCGCGCACTGAGCAGCACCGAAGGCATCGACTTCACCAACCACAACGACACCAAAATTGGTAAAGACTACATGTCCCGCCGGCTCGGTATCCCCGGTAAAATTACCACCTCCCACCGGGGGCACATCGTACTCGACAGCCTCATACTCGACAGCGTTAAACTCCGTCACCCTGCGTTTAGGGCCATCGAACAGTGGTTGCGCCGCCAAGTGGTCAGCAACACAAAAGGTACCTTCACAGGCATACCAGAAGACGCCCTGGGTGACGTTGCCGCGTTCGCTAACCTCGATAAAGTCAAAGGCAAGATTAAAAACCTCAACGTCATCATCGACGGCTTTCAATTCGACTTCGGTGTGGGAGGCCTCCATGGGGCCACACCCAATACCGCCTTCCATGCCGACGATGAAACCGTTATCGAACAACGCGACGTTAAGTCCTACTACCCCAACCTCGCCATCGTCAACAACCTGCACCCCGAACACCTGGGTAAGCGCTTCTGTGAGGTTTATGCCGATGTTTACAAAATGCGCTCAACCTTCGCCAAAGGTAGCGCAGAAAACGCCATGCTCAAGCTCGCCTTAAACGGCGTCTATGGTGATTCGAACAGTGTTTACAGCCCGTTTTACGATCCCCAGTACACCCTCTCCATCACCATCAACGGGCAGTTATTACTCTGTATGCTGGCCGAAGCGCTAATGTCAGTACCCGGCCTGCGCTTGATCAACGTCAATACCGATGGCATCGCCTACAGCGTGCCCAAAGTACAGCTCGACACAGTGTGTAAGGTCTGCGCAGAATGGGAGAAACACACCCGGCTTGTCCTTGAGACCGACACCTACGCCAGCGTGTGGATGCGCGACGTTAATAACTACCTGGCGGTCAAGACCGATGGCTCCATCACTCACAAAGGCGTCTACGAATACGACTATGAAACCAACGACGACTGGCACAAAAACTTCTCAGCGCGGGTTGTTGCCAGAGCAGCAGAAGCCTGTCTGGTAAGGGGGGAAGACATTGACAGCTTCATCGAACACCACCCCGATGATTACGACTTCTTCCTGCGCGCCAAAGTGCCACGGGATAGCCGTCTGGTTTGTCGCGACGTACTCACCGAAGACGACGAACAGTCCCTACAGAACCTTACGCGGTACTACGTCAGCACCGATGGTGTCAGCCTCATTAAAATCATGCCACCGCTGGCCAAAGCGCCCGACAAAGAGCGGGAAATCGGCATCAACAAACACCAGGCCGTCACCGTGTCCAACGACAGCACCGTTATCGACAGAGCCACCCTCAACACACGCTACTACGCCCAGCGAGTGCGTGAAATCACGGAGATTTTCGAATGCGCAAGCGTGAGCGATACATCGACCAGGCACTGCGCCACCGCGTAAAGCAGCTGGACGGCCTCTACCTCAAACTCACCAACCCTGCGGGCATCCCCGACAGGCTCGTACTCTTTCCCGGTGGACGTGCAGGCTTCATCGAAGTCAAGCGTCCCGGTGAAACCCCCCGTCCCCTACAATACTACTGGATCAACAAGCTACAGAGAATGGGCTTTTTCGTTACCTACGAGGACAGCATCGAGGGTGGTGAACTGTTTATTGACAAAATACTAGAGGGCTGAAGGCTTGTCAGGCCCGAACTCAAACAAGGGTGGCGTCAAAACTATCAACCTCCCCGACAAACTGCCCCGCTCGGGAATCATCCAGGACTACGGCGACGTACACCTCATCAACATGTGGTTGAGTGCTGAAGCAATGGAAGGCTACAACTACACCCAGGCACTGGAACGCCTTAACAAAGTCGCTGGCACCCGTTATCAGCGCAGCAAAATCACTGAGTGGCGCTCCGGTGCTCGCCTGCCTAAAACCTCAATCTGTATGCTCATACTCGTCGCCGCCATCCCCTTCGCCCTGCGTTACTACCCCAGATACCTGGTTAGCGCCCTGACCATGCCGCGCAGTCACGACCGTCCTAGCGACATCCGAAACAGAGGGAGCCTGGATCTGCAAACTCTAAGAAGGCGAGGCCAGAAACGAAAGTGCGACATCGCCAAAAGCAACCGCAACAAAGCCAAAGGCACACCCCGCGCTTCCACCTTCACCGACGGTGGCAACTACTTCATCCGCCACACCCTCGACACCACCCCGGTCAGTGATAAAGACGATGACGAAATAGAAGATTACGCCATCACCATGGCCGAACTCATCCAGACACGCTACCCCGACGCCGAAGTAGAAGTTATGACGGAAGAACGCCTGCTAGAAGGCTCACTGACCCTCGTCACCGGCCCCGGCATCCCCTTCGACAGCATCCCCGAAGAGATCGCCATCCTCGAGCGCGATGTTCTCGATAGTGGTATTTACTGAAAAATCAGCCTCCACAAGCACAGGCTTATCCAGCGCCTGTGCCATCATCTGCAAAACATCGTGCCCCGCACCCTCTTCCTCAACACCCCACACAACTGCGGCGGGGCTTTCGCCATAACTTTCTGGCTCACCTTCCTCATTGTAATACACCTCATGCACCTGTCGGAACGGATCGCCGGTAGCCTCAACAAACTCAATTACCCTGTAGTTCCATTTCAACGTTAGTCCTCGTACTCCTGAATCATCCTCAACAGCAAGCGACCCATAGTCAGGTTCTCACTGGCGGCAATCATCTTGAAACGATCTCGCTCCGACGCCGGTATTCGGATCTGAACCAGCTTCATTTCCTCCGGCTCGCCCAGCAGCTCTTCGATGCTCTCCTTCCTCTCCTTCCTCTCCTTCCTCTCCTTCCTCTCCTTCCTCTCCTCCCTTTCCTCTTTCTCCTCCCACTCGTACATACCATCAGTGCTTTGTCGCGGTGGTGCCCGAAATCTTGCCATACTGTTAAACTCCTTCGAATACGTGAAATACCAAAGCACCATCTGGCGACTGAAAAGTACCAAGATGGTTGCCTGTTGTTTCTTTCACAGGGTGGCCAGTCCCGTGGATAATTATCTTGCGCTTTATCTTCGGCTGCTCAGGATCAACTCTGGCCCACAGTTGGAGTGAGTTATTTTGTAGCTGCACATCCAGTAGAAGTGATCCAACGGGCATTTCCAGCAGTTGTTCGTCTGCCACCTTTAATTCAAATTTCCAAATTGTGTCCACTTGTTGACTCCTATTTTTGATCGTTCTTAATCGCCTGATCCACCAATTGCTCAACCACATGGTCAGCCCTGGTGTTCAGTGTTTGAAAGCGTGTTTCCGTTAGCGCCAGACCCTTATCCAGCGCCTTTGAGTAAGCTGTCTTGAAGGGTAGCCAGCCCTGCACCGGGTTAAAACCCCAGTCCTTAATGCTCGCCCGTGTGTGCATCGCCTCCTTCTCACCGCGCTCCGCCACCCGGCATACCACAAACACCATGGCCTGGCGCGACACACCCCGTGCTACCAGCCCTGTCGCCAGTGTTAAATTAGCCTCCAGATCGTCAACAGACATACCCACCGGGATAACCACCAACGTACTGGCGAGGGCGATACGCAGCGCGTGGGCATCGACGAAACCCTTACCGTCCATGATCATCACATCGCTCGCCCCTGCACCGCTCAAAGCCTTGCTAACACGCTGGTAAGCTGTCACCGTTACCGCTGGGCTGATACCATTAGCGCGTCGTCGCTCGCCCCAGCGCAAGGCTGTCTGTTGCCCCTGATCCATATCAGCGATATGCGCCTTCCAGCCGTTGCGGATAAACTCAACCGCCAGTGTTCGGGCAAGGGCTGACTTACCTGTACCGCCCTTTTGCCCCAGTAATGAAATGATCAAAATCGGCTCCCCCTTTTGAAGCGTGGGAGAACAATAGCAGCAAAAAGTATGTGAACCAATACTACCCATCACAAATACAACATATATTTTACACACAACACATGCTTTAAATACAAGTATTGATCAATAAAAGTAATATAACAACGGAGAAGCACTATGGGTGAAATTGCAGATAGGGTACTAGAGGGCATACTCGACGAAGTTACGGGAGAGTACCTTGGCGACCACAACCTGAAGAAATACGGCACCATCGCTCCTGGCTTCCCTGTAACTTTGACAAGCGACGACGATGACGATGACGATGACCAGGGCAGAATTTAAAAAGCGTTGGGAAGGAGACTCTCACGGTGGCGGCATCACGTTTAACGACATTGCCGACTGCGCTAAAAGTTGGGGGCTGTTCCAAAGGCCAAAAACGGCCCAAATCAACAGGGTGACGTTCGAAGTGCTCAAAGCCGCAGGGACAAACGATTACCTTGAATACAGTTTTCCCGAAACTGGCAGAAAGATTTGACGCGCTATTTTCGACAGAATAACAGAAGGGACAAGGACGTCCCAAAACTCAACCATGACAAGGACTGTCAACCATGCAACAAGCCCTCGCTCAAACCGAAAACCTGCCCACCGTCACCGCAGCCAGAGGTCTCGCCGACGTGCGCGACTACCAGCAACGCATGGTGGCCATCGGCATAGACGACCCCTTCCACGCCTTCTGGCTCTTCCTTGGTGCGGGCAAAACCCTCATCGCCCTGATGATCGCCGACGCGCTCTACCACGACCTGAGTATCAACCGCGTACTCATCATCTCCACCGTGCGCAACGTCGAAGACACCTGGCCCAACGAACCCTGCGAGTGGTCACACCTGGAGCACATCAACATCACCCCAGTCCGCGGCAGCCTTAAACAGCGCCTCAGCGCACTCAACAACGGCAACCACTACCACGCCATCAATGTTGAAAACGTTAAATGGCTGACCAGCTTATACCCGGTGAAAAAGTCGCCTAAAAGCGGCGTACTGAACTGCGCATGGCCCTTCGATATGGTCATCATGGATGAGTCCGGCCTGTTTCGTAACCCCGCCTCACAGCGCTTCAAAGCCCTGCGCCGTATGCGCCCGTGGATTCACCGCATGGTACAGCTCTCCGCCTCACCAGCACCGAAAGGGCTGATCAACCTGTGGTCACAAATCTATCTACTGGATGGTGGCAAACGACTGGGGCATAACATCACCGCCTACCGAAACCGCTACTTCGAGCGCCAGTACAGCGGCTTCGGCTACATGCCAAGGCCGGGTTCCCAGGGGCTTATCATCAACGCCATAGGGTCACTGGCCACCACCCTGCTACCGGAAGATTACCAGTCCTTGCCCGAGGTGCTGACCCGCCCCGTCTACTGCGACCTGCCCTCAGCGGCCTTTGACCAGTACAAAACCATGGAGCATGAGAGCATCCTCACCATCGCTGGTGAGGATCTGATCGCCGTCAGCGCTGCGGTACTCTACGGTAAACTTATACAGCTCGCCAACGGTGCCTACTACACCGATGACAAAGGCACCTGGAACAGCTTTCACAACGCCAAGCTCGACGCCCTGGCACAGATTGTTGACGAATGTGACCAGCGCCCGCTGATCGTCGCCTACATCTATCGGTCAGACAAAGCCCGGCTCAAAGAGCGCTTCCCCTCGATGGTGTTTTTGGGTGACTCCAAACGTGGTGACAGACTAATCGAGCGTTGGAACAATGATGAAATCCCCCTGCTGGGCGTCCAGCCCCAGTCCGGTGGCCACGGTCTCAACCTGCAAAAAGGTCACGCCCACGGCATCGTCTGGTTCAGCCTGACACCCGACCTTGAACTGTTCGAACAACTTAATGGCCGCCTCAACCGCACGGGTCAGCGACACATCACCAGCAACTACCTGCTGATCGCCCGACGCACCGTTGACGAACTGGTGTGGGCATCACTCAAAGATAAGGACGCAACACAACTGTCCATCAAGGCCGCTTTTGTGGACTACATTGAAGGCTTGCAGACTACTCAGCCCTGACCGTCGCCCTCCTGGTCAGGCAAACCCACACAACCGTTCGCCTTATTCTCATCCTTAATGGTCTTGACCATCTTGGCTATTGTCGTGCGCGGGTACGTGCCAACGTTGTGCGCCTCCAGCCAGTCTATAATCTCAAGTGCTATCATGCCTTTCGATATTAATACCCTGAGCACCGGCTTGTAATGCGCCAACGGTCGGCGCAGCATTTCTTCGTTGTTCGCCTTCTCAAGCAACACGCTCAAAGGTGGTATCGACCCATTTTTACTCGGCACCGCTATATTAGACCGCCTGTTTGTTGCGGCCTTGACTGGTGTTGGTCTGCGATTTTTTGCAGGCGAGTTCTTCGCAAACGCTTCCGCCTTTGCTTTGGCTGATTTTGTTGGTGCTTTTGTTGGTGCTTTTGTTGGTGCTCGTGCCATTGTTTTTTCCTATTTTTTTTTAGTATCGCACCAAGTGCGGGTTCTCTTCTACAAACTTTGCTCGTGCTTCCGCTATCTGCTTAACGGCTTCCTCACGGGTTCTATCCCTCGGCCCACCCGTGTCAAACGAGCGTTGGAAATGCTTTAGCCCTCCGTCTTTCAGGCATATCGTCGTGCGAATAATCGGCACCACGTAGGAATCTACGGACTTGCGGCGACACTGTTCAAAGCTCTCATACGTGCCGATAGGTAAATCCTGAGTTCTGGCGCGGGTCTGTTTCATCGTGACATTCCCACCCGGTGAGAGCAAATCTTCTCGAATCGGCGCATGTTCGGCATACCACTCGTTCGCCTCTTCCAGCGTCTTGAAGTAGCGCGTCACTTCCTTACCGAGAAGAAATATAACGGCGCGATAACAGGTATCGGTAAATTTGGTAATACCCTTGCTAATATTTTCAGTCGCCAAGTTCGGTCAACTCCCCAAAAGGGAATAGCCTACATGCCCACGGCTTATGTAGCAAATACTGGTTTAAACCAATACAAGTATTTGCCAATATTAGTATGTAATAACTATTGTTTGAGCATCGGTGCTTGGGAAAAGGAAAATTCGGTGGTCAGTCGGGAGCGCAGCGACCACGCGGAGCGCTGTCCACAATTTTACTTTTTCCAAGTGCCTAGCAACCGAGCGAAGCGGAGGGCGGTAGTCGAGGGCAAAAGAGGTCAAATTCTGGCATGGAAACTGCAAACTACAAGATATAAGAAGGGAAACCTCTACAGGCCCCGGAAATGCTAGCCTCTGTTTCACGATCTAGCCATTTGTAATGGCTACACAGCCATTACAAATATTATGTTGATAATATGTTAGGTCTCAATAGAATAAGATTAGAAATAACAAAAACCGATCTACACCTATTGTTTTACCGAGAGTTGCCGCCTCACGCAGTTGTATTTAGCAATGCATACCGTTAAGATTCACCATCTTATAACAATACGTGTAAGGATAAATGTGACTAAAATAATACGATATGACAAGAATCCTTTTATTCAAAACATGGTGATCCCAGTTGGGTCAAAACAAGTACAAATATCGACATATGGCAAGGAGAACAACGTACTAATCAACAAGACAACCGGGGAAATAACATCAACCCATGTAGTCGCTTACAAGAAGGTTGACAGGGAGAGGTTTGTCAAAACATTTGCCGACTACATGGCGTTCACTTTTGATTTGACAAAGGCCGGAAACAAAGCGTTGCGCGTTGTAATGTGGGCAATAAAGGAACACGCTCAAGCTAAAGACATTGTTATTCTTGACAGCTTCACCCTGTCAAACTTTCTGGAAGGTCACGGTCATTTAGATCCGCAGCCAGTAATGCATATATCAACATTTTTTCGAGGCTTGTCAGAATTGGAAAAGGCAAAAATAATTGCGAAAACCATACGCAAAGGGGCGTACTACATAAATCCGGACGTTATGTACAATGGCAATCGTATTGCATTTTCGGCTGTCATTGAGCGCGAGGATGAAAGAAAGGCTCCCCGTGAGTCGCACGTAGAAATCGAAAGAAGGAGCGGTGATGCGCATTTGCAGCAGGAGCTTTTGCCGCTCGCTGAGGGCTGAAGGCCTATGATGAAAGCTAATAAAATTGCCCCTCAATCCAAAAACTGCAACTCATCGTAAAGGTAAGCCAGCCGCTTGTTCAGATTAACCCCACCCCGGCTCTCCTGCGCCAGCTTAGCGCGCCGCTTTAAGGATTGTTTCAAGGTGGCGCGGGTGATCGCATACTGCGGGTGGGCTTTGTTATAACGCATGATGGCCTTATCAATCGTCTTTATCTCTGCACCATCCTTCGCCATCGTTGCCAGCGCTCGACGGTTGAGCAGCAACTGCCTGCGTTGGTTAATCTGCACTTCCGCGCCTTTAATCGCCGTATTCTGCTTGTACTGCAAAGCCAGTTTAGCGGGTGTAAAACCGATACCCTGCGACAGCGCATTCCACATCGACACATCCTCACGGGGTAGAATATCCTCCCCCTGAAGGTTCAACACACCCTCGTTCAAAAAGCGTAGTGCCTTCATCGCATCACGGCCGGCTTTAGGCATAAGCATTTCCACCCCGCGCTCCGTGGTACCCTGGCTGATACGGGAAAGCCCCTCGAAAGTAGAATCGCCCAGCTTAAAGACTGGCCCCATGGCCTCCGATGCGTAGTGGTGCCACAGGTCTTTACCTTCCAGTGCATAGGTCGGGTCGCGCAGCCACAGGTTGTTCAAACTCACCCGTGAGCCCACGTCCAGCCCTGTTAGCACGTTAGTAGGGCCATCCATCACCACCTGTGATCCCGTCGCTCCTAGCAGCCGTGAGAGAGCGACACGCAGCTCCGTGTCCATGTCGAAGGGTTCATCCTCATCGCCCAGCAGAATACCCGCCATAGCGCTGATCATCGAGTACAGTGGCATACCCGCTGCCCCGGCAAAAATGCCCGTCATGCCCAGCACACCGGCCAGCCTTGTCCTGGCTTCCTTACGATCCTGTTGAGAAAGCCCCCGCATCGCGTCGTTGGCATCGCGCATCAGCCGGTAGCTCATGTTGAGGCTGTATTGTTTGAAGAGGAAAACCACCTTGGGGAAGTCCCGCTGCATAATACGGGGGCGGTTCGCCGTACCGTAGTCGAAGTGAGCATCCCAGGTTAAATCCGAGGCCATCTTCATAGCTGAATCATGGTCAACTTTTGTCCGTGCAAGACGATAAGCGGCCATCGCCGTCGCCTCGCGGTTCCACACCTCCGCCCGGTGGAAAGGGTAGGACACCACCTGCATGATGCGTGACTGGGCACCCGTGTACTCCGCTCCTTCCGTCGCCACGCCTGCCATCGAGTGCGCGCCGGTTTTCTCCATCAAGCCCCGCGCATGGAAGGCCTCAAAAGCCAGTTTTTCATCCCCTGTGAGCTGATCTTTAATACCTGCCGGACGAAATGCCTGAGCACTCGCCCGCAGTAGCGCCCGCATCGACTTCGCCCAGCCGAATTTAGCCGCCATAATCGGTAAACCGAGGATCGCCGTCTGTGACATGTTAACTATGGCCGCCGCTGGCGTTAGGCCCAGGTACATGAAGAAGCCCAACTGCGTGGCCTTGTTCGCCAGAGTGCTGGTCGTATGAGTGCGGAACATATCGACACGCTTAACCATCTCCTCGTGTAGCACAGGTGCCACCTCCGCCCCTTTGCGGGTTTTGCTACCCTCTTTAGCGGCCACCTGTAACTCGTTCAGACCCCTGTCCATCGCACCGCTGAACGACAGCTTGGCGATTTGACTGGCACCGTGATACACGGTGTGCGCCAGCCCCATGGTAATATCCTGCTCGAACCCCGCTCGCTTGCGACGATGCATCTGTGTTTTACGCAAGGATAAATCGGGCAGTCGCTCCAGGTGCTGCTGCCAAACCTGATCCGCCAGTTGCTTAGCCGCACCGCCACCCATTTTGCGTATTTTATCCACCACCTCAGCGGCGAAGGTCGGGTCAATCACCTGTGGTGTCGCATCATCCTGACGCTTACCCGACGACGTGACAACACCCGCCGCCTCCAACTCGTCCAGCTTGGCATCGTAATCCGCAAGTGAGCTAAACCGCCAGTAACCCAGCACCTGCTTGCGCTCCTCATTCGCATAAGCCGCGACCCAGAAATCCCCGGTGCGGTACAAACGAAAGTAAGGCTCATCAAGCTGCTGGTTTCGGTAGGCCATGCGCACACTGTCTATCGCCTTCACCTCCGCCGGGTTCTTACCCGCCGCCAGATCATCCATGCGCTGCTCGAAGGCCTTATCCTCAATAGCGCGCACATCTTTGTACATATCCCTTACGGTGGTGTAAATCTCCTGAGCCTCCGGTGACAGGCTCTGCCAGCGTTGCGACAGCTCATCCTTCGCCTCGCTGCGGGCCTTCTCCTGCTTCACCTTTGCCTCAAGTGCTGCCAGCTCATCACGCAGCTCAGCACCTTCCGCCATCGCCTCCACGTTGCCACCCTGCCGGCCCGTGCGCCGCTGCTTGCGGACGTTGAAGGCTATGGCTTCTTTCAGGGCTTTGCGGGCACGCGCCACGCTGATAGGCACGGTAACGTTGACATGCTTCGTTGTTTTACCGACAAAAGTGACAGGCTTGTATCCGACCGAAGGGTCAACCCCCGCCAGTGTGCTGTCATGTATCAAATCCTGTGTCGCTCGCGCTTCATCGTGCTTACCGACAAAGGCCACCACCTTTTCCATGCGCTCAGCGAAAGTCTCGCGGATACTGTTCGCCATCGCATCCACCTCGACGAACAGATTGCTCAGCCGATCCATCGGTGCAACCATCTCGTCGCGGGCAAAGTCCTTGAGAAAGCGGGTCGGCACCATAGCAGCGACCTTATCGAAATGCTTGCGATACATCGCATCCGTGGTCACAGTGTGGATCATCCGCTTCGACTTGTGCCTGACCTCCTCCACCACATCGTCAGCACGGATCGCCTTCGCCAGACCCGACAGCGGCATACTCTTCAACACCTCGTCCTGCTCAGGTGTCGGCTTTGAGAACAGTAAGCGAGACACCTCCGCCTTAGCCTTGTCGCCCTGTGTGGGCAGCGCAGGGTACACCCGGTACTGATCCGGCATACGCCCACCCTGCTTAACCACCTGCTTAGCCAGCACCTCACGCTCATCACTGAGCATCGACAGCACATCGTCTATCGCTGCCTGTGAAGCCGCCTGCCCGTCCATACCGTCTTCGATATAGTTAGCTCGCAGCGTTCGTACTTCCTCCGCATCAGCGGGGTTTAAAGCCTTGCCTGCGCGCTTAATGCATGTCGCCAGTGTGCTCACACTAACCTCCTCTTTGGCGTCCTTGCCTGTCCAAAAACCGCATCAAACCGGGCTTTTGCCTCTGCAACAAATTGATCGAAAATAGCCGAAGGTACCCTATACTCAAACCACAGTGTAGCGTCGATTGTGCGGCTCCAATGGTGCCGCTCCCCAGTGTCAGCATCTTTGACCAATACCGTCAAATTCAGCCCCGGTATTTCCGCTGGTGAAACAGTCAGCGTGCAGCCGTGACCAATGGTACGCTCCATGTTGAGCAGTCGCTCCTTATCTACCAATTTTTTTCCTCAATCCCGTAAAGCAGGCTGTCAAATTACTTAATGCCCATCTGAAAAAAGGGGGGCTTCTTCAATTGTCAGCTCTATTTGGCATTGCTTTTCTATAATATCTTCAAGATTTGCCCACCCACCGTGTCTATCTACAAATACAATTACCTTGTCGTCACCCATTGGCTCAAGTCGTTTTAACAAGTCTGCTTTAGTCATGTTATTACTCCGGCTATCAATTTTTTTCCTCAATCCCTTAAATCCAAAGCCTGCGCCATCGCCGGTGACTGTATCGCGTCTTCGTGAATAATGAAGCGCCCACGCACCCGCTCGCTAACATTAGCAATCGGCGGCAAAACAACCCAGGGGCCAGAGGATCGACATAACTGCGGTACCCCCATCGAGTCCAGCATCCACCGCGCCGTGCGTGTATCCGCCGGGTCTACCGGGTCGCTGCCGTTGTAAAACGCATCGGGCGTCAGGTAGTGAAATCTGCGTTCGTTGTACCCTGAATAGGCCGTTTCTGGCGTCCGTCCGTCGCGTGTTCGCCCCTCAGTAGGGTCGCCTTTGCGCGGGATACCGTAAGGATTCCAGCTCATTAATGGGTTCAACATAACCAACTCAAGTGGTAAACCCCAACTATAACGGTGGGTATGCACGCCATCCGACACGCCAATCACACGCTCGTTATCCGTCAACGCAGCAAAAAAGTTCGAGTCGTTAAACCCTCGTCGCCGGTCTCTTCTGCCCGACGCATTGGGTAAGGCGATACCGACAAACCGGCTGAATTTTGCTGCATTCAAGGGCGCCGTGGTGCCGAACTGGTTAATCGTAAAATCGCTGTTTGTCGCTTTATCCCAGTAGGTTTCTTCCAGGGTTCCACCGCCCTGTATGCCGTAGCACTGGCCCATCATCTCATCGAGAATGCCCGGTGTATTGCGGTATTTTGCATCTTTGCTGCCCGCGTTGTGTACCACCCGGTGACGCAAATAACGGTAATGTATCGGTAGATTATTCGTACCTGATCTGCGCTCGCCGTAGGTATCGGGGCGTTTTTCAAAAATATCACTCGGGTGATACTGACCAAAATCACCGACTACCTGGGCCGTTACCCTGTTTTTAATCACAGCATATTGTGGCTCACCAAGCTCACTGGTAATAAAGGGTGTCAGCGACCAGTCATTGATATTTTCTCCACGGCCCATGATACCGCCGTATCCATCACGCCCATGCTTCCACATTTGTTCCTGTAGTTTTTTTGCATCGACGGTGTGGCGGTCAGACTCAAAAGTGTCGGTTATTTCGCTTGAATACAGCTCCGGCCACACTTCCTCTACAGCTAAGGCCCACTTAAAATGTGGTCGATAATCATAGGTGCCGTGATCTTTATTGATCATCGCCTGGAAATAGCCTTGCATAATCGCAATCTGCTCAGCGACCGTACCGACAATATTCCCCGGTACTTCGGGAAAGCTAATACCCTCCGTGGCCAGATAGCCACCGACTTTCGGCTTTCTCATGTTGTAATCGGTGTGGCGCGATTTAAAAATATAACCGTTGGCTATACCCTGGCGCTCAGCCATGCCGCACAGACCTTTATAATTGCTATGGTCGTGCACATTCAGCGGTCGGTACGTTGATGTAAAAGGATTATCCAGGACGGTATCACCACCCGCACGATACTGGCGTACCGCCAAATACCCCGAGTTACCGCAGCCCTGAAAAAATGAACGGAGTGCTGACCACCCCGAGGCATTTGATAAATGATCCGTTATGCGCATATGGCGCGTAACAATGATTGAACTTCGTCGTTGCTTTGTCTCTGCCATCCTTGGCCCCCGTTTTAAACCGTGATTTTCATCCGACCGACCAACGGACATCAACATCGGTAAGGTCATATGTTAAACTACTTACGCAGAAATTGTCTGCGAGCGTCTAGCCCCATCACCTGTGGTGGGGGAGCGAGTTTCAGTTTTTGTCAATATCAGGGCAGGATATGCCCGTTGCGCCTGTCGAGTGAATCGCGTTAGCGGTCAGCAGCAGGAACCTGTGGAGTCAAGCGATTGACCCTGCCCAGGACTCAGTTCCTGGAATCCCCTTCCTTCAGGTAGGGGAGGATGTCAATAAAATCAATAACGCCCCCAGTGGGAGCCTAGCGCGGTGGTAATCTCAATTAATTCCTGATCTTCGCGCAATAACTGGCGACGATGACGGTCTACATAATCCTTTCTGCCACCCCTTGGCGGTTCTGGCTCAGGCCCACCGGCCAGCGCACTCGCGCCACCAATCCAGGGGGCCAGCAGTGAGGTGAACCCCGCGTTGTCCCCCGCTTGTTGTGGGCCACTCGCGCCACCAATCCAGGGGGCCAGCAGTGAGGTGAACCCCGCGTTGCCCTCCGCTGCCTGCGGGCCACTCGCGCCACCAATCCAGGGGGCCAGCAGTGATCGTGTACCACCCGCCATGTCTTAAGCCGGATCATTGCCGGTAATCGGGTCGGCAGAGGCGTCCGTGGTAATCGTTGCTGTCCAGGCCGAGGTGGTGTCATCTTCCTTGTTGACGGTCAGCGTAGTGCCCACCACCTGCCACTTGTTGCGAATAAAACGCAGGGCGTTGAGTGGGGAGCGACTATTGGTATCCGATACCGCTGACATATCCCGGTTCAATATACTATCAGCAATGGTTGTTGCCGATAGCTGGTCAGTCACCGTTGTCACCGTGTCCACCGCACCACCCGTGGTATCAATGGCCCCACCGCTGACAATATCCGTTGCTTTGGCCGGTGCGTAGTTCGGCTGCAAAGTGGCCAGTGTTGTGCCGTCACTGCCGGTAATAATGTCCAGGTCGGCCTGCGCTGTGGCCAGTGCTGCGCCTGTTGCTGCGTTATCAGTGCCCCGCATGTCGGTGTTGCTTGTCACCGTGTCCACCGCACCACCCGTGGTATCAATGGCCCCACCGCTGACAATATCCGTTGCTTTGGCCGGTGCGTAGTTCGGCTGCAAAGTGGCCAGTGTTGTGCCATCCGCCCCTACCATCAGGTCAAGATCAGCCTGTGCGGTCGCCACATCCGTTTCAATATCAATAATATTTTGCGCAACACCATCGTAGACAATTGCCACCGCTCCGCCTGCGTTATCCGTTATGCGCCACTGCCCCCGCAGATTTATCGTGCCACCCGCGCACGTAGCACCAATGATCAATTGCCCGGTACCCGACAAACTCATTAAATCGGCGGTCGTCACGTTGGCGTTAAAATTGGCAATCTCCAAACCGTTTTGCCAGTCAGAAAAGGTTACGTTGTGGTCAATACCCGCCGAAGTACCAAAGTCTATGACCGGCGTTCCCGACCCCGCCACCACCGAGCGACAATTGATAAACTTCACATCACTGGCCACCGCGCCCAGTGTTACCGTGTTGTTGGTAAAGGAACAATTCTCAAAATACGACTCGTTCACCGTTATCGTTTCAACAACCGAATCGAGAATATCGACATGCCCCGTGGTGGACAGCACCACACCGTTCACCGGAGCAGCATTGGAGAAGTGCGTATAACTACAGTCATAGCCCGCCGTGTTAAGGGTAAAACCGATGCCGTACAGGTTATAGCCGACAAGATTGGCCATGAGGGTAATGGTTGAATTCGAAGTGACGTGAAAATCCTTCATGCCCAGGTTGTCGGCAATCGTCTTCGCCGCAGCCAGCGTACTCACCGGGTGATCCGCCACACCGTCCACATAGAGTTCGGTGCCGGTATTGGCCGCGTCGGTATTAATCCACACCTGCCCCAGGGCATAACCCACCGTTTGTGAAACCACCGCATAACTGAGGTACAACTGGTCTATGAACAGTGTGGCGCTATTTAACCCACTGGCAGTATAGAAACGAAGATCAACCTGTCCAGCAGAGGCCCCAGTGCCTGTGTGTGCAACCAGAAGGTTATACGTGTTAGTTTCGACCGCTGAAGACGTTTTGCCCTCAAACATTCCGATTTGATCCCACTGGGAGGTCAACCAGTTATAGACGAACACACCCAGATCGTCGCCATTCCCGAACATCCGACCCGCAACTGTAATCTCAGAACCCACACCAGCACCGCCAACATTAAAGGCATAGGTCACGTCAATTTGACCAATAACGTCATCAATTTCGTGAAACGAACCATCAAGCTGCTGTGTCGCCGTGTACGTCAGTGTTTGTGTTCCCACATCGACGGTTGCACCCGTTGCAGCGACTGAAATTGACGCGCTGCCCGTTGACAGGCTGCCCACCTGCACCTGCGTGGCGGGTGCAACATCGTTGGTGTAACCCGTGCCGTCATACATAGCTTCTATGTTATCCGCTGCTGTTGCATCACCACTGATTGCCGTCATATCCGCACTGACCTGGTTAGTCACCGTCGTAACCGTGGCCACCGTATCCGCCGCTGGGTCGAAGTCATTTAATGCGGCGACACTCGCCGCCGTTGCCGCACTATCCGTGCCGCGCATATCGGTATTTGTTGTGGTGGTGTCCACAAGCTGAATATCCGTACCGGATAAATCATTTGCCGTGGTTTTGTTTTCGATATTGCCCCAGTCAATACCCCCCGCCCCGGTTGCCGTTACATCCAGGGTATTACCACTGGTCACTGCCCGACGATAAATTTCAATCGTGCGCGTAACGGGCTCCATGCCAGCATGAGTGATATGGAAGACCATTTCTTCGGAGTCGTTGCCGACGCCGATGGTCGTATCTTCATCCACCAATAATGCATAAACCCCTGGGGTATTTGTCGCATTAAGTTCGCTAACTGTCGGTGTGGTCATCGCCACAGGTGTTGCACCATTGCGTGAGCGATACACCGTAAACGTGGTTAAACCCGTCTCACGGGTTTTCAAGTCCGTGGCATCGACGGCAACAAAGTTCATATACTTTGTTGTATCACCGCTGGGTATTCGCATAATGTAAAATCCTTTTTTTTGCTTTTGTGGAAATCCTTTCCACGCACTTTAACGCTCCGGCAACCCCGCCCCATTCAAATGTCGCATGGCCGTTTTAAACTGTCCGTCCAGGTTAACCCGCTCGGATTTTGCCGTCTGCGCTGTGACATGCTTTGCTTCGTTTTTAAAGCGCATCACATAGGATTCCAGTTGATGCGTGTCGACATTCTCGGTATCAAAATCCGGGTCAGCTTCCACACATTCCGCCATCATCTGTAACCACAATTTAATTTCCCGCATACGGTCACGGGCTGTCATCTGCATATTCAATTGCGCGAATTTAAGTTCTTCCAGGTCAATGTCCAACAGCTCGCGGTCTAATTCATTGGGTTCGTCGTCAATGTCCTGCGCTTTTTTCTGCTGCTGCACACCGTTGCGTCGGTAGTCAAACGACAAGGTAATTAAATTCTGATAAAAAACCGATAACTCCCGCACCGCCTGCCAATACTTCGCGGCCTGCGTGGGGAATTTCGTATCGTTGAGCACAGAAATACGCATTTCCGTCTCGGTGCGGAATATCTGCCGCTTCGACCATACCGCCTGAATTTCATGGATATGCGCGTCGATATAAGCCGCATCATCGGTATCAAGGAGGGCAACTATCGCGCTTTGGTCGGGTAATGTGGTTGCAACACTCATTGCTTCACTCATTGAAGTACGCCCCCCAGCCCGGACGACCGCGCTGCACCAAACCCTCTATCCATGCGCTGCATAGCGCGGAAAATATCGCTGGATACCACCGGCTGTCCATATTCTTCCGTGTTTGTCTGTGGAACTTCACCGATCGCGCCGCCAAAACTCAGTGCAAGGTCTTGTGTGCCAGCGCCAGCTATGTATCCCCTTGCAGTTATCATGCTATCGCCCCGCGTCCAGGTGCTGCCGTCATAGCGTTCCGTCGTAGCAACCTGTGTTTCCGCTGCATCATTCCCGCCGAAACCAAGCCCCGCGCTTTGAGTGCCGCCATCGCCACCGCCGCTTCGTGGCGCAAGCAAATCACCGCCGGCTGACCATGCCGTGCCGTTATATTCTTCGCAGGCATCCGTCGCAAGGCCATCATCGCCGCCAAAACTCAGACCCGCACTTTGGGTGCCGGCGGCTGAATGCAGTGCTACCGCCGTCGCTAATGTGCCACCGGCTGACCAGCTTGTACCGTTATATTCTTCCGATGAGGCAAGCATGCTTGCACCAGACCCGCCAATCGCCAGCCCTGCGCTTTGGGTGCCGCAAGCCGTGGTGTAGCGGGCAGTCGCTAATGTACCACCGGCTGACCAACTTGTGCCGTTGTATTCCTCAGTGCTGTCTAGTAGTACAGTGCTAAATCCGCCAATCGCCAGTGCAGCGCTTTGTGTGCCGCAGGCACCATGAATGTAGCGCGCCGTTGTCAACGCGCCACCGGCTGACCAGCTTGTGCCGTTATATTCTTCAGTTGATGTTACCGCACCCGCAACAAACCCACCGCTCGCAAGGGCCGCTGTTTGTGTTCCACAGCCGCCAAGAAAATACCGCGCGGTGCTCAACCCTGTGGCTGTGCTCCAGGTGGTGGCAATCGTGGTCGAATCCGCCTCATTGAGCACCCCAATTGGGCCAATGGGGTATTCGATACCCGTTGAGCCATCATTGATAGTGCCTGCGTCTGGGTGAGGGTATTGCCGTGCAGCCATCAGCTCACCCCTATTTTCGGGTCAACATAAACTGTCGTCGTAGGTTTGGCGACATACAACCATACCGTGACAGGGCCGGGGCGACGGTCTGTGATGGTCACTTCCAGCTTTTGCTTGCTATTGGTGCCACCCAGTCCCGTCCAGGCAGCAGTTGAGCTGGCCTGATTCGCGGGAGTCGTCATTACCGTTGCGGCTCTATTGTTGGCAGTATTGCCAATGGCCGCCGTACTATCAGCCCATTCCGCCTCAATCCAGATTTCATCGTCCTGTAAAGCCGTGCTCGTACCGTCTCTGGCAATCTCGACCGTCACAGTCTTATCACCAGTGCCATCTACCCACGCCACGCCGATTTGAAAACGATAGGGGATCGTCGCCTCATGCACCCTGTCTGTTGTAATGACTTTTGCGCTGTAATTGGTGGTGCCGTCACTGGCATCGAGATAGATTGACGTTTCAGATTCAGCGGAGCCAAAGCCGTTTTTTTCCAGAAACTGCACCATCGTCGAATCGTTATTATTCACATTATAGAATTTGGCATTCGACCAGAACGACTCTAATGCGCTTACTGAAAGCAACGCAGCACCACTACCGACGCGGCAATTAGTCGCCAGCACATTCCATTGATCGCGTTTGGTGCAATCAAACAGGGTATCCCCTGTAGTAACAACAGAGCAATCAACATTGCGCACTTCAAGATACCCGCCGCGCCCATTGTTATCCCGCACCGCAATCAAAGTGTTGGCGGTTGGCATCCGTCCGACTGTTCCGCCCAGCCAGTACACTTCACAGGAAGTCATTATTATCGCGTTTTGAGTGAGGTGTATGTCCGTATCTCGAAGGACAACTACATGCTTAAAATTGGCGTTATCTCTGTAGCCTATATCAACTTCTGCCCCTGCGCCTGTCGCCAGGTTCTTGATTTCGCAGTTATCAAACACCTGAAAAACGGAGCCTGAGCTAGATGTTGCTCCCTGAATCTTAATATCTTTATTTTGCAACTCTGCCGTGGCCTCGAAGATCATTCCATAGATGTAGCAAGACCCCCTGACTATTAGATCCGTATTTGCACCCGTAATGTTCATCTTTGCACCCGCTAACATATCGGATGCCAACGGCGGCTCTGGACTGCCCGTAGGGTCAACCGAGATCAGGCGCATTGGCTGATTTGTCAGGCCTGTGAAGAAATCCAGTACGGTGTCTGCTGTTATCGTTTCGACATACTGATAATCAACATAGACGTGATCCCCTTCTGCTCCGGCTAAAATGGCCGTGGCAATATTGTTCGATGCTTTTGCCCAGGTATCGTAGGGCGAGGTATTGGAGCCACTGGATTTAACGTAAATATCAGTCATCACGCATCCTTGCGCTAGAAATTAGGGTTTTAAAACATCATCCACCAGCTTTGTATAGCCAATAATGTCGTGCCATGAGTCCCTGTATTCAGGGTCTCCGTTTAAAATTCGTCCAATTTTGTGGGCAATCATTTCAAGGGATTCACGCTTGTCATCCGTAAGACGCGCCCAGTTAGGGCTGTTCATCATAGCCCTTTTAATGCTTTGCGTGATTCGCGCATGTTCGGCAAAGTCACCATAGCGGCTTTCGCGCTCTTTTAATGTTGCTTCTATACCAGCCCCGCTTCCCTGCTTCGCCAATTTCAAGCCCTTCCTTCAAGATAACGGGTCACCATGCGCTGTGCCACGCTGTCGCACCATGTTGGTGACATAACACACAGGGCAACAAACTCATCCGCCACGGCCTTCCGTTGTTCTGTTGACAGACTGCCCGCACGCGACATCGCCGTGCTTGACACATCAAGGTTTCTACAAGTGGCCTCCACCGCCTTCAGCGTCTCGTCGTCATCCCCCATGGCGCGGTGCAATGCCATGCGCAATACACAGTAATACCAGCCGGCAAGCACCCGTAAGGACTCCGGTACAGCATGGACAGGGTAACTGGCGGCACAACCCGCCGCGAGTGCCATCAGTATCCGCTCGTGTTCCTCACTGATGAGTAACATCAGGGATGCACCTGTTCATGGTTGGTTCGAAGGATATTGAGGATGTCGCGTATATCCGACTCCTGCCTGTCCATGCGCTTGTCGATGTTGATTTTCTGCGACTTGAAGTGATCAGACATGGCTTTTTGTTGGGCATGGATAGAGCCAACGCTGATTTTGATGTCTGAAATGCTGCTGACAACTTCTTTTTCCGCAATTTCCAGGTCGCTTATAGCCTTATTGTGAGAATCGCTTTCCGTTGCCAATACTGCATAACCGACACCAAATAGAAATATCGTGGTGCAGAGCCAAATTATCATTTCTACGGTAAACAGACGGGCTGTCAGAGGTTTTTCCATGCGCAACATCCTTGTGCGTTGGTTTTATTTTTGTTTTCTGGTTTCGCTCTTTTTTCTCAAAAGATGTCGAAGCATTCAATCCTTGAACGGCAACGGTACATTATCAATATACTCAATAAAGCCCCGTGCGTCACGATGTACTTCCGAGCGAAACGCCCTCGCAGGCTCAGGTTGTGATGAGATCCCCGGTAAAACAATTTCGGGTATTTTAATTTCTGGCACATTGACCGTAACTTCCTGACCCAGGGTAGCGATTAAATCCGCGAGAACCTTTGCAAAGGTCTGCTGCTGCACTACCATGTCCTTCAATGTCTCCAGCATTTGCTCGTGATTACGCTGCTGATTCTCACGGATCAGTAGCGCTTTTTTTTCCTGCTGCTGTTGATCCGTAGGCTCGACCTTACGCAGCGGTTTTACCACCTTGGCCCCGGCCTTGCGCAAAGCACTCAGTTCAGTCTCGCTAATTTCCTGCATCTCTTCCCTCGCTCACGCTATCAGGCAGCAACACACGCTTTCAGGCGGTTTAATACGGCCATGCGCTTATCGGTACGCCGTAGCGCCACCTGTGCGTTGACCGTCACCTTAACCGTTTCCCCCGTCTCGCTGATGCGCATATCCTCGCTAATTTCCACCGCCTGTAATGGGCGCTGCTGAAGATTCTGTGCCGAGCGCATGAGCAGATCCTTAATCGCCTGATCCGACCACGTAGTGGTGCCCGTCAGCTTGCGTAAGGCCTCGCGCACCGCTGTGATGATACGCCGTATCAGTCCGGGTGCCAGGGTAATATCCTCCGCCAGTTGCGCAATGTACTCATCCGCCACCATGCGCTGACCCTGCACCGTGTCCAGGTCTGCTCGATACTGTCCGGCCAGTGCGATGAAACCCTCCGTATCCCCGACACTGCGGTAAACATCGTCCAGCGTGGCATCCAGCTTATCACCCAACAAGACCGATAAACCGTGGTGGGCGACAGACTCATGGAGAGCCACCTGCGTCGCCTCCCTTATGTCGGAAACATTGCCCGCGACGACATAACTGGTGCCCGTATCACCGACATAAACACCACGCAAACCCTGATACCCCGGTTCCGCCTTAATCTGGCGACCCATCGTTGCATCAACGGTGTCCAGCAAGGCATCAACATCCTTAACCACCTGTAGACGCGCACCCGGTAACTGCGTTTGTAGCGACTTCACCGCAGCGGCCACCGCATCATAATGGCGTTGCTGCGCTGCTGGCCTGTCGGCAATCTCACGCTGCTCACGGTGCAGGCGCTCGGTCTGACGATCCAGTGCTGTTACCAGCGCCTGATCCCGCTGGTTAAACTGGCGCGTCACCGTTTTGGCCTGCTGATAAGCAGCCGCCACCCTGACACTATCAGGCATCGCCTCACCCCGGAGCGCTGCGCGGTTGATCATGCGTTTCAGGGTGGCGGCATCGTAATGTGTGCCCATAAAGGCATCTTTCACCACAGGCGCATCAGCCTTATCCGCCCGCTCTGCGACTGCATCCACCAGTTTTTTGGCATCGTTAAAATCTTCACGCAAGGTCTTGCGGGCCTGCTTCAAATCCTTGACCCGACCCTCTGTTGTAGCGTCGAAGGGGATGGCCGCCCCGCTACCTTTGGCATAGCGAACACGGGGTTTTTTACGTGTCTTGCGGCCCTGCCTCTCGACCAGTGCCTGAAAATCACTGGGGCTGTCAACAGGGGCTGGCTCAGCCTCGACCTCAAGCTGTTCGTCCACGGGTGCAGTATTGCCGTCCTCCTTCAACCAGCGCTTAAACTCAGTGCCAGTGAACTGTTCGACCTCACCGACCTTCCAGCCGTTCTGGTAGTTATCCCGGTAGGCTCGCACCGCCTGCATCCGGTTATTAAAGCCCATCAGCACCTTGTGTTCGTCGAAGGCTCCCGTTTCCTGCTCAATTTGATTAACAACAAACACCCGGTCGCTGTTGAGGTTATTACCCAACAACACATCGACCTGCTCGCCATCCGCGCCCTTTGTGCGCTTAATGTAGCCGTAGTGATTTTTAAGGGTTTGCCGCCAGGGTTTACCGCCTGCATCCACACCCTCACGCACCGACCCTGCGGGGTTCTCAATGCTAATATCGTGACCCTGAACCCGAACATGCCCTTTACGGTAATTGCCCGCGTCAATCTGCGCCCGTGACGGTTCCGGTAAGTCGTTGACCGGCGATGGTTGGGCCTCATTCGCCAGGGTGTCCACCTTATCCGCTGGTGTATTCGTCTCTTCCGCAGGCTTACGAGTATCAGGCGCTTCGCTTACAGGCGCTTTATAATCAACGGTTTCAATCGCTTTCTCAGGCGCTTTATAATCAATTGATTCAATCGCCTGTTCAGGCTCAGGCGCACTCTCAATTTTAGCGCGCAGCGCAGCTACCCGCTTCTCGGCGGCCTGCTCATTGGTGAGCATTTCACCCGTTGCGGTGTCAGTGTATTCCCCGGTAGCGGGGTCGAGTACCTGAGCACTCTCAAGCTGTGCCACCCGCTGTGCATTCTCTTCCGGCTGGTTGATCTCATTCAGACCCACCTGTTCAGCAAAGTCCTGCCACTCCTGCTCGGTTCCCTCACCCGGTGTGGCCGCCTCGTCAGGCTGGTTGATCTCATCCAGGCCCGCCGTCTGTTCCGGTGTGCTGATCTTCTGTTGCTGATCCTCCGCATTTACCTGTGCCTCCACCTGTATAAGGGGGTCGCCACCTTGTGCCTGTGCCTGCGTTCTCGCCGCCTCACCCGCCGCTTCAGGGCTAATTGCGGGCGCTGGTGGCAAGTCACCAGGGTCAGTGCTTAACTGCCCCTGTGCCGCCCCACTTACCGCACCCATCAGGCCGCCGCCGATACCACCCAGCAGGGCGGAATCTATAATCTCGCGACGATTACGGTCAGAAAACACCTCATAATTGTCATCCACCCACTTAACGGTGGCCTTCTCAACCACCGTCTGGGCAGCCTCAGTGCCACTCTCTGCCAGCGCTGTGGTCAAGGCCGATTTGAGCACATCATTGGTACGGAAAAGTTTTTTTATACCCTCTTTAGCGAGTTGCCCAACGCCCAGCTTATTCAGCACCCCACCAATGGGTAAGGCTTCGAAACCGCCCGAAACCAGGCCGCCAATTAAAGCCTTGTCCCAGGCGTATTCGCCCGTCTCATCGACAATCTCACCGAAGATACTGCCCGCCGCCATAGGTACCGTTGTACCCAATAAGCCTGTGGACTGACCAATCTTGCCGGCCAGCTCACTCAGTGCGCGCTGCTGCGCCACCGGAACCTTCAAACCGTGTTTCGCCGTCAGTGCGGCGCTGCGCTTCTTCACCGCGCCACCGAGCATCTTGCCGACCGCTTTCTTTAAGGCAACCTTACCGGCAACACCGCCGATACCACCGCCGGCCACTGCTGACAGAATAGTGGGCGCGATACTGCCCGTACCGTAGAGCACGTAGTCGGCAACATCGTTAAGACCGCTCAGCACCCCTTCGTCGAAATCAATGTCATCATAGGTAGTGACATTGCCCGCGTGCTGCCCCGCCTCAGCGATATTGCGATGATAGCCTTCAAGTGCCCTGTCCCGGCTACCCTCCGCACCCAGCGCCTCACTGCCCAGCGCCATCGCCCCATAGAGCATGGCCTGAACCTGATCAACGCCCGACTTAAAGCCCTTGGTAATCTGCCAGTCATCCTCGTCCTCTGCATCAGCATGAGGCGCAGCCCCATCGGGGAGCGTCGGCCCCAGTCGGGAGGGATAGAACTGTTCGAGGTACGAATTCAAGGGTTGTCGTCCAGAGTTACGCCCGTAAGCTGTTGGTACAGAGCGAATGCCCGTGCCCGTTGTTCGGGTGAGCTACGCTTGTCAGTAGTAATCCGCTGTAACTGTTGTAGCTTGTACCTCTTGTACTCATCCACCAAAAACGCCTTACCGTCACCACGCTGTTCTGTATCGGCCTGTTGCAATTGTCGCGACTTACGCATCTTGAATCGCGCCTCACCGCCGCCCCGCTCAACACGGCCAAACTGCCCCGCACCTCCGGCCTGCAAGCCCTTCCAGCTTTCATTCTCCGCTTCATCCATAATGCGGTCGGTGTCTGCCGTGTACTTCGCTTCGGTTGCCTCAACATCTTTTCGTGCTTTTATTAATGAGGTTCGATGCTCCGGCGATGCCTTATTCAACGCTTCTTGTTCGGCGTCCACACCACCCTTATCGGTGTCGGCACCTGCTGGCGCATCCGTTGGAAGACCCGCCGCTTCGGCTGCGTCATAAGCGCTCTGATCCCATATTCCGCTGGGGTTTTCATTCACAAAGGCTTTCTCCAGTGCAACACGCCGATCCATCAGACGCTTGCGCTGATCTTTATACTGATTGACCACAGCCTTGCTTGGCTCGCCGCCCAGGGGCACCTGCTCACTGTACCAGGTGTCCAGGGCGCTGCTGGCGTCGGCAATGTCATCGTAATGCTTCCAGTAAATCGGGTGCTCAGACTTGTAGTCGCCCGGTTTTACCGCCCCTGCCTTAATGCTCGCCACCCGCTCTGCTGACGCATTGCCTTCCCGCTCGCGCCCCATCTGCGCCGCGTCTTTAGCACGCTGCAACTCCATCTGCGCCTCACCTTCCATAATCTGCTGATCCGAACGGGCGGCAATCTCCCGTGTCGTTTGATCCCGTTGGGCATCCTGTTTGGACTGTTCGAGACTAAGGGCAAAAGCCTCCTTCGCCTTCGCTTTCGCCGCCTCCCGGTTATCCTCCCAACCCTGCATTAAACCGCCGGCTGCGCCCTGTGCAAATGCTGCAAAACCCATGATTTACTCCTTTTAGATGACGACGTAATCTTCTGCCATCATATCGGTTTGAGACGCCAGCCATGGGACACGGGTTTTCGGTGCATCGAGGTTGTCCGTCTGTAGACCTGTTGTGTCAATATAAATATAAGGGCTGGTCATATTACTGTGTGCGTCAGGTGTTTGAATGGCGATAAAAATGCCTTTCCCATTCCAACCCTTGCGTCTGACTTTCGAGCCCTTTTTCATCAGAAAAATAGCATCACCAAAAGTCAGCTCACCGCTGGTTCGGTACGCATTTTCAAACTGTTCCTTAGGTGACCAGCTTATATAACCCTCGTGACATTCGTGATTTGGTTTGCCGCCGTCGAGATACTCAACAAGATAACCATCATCACTGCCATCCTCGTTCTCAGGGAGATCCCAGCATCTATAGTCGTTGTATTCTCCCCGGCTCATAGGTGTTGAAGAAACCATCTTTGTTCCAATAAAATTTTTCACTATCAAACCCTCTGCGGTTGAGGCGGTTGAGGCGGCATTCCCTGCGCGCCTGCACCCTGTGCCAACATACCGCCCTGTGGTGGCGGCGCTCCCTGCGGCGGTGCACCCTGTGGTGGCATACCCTGCGGCGGTGGTGCCCCTTGAGGTTGGCCTCCCTGCGGCGGCATACCCTGTGGTGGGCCTCCCTGTTGCTGTGGGCCTTGGGCATCTCGTCGCTGTTTAGTGGCGAAATTCTCAATCCCCACCATCATTGCCTGTTCCACTTCCCGAGGGGTAATGTCCTTGTTCATGGACGCCATCACCACCATCAGCAATTGGGTTAACTGCGATGCCACGCCATTCTCACTGACAACTAGCTCAGGGGGGATGGTTATACCCTTTTTCTGTAAACCACCCAGCACCGCCTGTAAGAGGAAGGTCAAACCATTCGCCAGACCCTCACCCGCACTCTTCGATTCCGCCATCAGCTTACGCAGACTGGCCCCCTGACTACCGCCGATAATGTTCATCGCGTTGGTCACAATACGATCCATTAAATCGTTAATTTCAGGCCCAGCCTCTTCGGTTTCCACCGTTTGCGGTGCCTTGTTTGTCGCCTCTTCCGTGCCTTCCATTGGCTGCTCCGTCACTGATTCCGCACAATCATCGGTATATTTTTAGCAGTAAACGCGCCCAGGTTGCGCTGATCAAATTCCTCATCCAGCTCTGCCTTATTTCTGGCGGCGTGCTCTATTATTTTTGCCTGTCGCTCTTCAGACTCTTCCGCCTCTTTACTGGCGGCGTACTGTGCGACCCCACCCACCAGCGCCTTGCCCAGTAGGGTGCCATCGCCGTCTTCGGTTTGCAGGCCATATTGCGATAACCAGCCGCCCACGCCTTTATCCCCCGACACACCAGCACCAGACATATCCATGTCACCAGAATCGCCACCAGCACCTTTATCTGCACCATTAGTACCACCCTCTGCCGCTTTGACCACTTCATCGCCTTCTCCGTAAGCCTCACCTAGTCGGGCGGTCAAGGCTCCTGCCCCGGCACCTAGCAAACCATTAAGGTCGCTGGCATCCGCCACCCCGTAGCCGGTAACCGCGCCACCGAGTTCATTGGCATAACTACCAAAAATACTTTCATCCTGGTTCGCCACTGCGCCGCCGACGGCACCAAAAGCTGCCCCCTTGAGCACATCACCACCGGCCAGCTTAGTGCTCAAACCACCCACCAACGCGCCGTTGACAATATCGCCCAACTTAATGCCCGCGTAACTGGCGTCCATCATGGTGGGCAAGTCCTGTGCGACAAAATTTGTAATGCCTGTGTACCACGCCATTTATGTATTCTCCCTCAGTTGCTGCGCCTCTGTAACAGGCTGTGTTGTTGCCGTCATCGCCGGGTTAACGGTCGATTCTGGACGGGATAGGGTGTAATTAGTTTGCGGTCTCGCTTGAGAGACGGCCTGCTGTCCACGCTGTAAAGACCCACCTGCTGGCCTCTGCACACTGGGCTTGGTCACCACAGGGGTCGGACTTGATCCCACACCTGTCTCTGCTTTCAGCACATCGCTCAAGACCTCAATGGCGCGGGGCATTTCGCCCTCTCGCTCCGCCATAGCGCTTATCGACCGATCCATGCCGGTAGTCAGTTGTTGAGCCAGGTCGTCGCGTCCCGCCAGCTCGAAAATAACCGCGTAACGGTCAATAATCATGGCGTCCGTGGCGTAATTCTGACCTGACGTGCCTTTGAAATCAGGCGTACCCTGTATCGAGCCCTTCAGCCCTTCCTTGCTTAGAGCAATCTGCTCAGGTGTCAGTACACTGGCTGCCGCCGCATCGAGCTGACCGATGGCATCCACCCAGGACTGAGCGAACTTAGTGCGACCGGGTATATCATCGACATGCCCCACCGTGTACTTGCCAAAGGGGCCATCGAAACTGGCGTAATCTTTTTCAAGAATTGAACGCTGTGGATCAAGGCTTTTGTAGAGGTCGGTTTTTTTCAGCAGCTTGCCGAGGTTGCCCGAGGTATCGACCAGATTACCCTCACTGTGAAGCTGTACGGCATCGCCAATAGCGAAGGTGTTACCCTCTTTCAGCCACTTGTAAGCGGAACTGGTGTTGGTGCTGTAGTCGCCACCCATCCAGCGGTCGTAAGCCTCACCCTGCCTTGAACCAATAGACGCCCAGTCACTTGCCTGTTCCGCCATCTGGTTCTTATTCAAATCCGAATAGTCACCCAGTTCACCAGAGTAGGTGCGAAAGCGAAAATCCTCTTCAGCCCCGCCCATCATCGAACCCAGTGCTGCACCTAATACGGCCCCTGCTATTGCGCCCACCGGCCCCGCTGCCCAACCCAGGGTAGACATAGCCGCACCCGCAGCACTGCCGCCTACGGCTGCCGAAGCACCCAGGCTGGCACCTAGCGTCCCACCAATGTCGGAGTAACCCTTGTTGTCAAACAGCTCGTTGGCCAGCTTGCCACCCGCGTAACCATAGGCGACATTACCGACATTGCTACCGCCGAAGGTGCCCGACGATGTTGTGCCCGTGGCCAGGTTAGTGCCCGGTACAGCCGTCGCGTCCCAGCCGGTAGCAAAATCATAAATCTTGTTATAACCCTCAGCGATGCCTGTGCCGGTAAACCCACCCTGCGCTGTACCCGACTTGTAGGTAACGTATTTCAGGTCGTCCATCGCACTCGGCCCACTCACAGACTGCTGCTGTGAAGGGTGCTGCGAGGTCTGTTGTGAAGCCTGAATATCCGCACCCTGCGTGAGCATCCCCGGTGCTGGCTGCGCCGAAGGCTGTATGGTGGGAAAAGCCGTATTCGGGTCAATCACTCGCGTGACCATCAGATAATCTCACTCGCGGGGATGGTATCAGCCATGTCCGTAACCACCTGTATACCCAGCTCAGGAAAGATACCTGAAACGGTGTTAAAGAAGCCCACCATAGTGTCAGGATTGTTAAACACCCCGTTAGTCATGGCCATGTTGGTCAGGTTGTAGGCGATGTTATCCATAGCCGCCGCTCGCTGCTGATCCGTTTGGTAAGTGGCCAGGTCATCGCCCATCTGCTTCAGGGCCACCGACAGCTCATTGTTAGCATTTTGTATCGACGCGGTGTTCTGCGCACCAGCATAAAACTGTCCGGCATTATTGATCGCCGTAGCATTAGCCAGCGCCATCTGATTGCTTGCCGCTGTCTGCTGGTTCTCCACCAGGTTCTGTGCACTGGCGTTGAACTTGCTAATATCGGCCTGCTGCCCCGCATCCTGCAAAGCCGCCACATTCTCTGCCGAAGCACCGAACTCTGAGGCCCGGTTTTCCGCATTGGCCAGATCCCGTCCCGCCGTCAGGTACCCCGCTGCATCCTGTAAGGCAAAGGGCGCGGCGGCCTTAATCGCCTCCGCCTGTGCTGCACCCGCACCGATGCTGGAATTCTTCAGACCCCGCGAATTGGCATACTGCATACCGGCCAACCGCGCCTGCTGCATGTAGTCAGAATCCGTCGCCGTCATCTTGTTAAGCTGGTTTACCGACAGAGAGTCAGGGCCAATTTGCTGACCTGTGGCCTGATACCCCGTCGTCGCTGCCTGTCCTGGTGCGGTCGCCGCCGTCACCGGAGCCGTTGCCGCTGGTGTCGCCGCTACAGGCTCATAACCCGTTGCTGACGCCCCAGTAAGGGCGACATCCCGCGTTGGTGCCGTTGGTGTTTCCGGGGGCGGCTGCGAAGCCTGATAAGCGTCATAACCCTTTCCCTCTGCTGACGCATTAAAACCGGCAATCACATCATCTCGGCTCATACCAGCGGCCATCTGATCCGACCAGTATTGCTGCCCCGCCGTATCCGCCGTTCGCCCCGTCTCATTGAGGTAAACATTGTTGAGGAAGTCGCTATCGCTGCTTGTCGTGCTGTACGGTGTACCCGTCATGCCACCGCCGGTATCCCCCGCTGTGTTCAAACCGTAATCATAGCGCTCCGCCTGTGACTCAGCCGACTGATAATCGTCAGGCACCCCGTAAGGGTTGGTACCACCCGTTGCCACTGGCGCGGGCGGCTGATACTCAGTGGGCGGGTTGTATGCGCTCTTCTGAGTGATGTCGCTGTATGCGTTCTGTAGTGCTCCCACTTTTATTCCTCAATTGTTCCTTCAATCGTTCCTGCAATGAATAGCTAAGCCAGTCGCAAGCCTCCACTGGTGTAAAAACCACAGGTAACATACGTCCAGTCCGTCGCGCTGCCGACCTGCACGGGAGACAGTCGATCTGTTGCCGCCCCGTCGCCTATCTGCCCTAATGTGCCGCTGCCCCAGCCCCATATCGTGCCATCGTCGCGCAGTGCGAGGGTGGATTCCGCCTTGCCTGAAAATGTCCCCGTCCAGTCAAAATCAAAACCGATTCGCTCCGGGGGAACTTCTTTATGCGTCGTTGAACCATTGCCAAGCTGCCCGACATGGTTATAACCAAAGGCCCACAGTGAGCCGACGGTTCTGACAATGTGAAAATTCTTGCTACCGGCACAGACAAACACATGGTCATTGTCGGCGTCTAATAGTGTCGGCACTGTGGTTTGCCAATAGAAGGTTTCATACTGTACCGCGCTCCCCCAAAGGTAAGCGTGACCCGTGTTGCGTATGCCCGCTGCGGCGCTCTCCCCCGCATAGATGGCGTTTGACCAGCCGGTGCTGACGCCCACCTGTGTCGGTGACAGCAAAACATCGGTTGCTCCCTGTCCTAATGCCCCCTGATAATTCGTCCCCCAGCTCCACAGGGTGCTGGTACTACGAACGCCCAGCGAGTAAAAATCCCCCGCTGATACCGCTGTCCAGTCCGTCCAGACCCCCACCTGTACCGGGCTAAGTTCGTCACCAATACCCCCTGTACCCAAAGCCCCCTCAGCGCCGTACCCCCAGGCCCAAAGTGTGCCATCAGTTTTAATTGCGAGTGAATGGGCAATTCCTGCTGAAAAGCTGCCTGACCAGTCGGTATCCGTACCGACCTGCAAAGGAATTAAAGATGAATCATAATTACCCTGGCCCAACTCACCAGACTCACCATAACCCCACATCCAGAGTGTGCCATCAGTTTTGCGTGCCATTGTGGTGGAAACACCTACGGAGAGGTGTGTCCATTCCGCCGTGCCTATTTGTACCGGCGAGTCCTTTTGTATTATCGTACCGTCGCCTATTCCACCATCGTCGTTATAGCCCCACATAAACAGACGCTTACCCTCTGATGGCGGGGTAAAACGGTAGGGGTCGATAGTGAAAGTCACGCTGTTCTCCTCACGCGATATAGCCCAATAAGGTAACTTTCAGCCCAGCCCCGGCCACCGTCGATCCCACTTGATCTATATCAACCCGCATCTCCGCATCATTGGCCAGTGCCAAATCGCTGAATACCGCTGGTGTCGTCGCTGTGGTTGAGGTCTTCTCCGTCGCGTCGATACTCATCACCGTAGAAAAAACGGAAACGCCCGACTCGTTGACATCGACTTCAATCGTCGAACCTGTCGGTGCCGTTGTCACTGAGCATCGCGCTGTTATCAAGGTCATGGCATGGGGCATACGGAAGGTCACTTTACCCTCCCCTATGGTCAGGTCGCTGGTCTCATCCGAGCAAGCCATTTGTATGACGCGCAAGGTCGAGGTCGTACCGGAGGCCAGCCACTTATCCAGCGTTTCACTGTAGAACAGGTCGTAAATACCACTGAGCACCAGTGAGCCAGTAATCATCGCCGAACCATCGACACCAACCACCGATTTCGCGCCCAGGCTGTCAAGGTCGAGCGTTACCGCCCCGGTGTTGGCCGCAGTAATCTTCACCGACAGCTTGTAGCCATCGGCCCCGGTGTAGCTTGTCAGTGCCTTAGTCGGTGAGGTCACAACCAGTGCATTGCCTGTACCCGCAGCAACGACAAAGTTCAGGTTACCGCTGACCATCTGATCTTCGTCGGGCATCTTGTCAAGCCCGGTCACAACAGCATCTAATTCGGCGCGAACGTCCTCACCTTTGGCGGTGGTGCCCTGTGAGAAGCTTTTACTTCGTGTGTAATAATCGTTGGCCATCCGAAAACCCTTCCTTGGGTATGCTGTTATATGGGAATTGTTCCCTTAAAGCGTGCTGTTATGTGTACGAGTGAATCTCAAACAATGAACGGTCTACATCAACAATCGGCCCACAATTCTGTACATGCAATGGTAGTAGCGCATGCAACTTTTCTCGGTTCTCTGGCTCCATCGGAAAGTCTGCAACATCGCCACCGATTTTGTCGCGGTTCACTTTTAGGGCACACCGGATTAATGTATCTCCGTATAAAACAGTTATTAAAAAACAAATATCACTACCCATTTTTTCCCCGTCATCAATTAAGTCCTATGCAATCGCCGATTAATAAAATGTACCATAAAACCCTGCACAGTGAAGGGAGCGACCAGGTTGGTGGTGTTATGGACGATTATTTCCATATTCACCCCGGTACCCTCAATGGCAATATCCGCGTCGGGTACCGACTGGGCTGACCATAAAAACTGGTTCCACAGCACCGTGTTCCACAGGCCTTCACCGCCGATAACGGCGACATCCTGATCCTGCGTACCGGGTGCGTAACTGTTGGAATAATCGTAATTGAGGGCGATAAAGAACTCCGCCAGGGCGTCACAATCTATCTCCACGCCCATGTAACGGAAGGCCTTGCGCATCCGTGGTGAACCAAAGTGGTTGTAGGTGGTGCGAAAAGCCCACAACATCGGTTCGCCATCGTGTGACGTGCCCTTGTTCATTTCATAAACGAAACCATCGTCACCGCCGATAAGCAGGCGTTCTGTGCCCGTTTCATCCGGTGCGTTATAAGCTACGTTAGGTTTGAAAGGCAGTAAGCCCCAGCCGAACTCGGCGTTACCTTGCTGGTTAATGTGCACAAACAGAACATCGCCGGTATCGAGCACATACCAAAACTGGTTTTTCTCCCGGTAGAGCACACTGGCGACCAGACTGTTAATATTTGGCGCAAGTTTGGACTGTATCGCCGTGGAGATCGTCGCCCCCTGAAAATCACCAAAGGCCTGCACCCGGTCAAGGCGCACGATACCCTGATCATCCCAGGCATAAATGCGACCAATCGGCACCGCACCCCAAAGCACCGCGCCGGTATCATCCGAAACAGGGCGCAGTGACCAGTCGGTGACATTGGTGCCGTATAAACCTTTGGTGTTACGTCGCGTCCAGAGCATCAACACACCGCCCGCGACACTGAACATGCCCGTAATCTCGGCTCCCATGCCGAACTCTGCCGCCCCCAGCACCCCTGAAAAAGACAGGGCATCACCCGGTGTCGAGTGTTGAATAATACCGTTGGGGAAAGCCAGGAAGAGGTGGCCTCGGTGAATCTCAATCAAGTGGGGCGTGTTGCCTGTTGGTGCCCCTGCCAACGTGGACATGAGCACCGGGCTGAAAACATCGTTGTTATCGACTTCAAAGGCCGGATTGACCCCATCGCAGCCGTAAAAATAATAGGTCGTTGCGGTGGCGAGGAAGTTATACGAACGAAAATCAAAACGACCACCGGGTAGAAAACTGAAGGCCACACTCGCACCATCCGCTGTCGCGTTGGTCACAGCGCTAACCTGCAAGGCTTCGTTATCGGTAAAGGTGCCCGTGACACTGGTCAAAACCAGGTAGCCGTACTCGTCTGTGCCCACCGTTGAGCCACCGTGGATAACCACGCGGTGCACCGTGCCCGTGGCACTACTGCTCAGGCCCGTGACAGTATCGCCTTCGGCAAAGGCAATGCTGCCTGCATCATAGCGAACCGTGTGAGTGCTAAGGGTGATTTGTGCCCAGCCAGCAGCAGAGGCCTTGTACACATCGACCGCCGTACCACCGGCGTTATCCCGAAAGGCATAGGTCGCAGCTTCGTGCTGCCAGATGCCCCGAATGGGGCCGGAACCGGGTACCGCCGCAATATCACTGCGATACTGATCCCCTGCGGCCAACAAGTAGGTTGCGCTTTCCGTCGGCGTGTCGGGGGATTGTTCAATACTGGTGATGGTACTTGCGCCCACCGTCTCACCGTTAACAAAGGTCGAGACCGCAAGTTTGGTGTAAATTAACTGACTATCGGTGGCGTTGATCGCCGCAACCACAGCGGTCGCACCACTGGTACCGCCGGTAATGGTACCGCCTACGGTAAAGGTGCTGGTATCGGCAACAGCCATCAGTGTGTAGGCGGCATCACTGGGGCGAGGCTGGCCATCAAGCCGCTCATAAACCCCGGTCATGCGATAACCGCCGGTCAAATCGGGGGCAAAATTGACACATTCCAGCAGGGTACCCGCCTTTACCGACAAAGCAGGGCTGGTCACATCAAGCCCACCTTTCAGTGGGTAGTATTTCGCCGTCGCTGGCTGTTTTCGCACCACATTCCCTCGCGGTCTCTACAGCCTTTTTTCCCTTAAGGCTGCGCTTTACTCAATCTCAATGAACTTCAATCTGAATATCGTTGTTCGAGCTGTAACGGAAGTGGTCAGCGTTGGGCAACTGATCCGCTTCCAGTTGCATCATCAGAGAGGATAACCACTCGCCACCCTCCTCTTTCAACTCACCCGCCGCGTCGTAGTTGGCGTAGAAAATCAATGCGCGGGCAATAATGGCATTGTGAAAACGCTCAGGGATTAACGAAACATCCCCGTTATTCGTCAGCAAAACCGGCTTTTTGTAATACTCATAATCTATCGTGTAGACCGCATCCGGGGTCGGTGCCAGCTTGATCTTGCCGTTCGGTTTAACCGTGAAGTCATAGGGCTGACCCGTCGCCGCATATTGCACCTTGTCAAACTGTGACCAGGGGACAAAATTAAGCTGATCGTCGCCAATCCACACCTTCGGCCCGTGTCTGCCGGAACCGGGGTCAAACTTGGCGAAGTGCGCTAACAAGGGCAGCGAGTAATCCGCCACCGTATCAATGCTGTCAAAACTGCTCTCGTCCCACAGGAACTTCCAGTCGAACCACTTATTCTGTATCTCGTTGTCAGCCTCGACAATCCACCCCACCAGGCGGTTCAACTCACCCGTCTGGCCCAGCACGGTTGACGGGCCTGTACCCGCTACACTGCTGCGGTCACGCAGACGCTGTACCAGCTCAAGGAAAGTCATTAGCGTTTAGTCGCTCTAACGCGACTCTTCGCCGCTGCTCTTTTGCGGGCAGCCGCTCGGGGCTTTATCGGAGCGGGCGCTTGTGCCATCTCCGCTGGGTCATCCAGCAGGGGGTCTGAGACCGTTGGCGTTTTGCCGTCACCCGAGGAAAAAAATTTATCCGCTGCGGCAAGGGCATCAGTAGCATCAGCTTCCTCCCCGTCTACCTTGGGTAATGCCCGTTGGTATATTTCCGGCCCTGTATCCCTGGGGTGAATAACACAACCAAGCGCGCCGTAAGGTACACCGTTAAGCGTAAAGCGCACGCCATCAGGGTCTTTACCCATGCGTATGCTCACCACCACACTTCTTACCGGCACATCCTTACGGTTGTAGGCAACACCCTTCTGCACCTTGGCAACGCTATTGCTGTTGTTATCACTTTTTTCTCTGACATGCCAGAAGGGTAAGGACGCATCAAACTTATCGCACAGCAGGTCATCGTCAGTTTTCAATCGCTTTCGCTCCAGCGTAATTTTCGTGAGTAACGGGGATCTTCGTTGTCAAAGCGGCTGCTAAAACTCAAACCCTCCGCCGTGCTACCCGCCTGCTGTCGAGAACCTGCGGGCGGATCAAAATACGTTGGCCTCAAAGGGCGCGTAATGTAATCCATTGGGCCGGCCTGCATCTGACCAACATGTAGACCAAAATAGGGCATATCACTATCAGCGCTCACAGCCTTTCTCCCTTTTCAAATGTAAAATGTCACAGGGGAAGCACTCTGAAGTGCAAAGGGACACCTCCCCTCGCCTCCCTGTGACAAATTTTCGCCAATATCAGGCTTTACCCGGCTTTACTTCATTGGGTCGCTGGGTTTTGCTGTTTTCCCCACCGGGGGAACAGGCCTTCACGTCGATGGCACCAGCGGATGACAGACCAGTGTCAAGTCCCGCTTTCGCACCGCCTTTTGTACCGTGGGTCGAATTGGTAAACCCTCCCGTCTTTTTCATCACTTTCTCCTTGATAAATACTTGTATAGGTCAATACTTCTATTGACTAATACTTGTATTAAAAAAACACGTATTAGTCGATTAATACCAGGCCATGGTGACGGCAATATCCGCCGCACCCGCTGTAGATCCGCCATCCGTACTGATCAGTAAAACCTCAGAGTCGGCGTCAACCGATACGGTATCGGTATCCACAACGGTCGGGGCGTTATAACCACTGCCCACGGTTGCGACAGGTAAGGCCAGACTGCCAAACTTATCCAGGGTGCCAGTGACACCCACGGTAATGTTAGCCGTCGCCACGGTGACAGCGGTTGTGCTTACAGCACCCATTGCGTGAAGCCGCCCGGTTTTACCCGCTGGCCCCTTAACACTCAACAGAGTGCCGGCCGTACTGGTAGCGGCTGCTGACAGTTGGTAGGTAATGTAGATTGCGTTTTCATACGCCATGATTTGCTCCTTTGGGGGCATCAGCCCCCGCATAAATTACGATGTTGAGCCCCAACGGATGATGCGCGCCTGTGCCTTGGTCGCAGCAGACGTAGTATCCGCATGAACAATGCCGAAGGCTCCCAGGTAGTACCAGGCGATGCCGCGACCCCGACCATAATCATCAGGAATCTTGCCGCGTACCTCTTCTGGGCAAGCAACCGCTTCAGTGACGGTATCTGCGCCCAGGAAGAACGCTTCGTCGGTATTCGTCCAGCCTTTACTGGCGATATTGGTCTGACTGACCATGCGCACAGCGTCGGCTCGACCCTTTTCACCGGCCATGATGCGGTTCCAACCCTCAGACACGTACTGCTGGATCGACTCAAGGTCGTCCGTAACACTACGCAGCGTGGTGGGTCGGGCAATACCGACATAATTCTCACCATCAAAGGTGGGAATCTCCCGCTCCGCCATGGTGTCGGCCAGAGTTTTGATATGTACAAAACTCAGGTCGTCCGTCGCCACGCCAGAAGCGGTACCGTTATCAGTGAGGTCGAATGCCGTCGAACTGGTGCTTGTAGCCACCAAAATAGTCGCGGCAAACTGCTCATTCGCCGCTGCGTCGAGGGCACGACGACAGTCATTTTTGAGGGTCTTGTTAATGATTTCGAGCACAGGGTGCTCACTTAAATCATTAAATTTGCCAGAATAAGGTACGGCAATGCCTTTTTCACCGATGGTCACAGAACCCTGACTGATCGGAAAATCCGTTTCAGGCATGGGCGCGTTTTCCGCCAGGTCGGTACCTTGTGTGGTGGTATCACCGTAGACATTCCAGGTGTAGGTTTCACCCCGGTTCTTACCAATAGCCTCTTCTACATCGCAAAACTGGCGATAGCGGCACATGGGCTGAACAGCGTGCCGAAGGGCACTTGATAATTTTGATGTCGCCATATATCCATTGGCTTGAGACCATAACTGGGCCATTGTTTCACTCCTTGAAACATTGGTGGGGCCAACGCGCTTGGCCGCGTCAGCTAAATTTCGTTGCGAAGACCTCCCCGCTGACTACGCATACCGGCAATCACGCTTTGTGGTGTCATCACAACATCTGCCTTCGTCTGTGGGGCGGCCTGAGTAGCACCACTGCGCACGGAAGGGATGGGTTGTAGGTTGGCTTTGTTTTGAGACCGCTGACTGGCAGGTTGAGATGTTTCAATCGTCGGTTGACGGTGTGCATCAAGACGCTCGGTAATCTTCTTGCCAGCTTCGCTCATCACCTGCCCCACGCCCCATTCAGGGTGTAACGCGGCAATGATTTCGGTCTCTGCATCAGCGAGTTTGAACAAATTGGCATCGGCAACCAGTTCAGGATAATCCTGCTGAAATTGTCGATAGGCCGTCGCCGCTTCCTGCGTGCGCTGGCTTTCCAGTTGGGCTTGTTCTCGCTGTTCGACACTCTGCAAGGCAATGCGCGCCGCTTCCTGCGTCAACACGTCCGTATCCACGGGTGGTGCTGTCGGCTGGCGGGTCGCACGAATCAATCCGGCCACTGACTCAATGGCCTGATTTTCATCACCTGCGAACAGAGGCCCAACGATAGCGCGAGCCTCTTCTGTGATGGATTCATCGCTAACGGTGGCATCCGATACTGCGCCCGTTGCGGGTGGCAGCGATGCCTTGTCATCGACAAATTTCTGCGTCATCTGCGCTTCTTTTTCACGCAATGACTGTTCCCATGCGCTCAACTTTTCCTGTTGAGCACGCATGGTCTTCTGCAACTCTACACCTTCACGCAAGCGATTACTACCCGCAACGTAACTTTGTGCCTGTGCTCGGTAGTCATCATAGGGGCGCTCGACATCGACGCCATCAATGCGTAAAACCTGTACCCAGTCGCCCGCATCGTTGCGGCGTAAACCTTCGGGCAGTGCAACATCCGCTGCGGCGACAGGCTCCGGTGCAGGCTCAGCCTCCTCACCCGGTTCAAGCTCCCCGTACTCATAACTGAGCAGCGCCTCACCATCGGTCTCCGCCCCTTCATCGGAAGGGCTGGTATCGTTGTAGCGGTCAATCACCTTGCGCATCTTATCTTCACGACTCTGCGCAAGCAGCGGTGCGTTGTCATCCACTGCGTCCTGTGTGGCGGTCTCTTCAACCACAGGTGCGCCCTGCACCTGCGCTGTTGTCTCTTCGTCCATCAATCAAAATCCCTTTGAGTGTTGTTTAACTGTAAATAGGCCTGTTCACCTCGCTGAATCACATCGGCCAGATAATAAATCAGGGTCTCGCCCTGCTGAATACGGGTCTGTAACTGTTGAATGCGCCGCCGTCGCCAGCTCGATGTTGTCTTGAGCAGGCCAATCGCTTCACGCACATCCTCCTTAACCAGGGTGCGGATCATGCGACCCGCATCACCGTTGAGGAAGCTGATAACATCCTCACCCATGCGTGCTTCGGCAAACAGTGCCCGTTCGCTGTCGTCGATAAACTGCACATCGTCGGTCTGTGGCGACAAGGCCTCAAACAGGTTATCGCCGGTAATCTGTGGCTCAAAAGCCGATGCAGGTGCACTCACGCGCTCTTCTCCCCGGCCTTGATGGTTAACTCGCGAGACTTGTTAGCCTCACGTACTGCGGCCATGGTGCGCACGGTGTCGTCCTTCGACTCATCCTTACGCCGCGACTCTTCCAGTCGGGCCATATCCGTGCGTTCCTTCGACTCAATCTCAGCCATGCGAATGCGCTCTTTCGAGGCCATATCTGCTGCACGGTACTCCTGCAAGGCCTTATCTGCCGCTGCCTTGCGCTGCAAATCCTGCATCTTGATCTGTATTTCCGGGTCGGCCATGGGGTCGGGCTGCTTAACCTGATCCTCTGTCAGGGTAAAGCGCTGACCATCGGCGAAGCCCAGGTAACCCCATATCTCCTTGTTAATCTCATCAAAATTAAGCCGCTGCACGCCTTCAGGTACTTTCAGCATGGTCTCCACGCCCGCCGACAGCTTCTGCATCTTCTGCACCGGGTTGGTATGCCCCATACCGACGTTGACCTTGACCAACAGCGCCTGATCCAGCAGGTTGTCGGTAATGCGGTCGATGCCGTAGCGTTGGAATATTTCAGACTTGTTACCCGCCAGTGCCAGTAAGACCTCATCGGTCTCGTAGGCCGCTTCGAGCTGCACCAGTTGCTTGAGTACGGGTTCTGCCCAGGTGCTAACAAACACCTTGAAGGCCAGCTCCTGCACCCCGTTGGCCGACTCAGAGATCATGTTCATGCCGCCCACCGTCTCGTTGAGCTGACGGTTAGACTGCACAGAGGCCTGTGAGAAGTTACCCAGTAACTCATCCAGCTCGACGGCCATCTGGTCGTTCTCGCGGTAACTGGAACCCGTGATGTCGGGGGTATCGACCACCTTGACATCGTTAGAGGGGTCATCAATTAGGATGCCACCACCGGGTGTGTTACGGGTTAATGCCTGTAAGTCCAGCGAACCCTGACGCTGACGTTTGATAAAGTAGCGCTTGTTGAGTACCAGCTTGACGTTATCTGAACGCTGGTTGGCCAGGTCGTTGATGTCCTCCTGTAAATCCGCACCCAGCTCCATGGCAGAGCCAGGGTAGTTGCGGAACACCTCAAGGCTGTTCATGCCGATAACATAGTTACGGCCAATCTTCGACACCTTATCCAGTGGTGTCGGCTCGGTCAGCAGGTAGGTGCCGCCCAGCGTATAAAACGTCCAGTCCTTGTAACCCTCGCGAATAATATAACGCCGCACCCAGACCAGCGTATCCTCGCGATCACTCTGCACATCCGCCGGATCACGTCGCTCATCACCCTCCCGTGCCAGCCGTACCGTCTCGGTATCGGTCTGATCCTCACGGCCTGCGGCAATAATCTGCGACAGGGTGAGTTTGCGCCAGGGTGGTGCCCCCGTTAAGGGGTTGATCGTTTCCATGCGTGTGAGCACATCCCCGGCAAACATGGGCATGTTCTCAATCAAATAGGGGCTATCTTTTAGCGGGTTGATCCAGTCTGCGTTGGGGTCGAAACGGAAGTTCTCGGGTCTCACCAACTGACTGACCGGACGATCCTCCAGCAACTCGCTCGACGCCTCGCGGTAGCCCAGTGGTGTACCATCGTCGTCGTACAGCGGTTCACCCTGTTCGTCTCGCGCCTGTTCGTAGGTCGAGGTGTCCAGCACCTCATAGCGCCACTCCTGACGGGAGATACAGACATTGTAAATGTCACAGGACTGGAAGGCTCCCAGCGACAACATAAACCAGTCGAGATCATTCTCAAGGCGATACTGCATGAGAATTTTCATGACATCGGCATTCGCCTTAGCCTCATTACTGGTCGAGTCGCGTGCGCTAACATCCAGGATGTCATCGTTGGAGTGCAGCGCGGCTGACAGGGCGGCGATGCGCTGTGTCGAAGCTGATCGAAGTTTGGGGCGGAAGGTGCGTGAGCGCCCCCGGTAGGTGTCTGAAAAATACTTGCTATCGTTAGGGTGCTGGTTGCGGAACAAGCGCCAGTTACGCTCCCATGTGTGGCGTAGGGAGTTGGTAATGTAATCGGTAGAGTTGGCGTAGGTCGTGCGCGCACGCTGTAACCACAACGCCTCACTGTCATGCTCGGCATCGCCCTCGCCTATGGTTGTCGAGGCATCATCATCCGCCGACCTCAGCGACTCGTCACGGTCGTCAATCTCCGGCGGTGGTGGGTTGTTAGGCGGTTCGACGTAGGGGCCTGCCCCGTACTCGTAGGCATCCTGTTCAACGCTCACTGCCGTTCTCCCCGTGGTGCATGACGCACCTCACCGTTGATCTGGTGGGGCAAACTCAGGGCGTCGTCGTTACTGGCCTGACGCTGACGACTGAGGCGATAACGCTCCAGTATCTCGCCACCGGCACGGACACTACGACGCACCGTCTCCCGGTTGGAGCGGGTCAGGTGCACAACCATGCCCCAGCGCGCTGAAATGTCCGTACAGTGGACAGTCAGTACGCGGTTGGGAACATCCGAATCAACCAGCCAGTTGCGGGCGGGGTAGGCCTTAATTAAGGCGCGACCGACCTCCGCTTCCAGGTGCGATTCCCTCGCTACCTGCGACACCAATGCTGGGGTCGCCGTTTGAATTAAATTCGCCATCCTTGGCAAAATCCTCATCCTTGATGCTGTTTTTTGATAATAAGTTCTGTCGACGAAGTTCGAGAATCATGTCATGGCCCGCGTCAACGACGTTTAACATGTGCAAAACATCCTTCACATTCGACAACATGCTGATAACACCTTTGCGGTCAACCGCAAAAACAACGAGCTCATCTATCTCACCGGAATCCTCTTCGTCTGCGAAAAACTCACGCACCCTTTCGAGTAACACTATGTTCTTCTCACCCATCTCCTCGTCCTGCTTACTCATACCGTTCCCTCGTTTGAGTGTTTAACTGGTTAACTGATTATCTTTTACGTTATAAACCCCAAGGTGTCATCGGTTGAGCATCAACTGCAAAACAGCAAAGCCAATGTACTCGGGGTCATCCGGTAAGCGCAAACCGCTTACGCAGAAACTGTGATGCAGTTCACAAGGCCCTCACCCATAGCCCGGTTCGAACGATGATGCGCCACTACCACTGCCGCCATCCTCCACCATAACATGCTCGGCGAAGCTCAGGGCTAACGAGTCGGCCCTGTCCGGGCTACTGAGCCCCCGCGCCTTCATGTCGGCCTTCTTCTCCATGCGTACCCGCTCCCGCGTGTCGTACATGTACTCCAGCGCGTTGAGCTGACCGGCCAGGTCGGGGTCATCGGGGATGTCCCCACCGCTGTCAAACCAGTCCTTCATGCGCATGTAACACTCAGCGCGCTTGTTGTAATACAAGTCCATGCTGTCAGCGGCGGCACCAACGTTAACATCAAGCACTGGGTAGCCTGCGTCGTGCAGGTAGTCGACCACGCCGGAACCCAGACCGATACCATCGACCATGATGGCCGACATCTGCGCACCCGTGGCCTTGTACTCGCGCCAGCGTTCGGCTGCCCTCGCCCCGACCTGCGTGTTGCGCAAGCCCCGGTACGGTACCTGACTGTGCACCTTACGGCCCTGACGTGTCGTGACCACAGTCTCATCGGCACCGAAGCGCGCCACATCGACCGAGATGATAACCGGGAAGAACATGTAGTCAGCGAGCTGTAAGTTAGCCTTGCGCGCATCCATGATGGCGTCGGCACTGATAAGCTGTGATGATCCTGAGCGCGGGAACTCGCCGCGTACCCTGACCCGGAAGAAGTCGCTGTCCTCACCCCAGTCCTCCTGCCACTGAGCGATGCGCTTCTTATCCGTCTTGCTACAGCGTCGGGCATCCACCTGGTTGTGCTGCCAACGGTGCTTAAACTCACCAAAACACTGCCTGAAGCGCCCGGAGTTACGGGTCGGGTTGCCGTAGACAAACCACATCGACATGGGCGTGGTCATGGCCCCTTCCGTCACCTCCCAGAGGGCGTCAGGTATGCTTGAGGCCTCATCGAAGATAACCACCACATGCTTGGCGTGGGTACCGGCGAAGGCCTCTGAATTCTGTTCGGAGTTGGGTATGGCGGCGGCAAACCACGTTGAGGGGTAATCGACATGACTGAGCCGGGTGGCCGTCCAGGTGAACCAGTGCTTGTTACGTGACAGGTTGTGCCACTTGGCCAGCTCCTTCCACGTCTTGGTGCGTAACTGCGTGTCCGTGTTGGCCGTAACCACCACCGCCGCATCCGGGCGTGTCGACATGGCCCACAAGACCATCCACGCCACCTCAGCCGACTTACCGACACCGTGACCCGAGGAGATGGCCTCCTGTATCTGATAACCCTGTGGATCATCCGCGATGGCATCTGCCACGCGCAGCATCTGCTGGGCCTGCCAGACATCCGGCCCATCCTCATCCTCCAGCGCCGTGCCTGCCTCCCCCCAGGGGAAGATAAACAACACGAACCCCAGCGGGTCATCGTAAAAACTCGCTATCGTCTGACCGAGTAACTCCTCACCAGACGCACCACTGCCCCCACGGGCTGACAAATGGTTAGCGTAGAACGCTCCCTGTTCTGCTGCCACCACAACCTCCTTGTTGTGTTGGTTTTCAATTTTTGGTCAGATCCAGGTTTCCAATATTACTGGATCATCCTCTGTTGTCCGTTTCAAACATACACAGGATGCAGGTATCACTGAGCGACATTCCTCTAGTGTACCAACCACAAGTGGATGAGAATCTGGAACAACCTGGTGCCCGACCCGCCACCGTCGGCAAACGTAATCGTTGGGGTAATCCAACGGTTTGTCATATACGACATAGTGAAACCATTTACCCATTTGAAGCAAAAATTCTCATCAGGTGTCGAGCCTGACTTTCCGCATCATCAACGGCACAGTGGTGTGTCCCTACTCGCTCCATTTCTACTTGAGGGTAAAGACTTTTGACCGTCCTGTAGCAGTGGTCAGCCCAAAAAGCCCACGGTTGCAACAGTGATGTTTTGACGTAGGCATTTGCCAGTATTACATTATCGAATGCTGCACCGTTGCCCCACATCACAGGATCTTTACCAACCCAATCAGCGAACAAGCGCAAGGCCTTTTCCAGGGGGATTACATTTCGTTCAAACTGCTCTCTGGCTTTCTCGCTTTGCCTCAACCACCACATCACGGTGCTCGGGTCTATGTCAAGTCCCGCTGAAGTCGAACTTTCCAGACTGACAACCTCATAAAACCTGTCAAGTATACCACTCTCACACGCATCGCTAATCTCTGAGTACGCATCGAATCTAACAGCCCCTATTGCAATTATTGCAGAGTTTGGGCCTGTCCCCATCGTTTCTAAATCCAGCATGATGTGGTTCAACCCTGCACCTGCTGTCGCTTCTCCAGGGTAGTGTACAAGGGTGCACCAAGGAATGTATGTGCCCAAACGTCCGACGCGCTGTAATACCGAGGTGCGTGGTGGGGCGACTTCTTGAGTGCAATGCGTCCCGACGAGTCCTTACACAAGACCTTGCCACCGATGCTACCACGGGTGTTCATACCCATACGTGTCCCCATCAGCTTACGCTTACGACGCACTTGCGTCCCCACTGTGACACTCTGACAACACTCATAATCAGGGTAGTCCGGTACTGTTCTCCATTCCATAGTGTTTTCCTTTTTTATTATTTTTTTTTGGTTCAAAAGTCATGGCTATGCGGGTGGTTGCTGGCTTTCCTTAGACAACACTTTTTGCAAATATATTCGTTTCTGCCCAACTTTTCCATCGAATCCGCCATGGCCAGACACAAGGCCTCCAGCTCCTCGAACTGTACCCCAGGCCTGTTGACGAAAGCGTTAATGGTTTTGAAACTGAAGTCGTAAGGCCTGT
>Ga0209345_10000356_pt1 | contig 59619 bp, 51 predicted proteins | sample Cruoilmetagenom7_FD_187294 | JGI IMG/M metagenome (GOLD analysis project Ga0209345, IMG submission 187294) | Oil polluted marine microbial communities from Coal Oil Point, Santa Barbara, California, USA - Sample 7 (SPAdes) (version 2) | ecosystem: Environmental > Aquatic > Marine > Oil seeps ... | reverse complement strand
TTTCGATACCAGGGTGATGAAGTCACTATAGCTGTTCTCGACCCCCGCCTGCAAAATGGCATTGAGGTCTTCGCTGAAGCCACCAACGAAATCGGGTTCGCCCGTCAGCGGCGTGGTCCGGACCCCGTCGGCGGTCACCCCCCATTTGGCGAGGGCTTTTTCGAAGCTGGGCAGAACCGCAAACACACCGATGGATCCGGTGATCGTGTCGGGTTCGGCAAAGATATGGTCGCCGGCCGTGGCGACCCAATAGCCGCCGCTGGCAGCAACATCACCCATCGAAACGACGATCGGCAGCTTCTTTTTCTTCGCTTCGAGCACGGCCAGACGAATTTCCTCGCTGGCGAAGGCCGAACCGCCGGGCGAATCCACCCGGACCACCAGAGCCTTGATTTCGTCTTCATCCAGCGCTTTGTGAATCTGTTCGGCAATCCGTTTGCTGGCAGCCATGCCGGGGCCGGTTTCACCGCCGACGATTTCGCCCGCTACGGTGACCACGCCGATCGCTGCACCGGAACTGTCTACCGGATTGGCGGCAACAAAATCATCATAGTCGATAGTTTTGAAACTGTCGGGAGAGGGTTTTTCATCGACGCCGACCTGTTCCGCTACAAAGCGGTCAAAGGCGGTCTTGCCGCCCAGCTTGTCGACCAGTTTCTGCTTGATCGCGACCGATGCTATATCGCCGCCCGCGGCGGTGATGAAGCTCGCGGGGTCGTCCGCGAAGGGCTTGATGATTGCCTGCGGTCGCGATTTTTTCACTTCGGCAAGCCAGCTTTCCCAAAGCGTCTCGTAGAGGGCCTGGGATGCCTCGCGTGCCGCCGGTGACTGGTCGGAGCGCATATAGGGTTCGACCGCACTCTTGTAGGTGCCAACGCGGTAAATATTGGCAGTGACGCCCAGCCGGTCGATCAGACCCTTGTAATAGAGCCGGTTGCCGCCGGGACCGGCGAAGACAATCCCGCCCATCGGGTCCATCCATATTTCTGTCGCACGGGCGGCCAGTTGATAGCTGTCATCACTATAGAAACTGGCGAAGGCATAGATCGGCTTGCCCGCCTTTTTGGCCCGGGCAAGCGCTTCTCCGATATCGGTAAGGCTGGTTTGGCCACCGCCGGCAAAGCTGCTGAGATCAAGCACAATGGCTTTGACGCGGTCATCTTCGATTGTTGAATCAATCGCGCGGACGACATCGCGCAAGCGATATTCACGTGGGCTGCCGCTATTTCCGGCCAGAAAGTCCTCGAACGTCGGTGCCGCCGGTTCTTCGACAACCACGCCGTTCAGATCCAGCAAGAGAGCACCGTCGCGGATCGCCGCGCTATTCGGCTGTGACGACAGCAGGGCATATAGCGCGCCGAAAAACAACAGCATCGCAATCAGAACCATGCCGTCCTTTATTGCGACCAGAAATTTCCACGCTGCTCGCGCAAACTGCATATTCATATCCCTGCTTTGACCGGATTACCCGCCTTATATGGGACCGCAGCGAGATATTACCAGCGGATAAGATGCGGGACGACCAGACGACCCAAAATCGCGCAGGATGCAACGGCCAGCGAGTACCATAGTCCGACATAGAATATGCTGTTGAACGGGCAGTGCAGGCTGTAGGCCGCCGCGCCCAGCGCGCCGGAGGACATGCCGACGAGCCAGCCTGCGCGTTCCAGAGCAACCGGCGCACCCCGACGGAGCCAAAGGACCTGTGATGCTGCAATTCCGGTACCCACCAGCATGCTGATGGCAAGGCATTCGACACCATAGCGTGGCACGAATATCGCCATATTATCGGGGGCAGCGATCATTGCCATGACCATGGCGGTTGCCGGAAAGAGCAATGCTGCAAGCAGAGCCCATATCCAGCCCTTGAAGTTTTTGCCGACCGCTGGCTGGCTCATCGCGATAACCGCATAGCTGCTGGTCACGCCGAGCAGTAGCAATGCACCGCCGCGCAGAAAGAACATCGGATGCGGCATGCCCATCAATATGTCTCCGCGAATTCCGGTCAGCATCGCGAGTAGGGCCGCAAGAATTGCGGCAATCGCCAGCGTGAGTAGAAGGCCATTCCGCGTCTTCAGCGGTTTGACGGGCGTTAAATCTTCGACAAGGCGATTTATCATCAAGTCTGACATTCTCTGTACTCTTCTATTATCATTCGGTTTCAACCATCGACGAGAGCTTCTTCAGCCCGCGATGGATGTTCACTTTGACCAGGGATTCTGATTGTCCGGTCATCGCAGCGGCCTCGTTGATGCTGAGACCCTCAATCTTGACCAGGCTTATCACTTCAGCCTGTTTCGGTGGGATCATGCCGAGCAACCGTTCAAGGCTGACTTTGGCGGTCACGTCCTCATCCTGCGGATCGGCGACCATTTCTTCATAGAGTTGATCATGCTCATGCCGGTAAATCTTGCGCAGACTGTCGATCCAGCGATAGCGTCCGATGGCGGCGAGCCAGGGCAGAAACGCCCTCGCCGGATCATAGCTGGCGCGCTTGCGATGGAGGGAGATCAGGGTCTCCTGGACCAGATCATCAATCGCCGCCGGGTTGATCTTGCGACCATAATAGCGGCGCAGCCATTTCTCGCATTCGATGAGGAGGCTGGCATAGCATTGCTTGTCACCGCCCTGAGCCTTGACCATCAACAGCCGCATGGTTTCTTCATTGGCAATCATTGGCTCAGCCGAACCTGTGACCAAGAAGGCGGTCCAGCGAGAATATCCCGCCACCCCGCACGATCAATATGCCGGCCAGTGCTACCCAGAGAATATGGGTCTGCCACCAGGCTTCGGGATAGACGAATAGCTGAATGACCATTGTCATTACCAGCAAACCGGCCGCTCCCAGTCGGGTGAACAGGCCGAGAACCAGAAGGATCGGCAGAAAATGCTCGGCATAGGTTGCCAGCAGGCCGGTGATTTCCGGATAAGGCATGCCATATTCTTCCTGAAACAGGAAAACCGTGGTGTCGCTCATCTGCAACCAGCTGCCGTCTTCGACCTTGGTCCGGGCCGAACGCCAGAATATGCCGGCGAGCGCCACTCGGGTGAACAGCAGGGCGATACCTTCCGGCACGGAACCACTCACCATTTTTATGAGCTTCTTGATCAATTTCATCATGGATTTCACCCCTTGGACTGTATCAGCGCGCCTGCCTCGATCAGCTTTATGATATGCTGCATGGCATGCGCCTCATCACTCAGTTCGAGGGCGGCGTCCAAAAGGTTACCCAAAGTTGCGCTGTTGATGATTTTTCCTGCGATGGCATGGTCGGCTGTGGTCAGCGGGTGGAATAACACCTGGGCTTCCGGGCGGGCGACCAGCAAAGCGTGAGGCGTTTCGGGACCAAGCTCTCCGAGCTGGGGAGAAAGCGGGCCGGCCAGATCAATCAGCCGCATCGCTGGATGCGCCGCGATCGCCAGGGCCAACAGACTTTCTTCATCCAGCGTCGCGATATCGGCGAGCGACAAGGGCTCTGCTTCGTCTGCATGGTAGCTTTCGATCCAGGCCCATTCCACGCGGGCAAGGTCAATCTCCGTTCCGTCACATTTCCGGTTTTCCAGAAAATCGGCAAATCCGGCCGCGATCATGTTGAGATCGCAGGTCAGGATATGGTCCTGCTCGATATAGTCGCGCGACAGGCTGTGAAATCTTTCATGGCCCATATGCTCGTGCAGTTTGGGATAGGCATTTTCGAGCGCGACCAGCCGCGCGTGGGAAATGGTATTGGCATGCGCCTTGAGGCCGAGCAGCGCGCGCGCCTTGTCCTCGGCGAACAAATCGTCGGGGAAATGCGAAGGCCCTTTCTGCAGGCAGGCGACAAAGCGCGCCTGACCTTCAGCGAGCGACGGCATGGCGGCTTTCCTCTGCCAGTGGACCGTCTAATATCGCATCGGCCTTGGCGACTTCGGCCATCAGCACGTCATATTCGGGAATATCGGTGTCCCATTCGATCAGTGTCGCTATCGGGCCCGCCCGTTCGATGAAGCGTTGGTACAAGCGCCAGGTGACGTCGCTGACGATCGAGCCGTGATCGTCGATCAGTAGCGGGCCGCTGTCATGATCTTCGGTCGCGTGGCCGGCGAGATGGATTTCGCCGACGATTCCCGGATCAATGGCATCGATATAGGCGGTCATGTCCAGCCCGACATTGGTCGCGGTCACCTCGACATTGTTGATGTCGAATAGCAGGCCGCATCCCGATTCTTTGCACAAAGCCGAGATGAAGTCAGTCTCGCTCATCTCGTCATCCCGATAGGAGAGATAACGGGACGGGTTCTCGATCAGGATTGGGCGTTGCAGGCGATCCTGCACCTTGCCAATTTCTGCGGAAAAATGGTCAAGCGCTTCGCGTGTATAGGGAATGGGGAGCAGATCGGGATAGCGGTCATGGGCATTGCCGCTCCAGCTCAGATGGTCGGACACCATCGCCGGTTGATAGCGGTCGCAGAGCGCAGCGATCTTTTCGAGGTCATGGCTATTGAGTCCTTCGGCACTGCCGAGGGACAGGCCGACACTGTGAAAACTCAGAGGGTAAACCCCGGCGATGGCGGTGAGCCAGCGGTGCGCCGGACCACCATCGCCGAAGTAATTCTGTGGATGAACCTCAACCCATGAGGGGTGTTTCGCCTGTACGGAATCATCCAGCACAGCATTATAATGTACCGACTTGAGACCTATGCCGCCCATTGGAGGGAGGGAGCACGGCATAGTCGCCGCCGGCGAAACAGGGGTGTCAGGAATTACGGGCATCCACGGAATCTAGCGCGTTCAGCCCTTTTTGGGAACCGGTTTCGCATTGCCCTTGTGCGCGGTCAGCGTGCCGCCCATCTTGGTGCAGCCGCCTTTGGTGACCAATTTCCAGGCGTTGCCCTGATAGTCGACAGTCGACGTTCCGGCGCAGCTGGTACCCGGACCGGCTGCACAGTCATTCTTGCCGGCGAGGGCTACACCGTAGCATTTTTCTTTGGCGCCGGCCGCTTGAGCTGCGGTGGCAGACAGAGACATGGTCGCAGCGGCGGCAAGAGCGGCAGCAGCGGCGGTTGTTTTGACCAAAGTAGACATTATGTTTTCCTCTATTGAAATTGGGGGACCTAGTCCGAACCAGCCGAAGCAGGCTCACAAGACCATTCGGCGTGGAGGGTAATCCGGTTACACAAGATTCCCGGCGGCGATCTGAACCGCTGAAGAGCGAATCGGAAGGTCTTGGAAATCCAACAGAAATGACCGAAAATATTTTCTGCTCTTTCTCTTGACCGCGGATGAATAGCCATTACATGGACTTCGTTAGCACTCGGAAGAAGAGAGTGCTAATTCACACAAATTCTGCTCTGCCGACCGGCCACCAATGCGGGTCAGAAGAGTTTTGGATTGGACAAGAAAGGGAAATCTATGAAATTTCGTCCATTACATGATCGTGTACTGGTGCGCCGCGTAGAAGCGGATACCAAGACTGCTGGCGGTATCATCATTCCGGATAGCGCACAGGAAAAACCATCCGAAGGCAAAGTTATTGCAGTTGGCAATGGCCTGAAAGACGACAATGGCAAGGCTACCCCGCTCGATGTCAAAAAAGGCGACAAAATCCTGTTCGGCAAATGGTCCGGCACGGAAGTCACCGTCGAAGGTGAAGAGCTGATCATCATGAAGGAAAGCGATATTCTCGGCATTATCGAGAAGTAAGCATTTTCTCCATCATTCCATCAATCAACTAAGCAGAGGAAAATATCATGGCTGCTAAAGACGTAAAATTTGGCCGCGACGCTCGCGAACGCATCCTTGTCGGTGTGAATACGCTGGCCGACGCCGTAAAAGTAACCCTCGGCCCCAAAGGCCGTAATGTTGTGCTCGACAAGAGCTTTGGCGCACCGCGCATCACCAAGGACGGTGTTTCGGTTGCCAAGGAAATCGAACTGAAAGACAAGTTCGAAAATATGGGCGCCCAGATGCTTCGTGAAGTTGCATCGAAAACCAATGATGTTGCTGGCGACGGCACCACCACTGCAACCGTCTTGGCTCAGGCGATTGTCAAGGAAGGTATGAAATCCGTTTCTGCCGGTATGAACCCGATGGATCTGAAGCGTGGCATCGACCAGGCAGTCGAAACCGTGGTTACCGACCTGAAAAAACGTTCCAAAGACGTCAAAGGCAGCAGCGAAATCGCGCAAGTTGGTGTGATCTCCGCCAACGGCGACAAGGAAGTCGGCGAAAAAATCGCTGAAGCGATGGAAAAAGTCGGCAAAGAAGGCGTGATCACGGTTGAAGAAGCCAAGGGTCTCGACTTTGAACTCGACGTTGTTGAAGGCATGCAGTTTGACCGCGGTTACCTGTCGCCATATTTCATCACCAACCCGGACAAGATGATTGCGGACCTCGAAAACCCGTATATCCTGATCCACGAGAAGAAGCTGACCAACCTGCAGCCATTGCTCCCGATTCTGGAAGCTGTTGTTCAGGCCGGACGCCCGCTTCTGATCATTGCCGAAGATATCGAAGGCGAAGCGCTGGCTACCCTCGTGGTCAACAAGCTGCGTGGCGGCCTGAAGATCGCAGCGGTCAAGGCTCCCGGTTTCGGCGATCGTCGCAAAGCGATGCTCGAAGATATCGCGATCCTCACCAAGGGTGAAATGATCTCCGAAGATCTCGGCATCAAGCTTGAAAGCGTTACGCTGAACATGCTCGGTGAAGCCAAGAATGTCACCATCGACAAGGATAACACCACGATCGTCGACGGCGCTGGCAAGAAGAGCGACATCAAAGCGCGTGTTGAAGCGATCCGTGCACAGATCGAAAACACCACTTCCGACTATGACAAAGAGAAGCTGCAGGAACGTCTGGCGAAACTCGCTGGCGGTGTTGCCGTGATCAAAGTTGGCGGCGCGACCGAAGTTGAAGTGAAAGAGAAGAAAGACCGTGTCGACGATGCGCTGCACGCAACCCGTGCTGCTGTTGAAGAAGGCATTGTCCCGGGCGGCGGTTCCGCTCTGCTCTATGCCACTTCGGCGCTTAAAGGTCTTGAAGGTGTCAACGAAGACCAGACCCGCGGCATCGACATTGTTCGCAAGGCGCTGCAGGCTCCGGTTCGTCAGATCGCTGAAAATGCGGGCTTTGACGGCGCGGTTGTTGCTGGCAAGATGCTTGACCAGAAGAGCAAGGAATTCGGCTTTAACGCATCGACCGATGTTTATGAAGACCTTGTCAAAGCTGGCGTCATCGATCCTACCAAGGTTGTTCGTGCAGCATTGCAGGACGCTTCCTCGGTTGCCGGCCTGCTGATCACCACCGAAGCGGCTGTCGCTGAAACACCATCAGAAGACAAAGCTGGCGGCGGCGGCATGCCCGACATGGGCGGCATGGGCGGCGGCATGGGCGGAATGGGCTTCTAAACCCAGACTCCCAGCTAAAGCTGAACCAACAAGAGGGGCTGGAAGGAAACTTCCGGCCCTTTTTTGCATTCCCGATCAGATTGATTTTCAAATCCAGTCATCTGTGCAATGATGGTATCAATTGAAAATAACAGCAACGGGATGAACGACCATGCAAATCCGACCCCTTTTTCTTCACGCGGCCCTGGTTACTTTTCTGGTTGCCCTGCCGGGCGTGCCGGCGATTGCTGCTGGCGAACAAGCGGCGGTAGCAGCCGCGACCGAAACCGACCGGATCAATATCTGGTTTGATCAAAAATATGAGGAAGAGCTGCAGTTCAGTCCGATCGAACAGACAATGATCGGGCGCAAGACCGATTATGGCCTGATCGACGATTATAGCGACGCCGGGGCGGACAAGAAGCTGGCCTGGCTGCGGGCGACAGTGGCCGAGATGCAGCGCGCGTTTGATTATGAAAAACTGACGCAGGACGCGAAAATTTCCTATGATATATGGCTCTATAATCTGGAACAGGCCGAAGCGGGCCTGCCGTTCCGGACCAACCGCTATGTATTGCACCAGCATAATGGCCGACAATCCTTTTTCCCGACCTTTCTGATCAATACCCACAAGGTCGAGACCGAGTCAGATATGCTGGCCTATATCCAGCGCCTTTCCGGTGTCGTCACGGCGCTGGACCAGCTTCTGGCGTGGGCAAAAACCAATGCGGCGGCGGGGACCCGTCCGCCCCGTTTCGCCTATGAAGGGGTGATTGACCAGTCGCGCAAGATCATCAGCGGCGCGCCCTTTGATGATGGCAATCCGTCGGCGATCTGGACCGCAACCGAAGAGAAATTGCAGGGACTGGTCGACAAAAAGATTATCGACGAAGCGCGGGCGAAGGTTTTGCGCGGTCAGGCGCGCACTGCTCTCACCGACGCATTTGCGCCTGCCTATCAGAGGATTATTGCCTGGTATGAAGCAGACATGCCGAACACGGATGCTATGGCCCGTGGTGTTGGCGCGCTGCCCAATGGCAAGGCATTTTATGATTACCGACTCGCCAACCAGACCACCACCAAGCTGACCGCGGATGAAATTCACGCTCTTGGTCTCAGCGAAGTCACGCGTCTGCGCGGTGATATGGAGGCGATCAAGGACAAGGTCGGATTTGACGGTGACCTCAAGGCTTTTTTCAAATTTATCCGCGAAGACGACCGCTTCTATTTTTCCGACGATGATGCCGGAGCGGATGACTATATCGCTGCTGCCAAGGGTCATATCGAGGCGCTTAAGAAAAAACTGCCGGAGTATTTCGGTATTCTCCCGAAAGCCGATCTCGAGGTTCGCCGGGTCGAGGCTTTCCGCGAACGCGATGGCGCAGCACAGCATTATCGCAGCGGCACCCCTGATGGTTCGCGGCCGGGCATATATTATGCTCATCTCTCCGACATGCGGGCGATGCCGACTCCAACGCTCGAAGTCATTGCCTATCATGAAGGCCTGCCCGGCCATCATATGCAAATTTCGATCGCTCAGGAGCTGACCGGAATTCCGGTATTCCGGACCCAGATTGGTTATACGGCCTATAGTGAAGGCTGGGGCCTCTATGCGGAAACGCTGGCCAAGGAAATGGGCGGCTATGAGGACCCCTATTCCGAGTTCGGACGGCTCACCAGCGAGATATGGCGGGCGATCCGGCTGGTGGTCGATACCGGTATTCATGCAAAGGGATGGACCGAGGAGCAGGCAGTAGCCTATTTCCTCGAAAACAGCTCGATTCCGGAAGCGGCGGTGCGTTCCGAAGTGCGTCGCTATCTGGTCAATCCGGGGCAGGCGACAAGCTACAAGATCGGCATGATCAAAATTCTCGAATTGCGCGAACGGGCAAAGCAACGGCTGGGCGACCGGTTCGATATTCGTGCGTTCCACGATGTGATCCTTGGCGGCGGCGCGTTGCCGCTCGGGATATTGGAACAGCGGGTGAACCAGTGGCTCAACGAAACGGCGGGTTCGTAGCAACCGGGACGCGCTATGGTTGCCAGCACTTTTGAACTGTTCAAGATCGGCGTCGGCCCGTCGAGTTCGCACACGATGGGGCCGATGCTCGCCGCGGCGCAATTCGTCGAGCGAGTAGCCGATAGCGGCAGGCTGGGCGAGGTCACCCGGCTTGAGACCTTGCTGTTCGGATCACTGGCGCTGACCGGCAAGGGCCATGCGACCGACCGGGCGATATTGCTTGGCCTCAGCGGCCAGCGCCCCGAGAATATCGACCCGGATTCTGCGGATCGGCTGATTGCGCAAATCCGGGAATCGAACCGAATTCGTCTGAACGATGTCCATGAGATCACCTTTGATGAAGCGTGTGACGTGATCTTCGACCAGAAGAAGCGGCTCGACTTTCACAGCAACGCCATGCGGTTCAACGCCTTTCATGGCGATGAGTTGATCGCGACACGCGTCTATTATTCGGTTGGCGGTGGTGCAGTGCTCGATGAGGATCAGATCGGCAGCAACAATCCCGATAGCGGGCTGTGGGACGTGCCCTATCCTTTCTGTTCTGGTGCAGATCTTCTCAGGATTGCCCAGGACGAAGGGCTGTCCATTGCCGAAATCATGCGCGCCAACGAACGCACCGGGCGGGATGATGAGGCAATCGGTGCCGGCATAAGCGCGATTGCCGATGCGATGTCCGCCTGTATCGATCGCGGTATATTGCAGGGCGGGGTTTTGCCGGGCGGTCTGCGGGTCAAACGGCGGGCACCGCTGATGCACGCGCGCCTGATGGAGCGGCAGGAACGCGCCTTGTCGGACCCGCTCACTATTCTCGACTGGGTCAATCTCTGGGCACTGGCGGTCAACGAGGAAAATGCGGCTGGCGGCAAAGTGGTGACCGCGCCGACCAATGGGGCGGCTGGAATTATCCCGTCGGTGCTGCGCTTCTATGAACGCTTTGCGCCGAAAGCCGATGCCGCTGGCGTCGAGACCTTCCTGTTGACGGCAGCCGCAATAGGATCGCTGTTCAAGGAGAACGCTTCGATTTCCGGTGCTGAAGTCGGCTGCCAGGGCGAAGTCGGTGTCGCCTGTTCAATGGCCGCCGCCGGCTTGACCGCGGCCTGGGGCGGCACGCCGTTGCAAGTGGAAAATGCGGCGGAGATCGGCATGGAACATAATCTCGGCCTGACTTGCGATCCGGTCGGCGGGCTCGTGCAGGTGCCGTGCATCGAACGCAATGCGGTCGGCGCGGTCAAGGCGATTGAAGCGGCCCGGCTGGCAATCCTCGGCGATGGCACGCACCGGGTCAGTCTCGACGAAGTGATTGAAACCATGCGCAAGACCGGACTTGATATGTCCGAGCGATACAAGGAAACCTCGCAAGGTGGACTTGCCGTCAATCTGGTGGAATGCTGACCGAAACGGGAGAGGATATTGATGAAGAAGTTCGGCATGGGTTTGCTGGTTCTGGGGCTGATCGTGATCGCGGTCGGCCTTCTGTTTCAGGAGCAGATCGGTAAGAGGCTTTTTGCCACCGCGGTTGAAACAGCGGTGGCGCGCGATGTCATCGGTGATCTGCCCGACGGCATGCACGTGGCGCTTTGCGGTTCCGGTTCGCCGCTGCCCGATCCGACGCGGGCCGGTCCCTGTTCAGCGGTGATCATCGACGGGAAGATGTTCATTGTCGATATCGGCGGCGGCGCGGTGCGTAATCTGGGCCTGATGGGGCTCAATCCGGGCGCGACCGAAGCCTTGTTGCTCACGCATTTTCACAGCGATCATATTGACGGCATGGGGGAATTGATGCTGCAACGCTGGGCTGGTGGTGGCCGGGATGCTCCGCTGCCGGTGATCGCGCCAGAGGGCGTGGAGGTGATCGTCGACGGGCTGAACGCCGCTTACGCCGCTGATGTGCAATATCGTATAGCCCATCATGGTGAAGCGACGATGCCGGCGACTGGCGCGGGCGGCACGGCCCAACCATTTTCTCTTCCCGAAGGACAAGAACAGACGCTGGTCTACGATCAGGATGGCATCAAGATCACTGCATTTTCCGTAGCCCATAAACCAATCAAGCCTGCGGTAGGCTACCGTTTCGACTATAAAGGACGCTCGGTCGTGTTCAGCGGCGACACGGTCAAATTGCCAATTGTCGCGGAAATATGCAACGGCTGTGATCTGCTGGTCCATGAAGTGTTGAATGCCGAGATGGTGGGCACTCTGGAAACGGCGTTCGGGAAAAACGGGCGCAAGCGGCTGGCCAAGATCATGGCTGATATTCCCGACTATCACACGACACCGGTTGAGGCGGCACAAACCGCCAGCGCGGCGAAGGCAGGGATGCTGGTCCTGTCGCACGTGGTACCGGCGCTGCCGGTCGACTATCTGGATACTTATTTCATGGAAGGCGTAAATGTCGCTTATGATGGTCCGGTCGTGCTGGGCAAGGACGGGATGCTGTTCAGCCTTCCCGCCAATAAGGATAGTATCGAACAGGACGATTTGCTTTAATTTGGAGGCGATCCAAGGAGAAAACACCCGTGATCACAAATCGTTTTTGGCAATTGAACAGTCGCCCGGAGGGTAGTGATGTTTCGGGTTCGCTCTCGCTCGAAAGCGAAGCTATGCCCGCGCCCAACGAGGGTGAGGTACTGATCAAGGCAGCCTATCTGTCGATGGATGCGGGCCCCGCATGTGGATGACCGAGCGCGAGGACAGCTATCAGCCGCCGCTTGAGTTGGGTACCAAGATGGTCGGGCTGGTGATCGGTCATGTTATTGCCTCGCGAGACGACAATTTTGCCGAAGGCGACTTGGTGCGCGGCTTTGGTCAGTGGGCAGAATATAGCGTCGTCGATCCGCTACTGTCCGGTCTCGTCAAGATTGATTCCGGTGTCAGGGATATCAAGCAGCATTTCGGTGTGCTCGGCTTTAACGGCTGGACCGCGCTTTGGGGCATACAGGAAACGGCGGCCGTGAAGGCTGGCGACAATGTGCTGGTTTCTGCCGCCGCCGGTTCCACTGGCGTCCTAGCCTGCCAGATCGCGAAGATATTGGGCGCGAATGTCTACGGTCTGGCCGGAGGACCGGACAAATGCCGCTGGCTGAAAAAGGAACTCGGGATTGTCAGGGCGATTGACTACAAGAATGAGGATGTCGCGGCCGAACTGGCGAAGGTCGACGGCGGCATCAACGCCTATTTCGACAATGTCGGCGGGCCGATATTGGATGCCGTTCTGCCGAATATGGCGCTCTATGGCCGGATCGCGCTTTGTGGTCTGCTGGCCCAATATGAAGGCGATGGTCGCGGACGGGGACCGGACAATTTTGATCAGATATTGATGAAGCGATTGCGTATCGAGGGTTTCTTTTCCCCCGATTTCATGGATCAGGGCGAACGGCTTACGGTGCAGTTGAAAACATGGCTCGATCAGGGACTGATCGATACGCCCTTCGACGTCACGGACGGGATCGAGAATGTCCTTGTCGCATATGAAAAGCTCTTCACCGGCGGCAATATCGGCAAGGTGCTGGTCAAAATCTAGTCTCCGGCTTGCCGGAAACGCAAACCCCAGAGCGACAGCCCCATGATCGTCAGCGCATAGCCAATCGACATGATCGAAATGCCCGCCCAGCCGGCATATTCATAGGTTGCGGCGCCAAGCCAGCTCGACAGACCGCCGCCGACAAACATGATGACGATATAGATTGTCATCAGGCGGGTCCGGATTTCCGGCGCGCGGCTGAACAATATCGTACGGCTGCAGATATCGACCGATGCGCCGCCGATGCTGTTGAAAATGATCGCGACCACCAACAGCAATAGATCATTGCCGGCGAAGGGCAGGATGCTGACCCCCACCAATTGTGCAAGACAGAAATAGATGCGGGCGCGTTCGGCCCCGATATGGTCCGCCAGACGACCGGCAAAGGGGGAGCCGAGTACATTGACGATGGCGATGATCGCAAGATAGCCGACCGTATCGACGCCATAGCCATTGCGCGGCAAATGCAGACCTATCGCCAGCCAAAGCGCAAGAAAAAGCCCGAAGGAAAGCGCCTGGATCAGCCCGCCCAACGGCACTTCGGGGAGCGATTTCATGATCGGCCATAGCGATCGGAGCAGCGCGCCGTAACGCGGAGGTTCGACGTCGGACGGTTTCTCGTCCTGCCTGCGCTCCATGATCGAAGGGAGCAGAATGACCAGCAATCCCATGCAGGCTGCCCCGACCCAGTAAGCTGACCGCCAGCCAAAATAATGGCCCAGCAGTCCGCCGCCCAGCCGGCTGCCCAAAATGCCCAGAGTTACCCCCGCAGTCAGAATTCCGGTCACATGCCCGATCCGGTCGGGCCTGACCCGTCTGGTCACATATGCGGGCAGCAAATAGGGGGTGATCGTGACAAAGCCGAGCAAGGAAGAAGCAGCGACAAACAACAGAAAACTACCCGACAGCGCCATCGCCAGCATTGCCAGAAACTGCCCGGCGACAAATATCGTCACCAGCTTGCGGTTGTTGATCCGGTCTCCCAGCGGCAACAGTAGCAATATCCCCAGCGCCAAAGCTATCTGGTTGAGTGCCGGAGCCAGTCCGACCGTTGCCCCGCTAACCCTGAATTCGTCGGCAACCGGCGTGATCAGCGGATGGATATAATAGGCATTGGCCACCACCGCCGCAGAAGAGAGCGCGAAAAGGAACAGTTTGAGCTCGCTAATGTGAGCGGGCGCGTTGCTGTCGATGGGTTCGGAGTTGGACATCTCCGAGTGCGCTTACGCGATAATGGTATCGGCGGAAAACAAAATCCCCGTACTATTGCCTATCAATAATATCGGCCAGATCGGCTATCTGCCGATCGGAAACCCGCTCACGCAGCGGTGCGAGCGTTTTGGGATCGGCGACATCGGGATGGCCGTTGTTGAAGGGTGGATGTGGATCATATTACAGGCTGAGCAGGACGGATTCGGCCAACATCCCATTTTTGCGCGAAATCGATCAGGACCTCTCCGTCCGCCAGCGAATATTCATCGGTGCGCTGCTAGGCTATGATCATGGAATATCGATCGGAATATGATCGGCAGGATCGCGCCAAATCACTTTTTGCGGTGATCATTATTCATGCCGCAATCGGCTATGCGCTGGTGAGTGGCCTGGGGATGGACATGGCAAAAACGGTCTCCGCAGGCTTCAAAGTCGTCACTATTGCTGCTCCGCCGCCGCCAGAGCCGGTTCCGGAAGAGCCGCCGACCAAAACCGGGGAAGAGGCCGCATCGTCTGAAAATCTGAAGGCACAGGCGACCCGGATTGTCGCGCCAGAGCCGGAGGTCAAACTGGAGATTGTCTCTCCGGTGGTCGCCGCGCCGGTTGCAGGTCCGGGCAATGACAGGGACGCAGGGGCTTCCGACCGTCCGGGTTCCGGTTTCGGCAGCGGCGGGCAGGGCGACGGTTTCGGAGGGGGAGGCATAGTCTCCGGGCCCCGCCATCTGTCCGGCACGATAACCCGCAAGGATATCCCGCGTTCGGTCTGGAGAGCCGGGAATCGCGGCAATGTGGTGGCGCATTTTACGGTCGGAGTTGATGGTCGCGCGAGTGATTGCACCGTCCGGCAATCGAGCGGCCATCCCCAGCTCGACGCGACCACCTGTCGGCTGATCGAACAGCGCTTCCGTTTCGAACCGGCGCGGGACGCGCGTGGGCGAGCGGTGGCGCGCCCTTATGGCTGGCTGCAGGAATGGTGGCAGGATGGCCGCGGTCCGCAGCGGGTGAACTGACCCGGTCCTGCAGTCCCCTATAGTCGCATTTTCCGACCGATACGCCCTGCCCCGGAGCAGATCACGGGCGGTGGTGACGTTCTCTGAGAATCTGGGAGAAGGCCGTGGAGACGAGTGTATTTTCCGCCAATATGCTGAATGGAGGAATCTAGAATATGCCCGCGAGCAAATAGCCGCCCAGCGCGATAAAACTGCCGAAAGTACTGAATGCACCGATCGCACGAAAGGCGGCGAATATCCTGCCCTTTGCTGCCCCGTGTGAACCGGCGACGGTCGACAGGGCAATTGCGTGGAAAATCCGTCCGATGACAAAGATGATGGCTATGATCGCGATGACATCATTGGGCACCACGGTCATTTCTGCGAGCGCGAGTACCACAATGAACAAGGCTGCATTTTCCGCGAGATTGCCATGGCGGCGAATTTTCCGCTCGAGCGCCGGATCGTCGCCCGTGCCGAGACCGATCCGGTCACGGATGCGGTGCACAGCGACCAAAATCATCAATATGGCCTGCAACAACACCAATATGGCTCCGGCGACAGCGGCGATAATCGGTATGGTCATTGGGAAAATTCCTTGGCGAGAATTTATGTCTCAGCGGCCCGCGGCTATGGATCGGGCTGTCTCCGGGGATATATCCGTTTTGACATCCATTTTGAGATATATTTAACGGCATCGCTAAACGATGCATTAACCATGCGCCTCCACTCGCGTTCAACCTATTTTGGTTAGGAACAGGTTTCATGGACCCAACAGTGCAAAATTTGTCGCCGATCCGCCAGACCGCCATCATCTCGGCGATTGCAGTGCTGTTGTCGTTCACCTTCACCGGATCGCTATATCTTCTATTCTTCGGGTTGGACGACCGGTTCTGGCAAGCAATGACCATGGCGATAATCATCCCCTGGGGGATCACGATTCCTCTGGGCCTTTATACGTCCAAGCAGCGTTTCAAGCTCATTGGGCTGACCAACCGGCTCAAGGAAGCACAAATCCGATTGCGCAGGGCGAACAAGGCGCTTGAACTGCGCGCCAATTTTGACGGGATGACCGGCCTGCTCAATCGTGACAGTTTCCTCGACCAGTTCAATAAATCGCGAATGGACAAAAATCCCAATATATTGATGCTGGTCGACGTCGATCACTTCAAGGATATCAACGATAATTTCGGTCATCCGGTCGGGGATCTCGCGCTTAAGTTGCTCGGCAAGATATTCCGGAAGGTTTTGCGCAAAGATGATCTTGTCGGCCGTATTGGTGGTGAGGAATTTGGCATATTCCTGCCCGATACCAGTGCTCCGGAAGGCCAGACAATCGGCGAGATGTTAAGGTATGAGATCGAGAATATGATTTTCGAGCCCTGCCACAATATGCGCCATGTCATTACCGTCAGTATTGGCGTGACCGAAATTTGCGCGCACCAGAATTGTTCGGCAATCATGGAGAATGCCGATGCCGCTCTGTTTGCTGCCAAGCGAAGCGGGCGCAACCGGGTGGTAATGTTTGAACCGGGCATGCGTGCCAGTCCATCTCCGGGGCTTGAAATGTCGCGCGATATAAACCGGGTGATGTTGACGTCAAATTTCCACTGATGCCGGATTTGAAATGACGAAGGCCGCTGGCGCTGCTAGTGCTGGCCACTATGACGAACGCTCCGGATCACAAACCCAATCACCTCTATCTCGTTGACGGCTCGGCCTATATTTTCCGCGCCTATCACCGCCTGCCGCCGCTGACCAATGTGCGCGGTGAACCGGTCGGCGCGGTCTATGGCTATACGACAATGTTGTGGAAGCTGGCCGACGAACTCAACAAGGCCGATGGTCCGACTCATATGGCGGTTGTGCTGGACAAGGCGGGAACCAGTTTCCGCAACGATCTCTATGATCAATATAAGGCCAACCGTCCGGAAGCGCCGGAGGATCTCAAGCCGCAATTTCCGATGATCCGCGACGCGACGCGGGCCTTTTCACTGCCGCTGATCGAGGAAGAGAATGTCGAGGCCGACGACATGATCGCCTCCTACACCAAGGCAGCACTGGCGGCCGGCTGGCATGTCACCATTGTCTCGTCCGACAAGGATTTGATGCAGCTTATCGAACCGCGTGACGATAGCCGGGTCGACATGCTCGACACGATGAAAAATGCCCGGATGAACCGCAAGACGGTTGAAGAAAAATTCGGGGTCGGACCGGAAAAGCTGGGCGATGTGCTCGGCCTGATGGGCGACAGTTCGGACAATATTCCCGGCGTGCCCGGCATCGGACCGAAAACCGCGTCGAAACTGATCAATGAATATGGCGATATCGAAAGCGTGCTCGCCGCCGCACCGGAGATGAAGAAATCCAAGATGCGCGAGAATTTGATCGAATATGCCGATCAGGCGCGGCTATCGCGCGAACTGGTGACGTTGCGCGACGATTGCCCGCTGCCCGATCCACTTGATAGTTTCCAGATTCAGGACATTCCCGATGCGCCGCTGCGCGAATTTCTGGCAGATCACGGGTTCAACAGCCTGCTCCGCAAACTGGGTGGGGACGGCCATGCCGAACCGCAGAATCCCGATGTCGCGGAGGGTGCCGGCCCCGATGCGGTGAAAATACCCGAAGCACCGGCAATTGACCGCAGTAAATATGTATGCGTGCAGGATATGACGATGCTGGACCAGTGGATTGCGCGCGCGACGGCACAGGGCGTCTGCGCGGTTGATCTGGAAACCGACAGTCTGGAAAGCGTGACCGCACGGATCATCGGCGTCTGTCTCGCGACCGGCCCCAACGAGGCCTGCTATATCCCGCTCGGCCATGGCAGCGGCGACATGTTCGGCGAGACACCGGAGCAGATTGGCCTGGAGGACGCGCTGGCGAAGCTGAAGCCGCTGCTCGAGGATGATGCGGTGCTGAAAGTCGGGCAGAATCTGAAATATGACATGGGCGTGCTCGCCCAGCATGATATCAGCATTGCGCCCTTTGACGATACGCTGGTGATGAGCTTCAATCTCGACGCAGGCCTGCACGGTCACGGTATGGACGAACTCAGCAAGCTGCATCTCGGCCATGAATGTATCAGCTTCAAGTCGCTCACCGGCACCGGTAAAAAGGCCATCGGCTTTGCCGAAGTGCCGCTCGACAAGGCGACCGAATATGGCGCGGAAGATGCCGATGTCACGCTCCGCCTGTGGGAGATTTTGCGCCTGCGGATGGTCCCGGAACGGGCGACCCGCGTCTACCAGATGGTCGACCGTCCGCTGGTGCCGGTGATTGCCGGGATGGAGGCCACCGGCGTGCTGGTCGACCGCGAGGAACTGGCGCGGCTGTCGAAGACATTTGCCGAGGAAATGGAAAAGCTGGAAGCGGATATCCACGAACTGGCGGGCGAATCCTTTTCCATCGGTAGCCCCAAGCAGCTCGGCGAAATACTGTTCGGCAAGCTCGGTCTGAAGGGCGGAAAGAAGGGCAAGTCGGGTCAATATTCGACCGATGTCACCGTGCTCGAACGGCTGGCCGGTGACGGCGAACCAATTGCGCAGAAAGTGGTCGACTGGCGGCAGCTGGCGAAGCTGAAGTCCACCTATACCGATGCGCTGCAGGAACAGATCAATCCGGGCACCGGACGGGTGCACACGTCCTACAGCCTGAGCGGCGCGCAGACCGGGCGGCTATCCTCGACCGAACCGAATCTGCAGAATATTCCGATCCGCACCGAGATCGGGCGGCAGATAAGGCAGGCCTTTGTTGCCGCACCCGGCAATGTCATTCTCGCAGCCGATTATAGCCAGATCGAACTGCGGCTTGCGGCGCATATCGCCGATGTCGACACGCTGAAGGAAGCCTTTGCCAATGGCGAGGATATCCATAACCGGACGGCGCGCGAACTGTTCGGCGCCGAAGACCGGGACGCCCGCGCGCGTGCCAAGACGATCAACTTTGCCATTCTCTACGGCATATCGCGCTGGGGTCTGGCCAAGCGGCTGGAGGTCGATCCGGACGAAGCGCAGGCGATGATCGACACCTATTTCGAGCGCTTTCCGGGCATCAACCAATATATTTCCAAGACGCTGCAATCGGTGCGTGAAGCCGGCCATACCGAGACATTATTTGGCCGCAAGACATGGTTTGAGCGGATCAAGTCGTCCAATCAGGCGGAACGCCAAGGCAGTGAACGCGCTGCGATCAACGCGCCGATCCAGGGTACCAGTGCCGACATCATCAAGCGCGCTATGGCAAGAATGTTGCCTGCGCTGGCCGATGCTGGGCTGGGTGACGTCCGGATGCTGATGCAGGTCCACGATGAACTGGTCTTCGAATTGCCCGAGGGTGATGTCGAAGCCGCCAGCGCAGTAATCCGTTCGGTGATGTCCGGTGCCGCAGAACCGGCAGTGAAATTATCGGTACCGCTGGACGTGGATATCGGCACCGGCAAGAACTGGGACGAGGCTCACTAGGTTACGGACCGGATCTTGATGATGCTTCAGGTCTTGATCCAGAAGCGGATGAAATAGCCAACGGTACCGACCACCGCCACGCCCATCGCCCAATAAGCCAGCATCCAGATCAGGCGTTTGGGCAAGGGTGTGGCGTCGGCGGCCTTGCCTTTGGACGAGAGCGGATCAAACGCCATTAATGATAGCCGTCCGATCCGACCTTGCCGCGAAACACCCAATAGGCCCAGGCGGTATAGGCAAGAATTATCGGGACCATGATTCCTGCACCCACCAGCATGAACAACTGGCTTTCATAAGGCGCTGCCGCTTCCCAGATCGTGATGCGACCGGGGATGACATCGGGCCACATCGAGACGCCAAGACCGACGAGGCTCAGACCGAACAGTCCGAGTGCATAGAAAAAGGGCGCCGCTTCCTTGCGTTTCGACAGACTCCGGAAAAACAGCACCGTTATGACCAGCGTCGCGAGTGGAATCTGGGCGGTTGCCAGAACGCCGGGATAGGCCAGCCAACGCGAGAAATATTCGGTCTCCAGAAACGGGGTTGCGGCACTGACGGCTATAATCGCGATCAGCAATAAAATGCCGAGACGACCGGCATAGCTGTAGCATTGCCGCTGCAGCGCTCCTTCGGTTTTCCAGATCAGCCAGCAGCAGCCGAGCAGGGCATAGCCAGCGAGCAGAGCGAAGCCGGTCAGGATACTGAACGGCGTCAGCCATTCCCACCATCCGCCGGCATAAGCGCGGCCTTCGACCGTGATGCCCTGCAGCACAGCACCCAGCGTGATGCCCTGGGCGAATGTTGCGATGACCGATCCCGCGGTGAAGGCGAAATCCCACCGGGCGCGGTGGGACGGGTCGCGCCAGCGGAATTCAAAAGCCACCCCGCGCAGCACCAGACCCAGCAGCATTGCGATCAGGGGGGCGTAGAGCGCCGGCAAGACGATCGCATAGGCCAGGGGGAATGCGGCCATTAGTCCGCCTCCACCCAGCACCAGCCAGGTTTCGTTGCCGTCCCACACCGGCGCGATGCTGTTCATCGCCATATCGCGATCTGATCCGACCTTGAAATTGGGAAACAATATCCCGATGCCAAGATCGAAGCCGTCCATGATGACATAGACCATGACGGAAAAGGCGATGATGCCCGCCCAGATGACGGTGAGGTCGATCCCGTTCATGATATTGCTCCTTCCTCATGATCCCCGTCGAGCACCGCCACCGCCGGGGTGATTCCGGCCGAGCGGATGGGTGAATCGTCAGGCGCTGCTTCGTGGGCTTCAGGCGGCTTAGCGGCGAGTTTGAAAAGATAGACGATGCCCGCACCGAAGACGACGAAATAGACCAGGACAAAGGCCAGCAGCGAAGCGGCAACTGCTGGCGCATCCAGTGGCGCGGCGCTCTCGCTGGTGCGCAGCAGGCCATAGATGGTGAATGGCTGGCGTCCGACCTCGGTTGTCACCCAGCCGGCCAGCACCGCGATAAAGCCCGAAGGCCCCATCACCAGCGCAGCACGGTGCAGCCATGGCCAGTCGTAGAGTTTCTTGCGCGATCGCGCGAGCAGGCTCCACAGGCCGATGCCGAGCATGGCAAAGCCCAAGCCGACCATGATCCGGAAGGACCAGAAGACGATGCCGACCGGTGGTTCGTCCTTGTCGGGGATGGTGTCCAGTCCGGCCAATGGTGCATTGAGATCATGTTTGAGGATCAGCGACGAGGCCTTGGGTATCTCGATCGCATAATCGACGCGATTTTCCTTGCTGTTGGGAATACCGAACAGGATCAGCGGCGCACCATCGGGGTGGCTCTCATAATGGCCTTCCATGGCCATTACCTTTGTGGGTTGATGCTCGAGCGTGTTGAGCCCGTGCAAATCGCCCATGAATATCTGGGTTGGTGCGACCAGTGCCGCCATCCACATCGCCATCGAGAACATCTTGCGCGCGCCCCGATTGGTCTTGTCTTTCAGCAGATGCCAGGCACCGACCGCGCCAACCGCAAAGGCGGTGGTCAGATAGGCGGCGAGAACCGTGTGCACCAGACGATAGGGGAAGCTGGGATTCCAGACGATATCCCACCAGCCCGCAGCGGGCACGAACTGGCCGACATCGTTGATTGCATAGCCGACCGGCGTCTGCATCCAGCTGTTCACCGACAAGATCCAGAAAGCGGAGATGGCCGTTCCGACGGCAACCGCAAGTGTCGCGACAAAATGCAGCTTGCGGCCAACCTTGTCGATCCCGAACAGCATCACACCCAGAAAACCGGCTTCGAGGAAAAAGGCGGTCAGCACTTCATAAGCCATGAGCGGGCCAATAATCGGTCCCGCCTTGTCGGAAAATACCGACCAGTTTGTCCCGAATTGATAGGACATGACGATACCGGAGACGACGCCCATGGCGAAGACCACGGCAAAAATCTTGAGCCAGTAGCGGTAGAGATTGGCGTACACGCCTTTGTCGGTTTTGAGCCAGAGTCCTTCGAGAACCGCCAAGAAACTGGCGATACCGATGGTGAAGGCAGGAAACAGAAAGTGGAAGCTGACGGTAAAGGCAAATTGCGCCCGGGCCAGATTGATGGCGAGATCATTTTCTATCATATCATGCCTCTTGCATTCCAAATATCAACAGGACTGTCGGCTTTGTCTTCTTTGTCTGCAATTGCAATTAAAGCAGAATAAGCTTCGTTTTGCGAAAGGTAAATTTTGCCGGACAGTTGTTCGAGAAAGTGCGACCGTTTCAGACGGTCCATCACCGGACCTTTGACTTCGGACAGGTGCAACGAAATGCCGCCATCCTTGAGCCGATGGTTGATTGCTTCGATACTTTCCAGCGCCGAGGCATCGATTTCATTGACCGCCGAGCACATCAGGATGACATGGCGCACACTTTTCTGCTCGGCGACCTGTTCGAGGATGAATTCCTCAAGCCAGCGCGCATTGAGATAGGTCAGGCTTTCATCAATGCGGATGGTCAGTATCCGGGGATCGGTAAAAACCTTGTGGCGATTGATGTTGCGAAAATGCTCGGTCTCGGGCACGCGCCCGACGATGGCAGCGTGAGGACGCGAACTGCGCCACAGGAAGAGTGCCAGGCTGAGGCCGACACCTGCGATCACACCCGGTTCGACGCCTGCCAGCAATGTCACGCCGATGGTCGTCGCCATCGCCGCAAAATCCATTTTCGAATAGCGCCATATGGTCAACGGCGTCTTGAGATCAACGAGGCTCAGCACGGCTACAATGATCGTCGCGGCCAAGGTGGCGATGGGAAGCGACGCGAGCAGCGGTGTCAGAAACAGCGCTGCCAGAGCGATGCCGACTGCGGTAAAGGCTCCGGCTGCCGGCGTTTCCGCGCCGGCGTCAAAATTGACCACCGAACGGGCAAAGCCGCCGGTGACCGGATAGCCGCCCGAAAAAGCCGCCGAGATATTGGCCGCACCGAGACCGATCAGTTCCTGATCCGGATCAATCCGTTGCCGCCGCTTGGCCGCCAAGGTCTGTCCGACCGACACGGATTCGACAAATCCGATGATGCTCAGGAGCAATGCCGGTATCGCCAGCGTTTTCCACAGTTCGAGATCAATCAGCGGCACGGAAAAGGGCGGCAGGCTTTGCGGGATATTACCCACGACCGCGACACCCTTTGCTTCGAGGTCGAACAGGATGGTGACAATGGTCGAGACGGCAACGGCGGCAATCGGCCCGGCCTTGGCGATCAGTTCCGCCGGACGCGCAGGAAGGCCCAACCGCATCAGCAATGGCTTCAAACCCTTGCGGACCCAGAAAAGAAAGGCGGTCGCGGACACGCCGATGATCAGCGTTGGCATATTGGTGGTGCCGATCGTCGCCGCAATGGACGAAACCAGCTCCGGCATCGTCGCTCCGCTCGCCTTGATGCCGAAGATCGACTTCAGCTGGCTGGTCGCGATGATGATGCCGCTTGCGGTGATGAAGCCCGACACTACCGGATGGGACAGAAGATTGGCGAGAAAGCCGAGCTTGAATATGCCGAGGAGCAGGAGGAATAGCCCGGACAGCAACGCCAAGACCAGGGCTGCAGCGATGAAGTCCGCGCTGCCGGGGGGAGCGATGGCGCTCGCGGCGGTCAGGGTCATCAGCGACACCACGGCGACCGGTCCGACCGCCAAGGTCCGGCTGGTCCCGAAAATCGCATAAGCAACCAGCGGCAGGATCGAGGCGTAGAGCCCGATTTCTGGCGGCAGTCCTGCGAGCATGGCATAAGCCAGACTTTGCGGAATCAGCATGATCGTGACAATGATGGCGGCGACGCCATCATTGGTCAGCGTTGTGCTGTTATACTGGCTGCCCCAATCGAGGATCGGCAAATAGCGGGAAATTTTCATGGGATCGGCTTATTCCGCGCCGATGCGGTGCGGCTTGACCATCCATTCCCGTCCTTTGAGCATGCCATGCCAGTAGACCGGCGGCAGGATTGTATCCTTGAGCAGCCAGGACAGCCGCGATGGTCGTGTGCCGTCGATCAGCCAATTGGGGAAACTTGGCAGCAATTTGCCACCATAGCCGAATTCGGCCAGCACGACCTTGCCGCGCTCGACGGTCAGTGGGCAACTGCCATAACCATCATAATCGGCGACCGGCGGCTTGCCGTCGAGGGCGGCAAGCGCGTTGACGGCCACGACCGGAGCCTGTTTGCGTACGGCTGCCATGGTCTTGGCATTGGGGGCGTTGCAGGCATCACCGAGCGCGAATATATTGGCATATTTCGCGTGGCGCAGGGTGGCCGGATCGACATCGACGAAGCCACTTTCGGCTGCCAGCGGGCTGGACCGGACAAAATCCGGAGCCGTTTGCGGCGGGACGACATGGATCATATCAAAGGGCACTTCGACCCGCTTGGTTTCATCGCCATTTTTTTGCTCAAAAGTCGCGATTTTTGCCTCGCCATTGACTGCGACAAGGTTGGATTGCAGGTTCAGATGGGCATTGTAGCGCTCGACATATTCCATCAGCGCCGGGACATATTCCTTGACCCCGAACAGCACGGCTCCGGCGTTGTGAAACTGTACGTCAATATCTTTCAATACGCCTTGTTTCTCCCATTTGCTGCAAGAGAGGTACATTGATTTCTGCGGTGCGCCCGCGCATTTTATCGGCATTGGCGGCTGGGTAAACAGAGCCCGCCCGCTCGTCATATGCTTGACCAAGTCGAACGTGTAGGGCGCGAGATCGAAGCGGTAATTGGAGGTGACTCCATTTTTCCCCAAAGCCTCGGGCAGGCCGTCTATTGCTTCCCAGTTCAGTTTGATACCCGGGCACACGATCAGCACATCATAGCGAATTTCCTGTCCGTCGGCGGTCAGGAGCGAATTTTTATCCGGGTCAAACGCAGTGACCGCGGATTGTATCCATTGCGCCCGTTCCGGGATTAGATGCTTTTCCTTGCGGTGGGTGAATTCGGGAGAAAAGGCACCACCGCCAACCATTGTCCAGCCAGGCTGGTAATAATGGTCACCGGAGGGCTCGATAATAGCGATCGAGATTTTCTTGTTGCGCTTCAACATGCTGGCAGCGGTCGCGATACCGGCGGATCCGCCACCGACGACAACAACATTATACTGGCTCGCCGGGGATGGCGTTTTCCGTGATTGTGACTGTGCCATTTCCGTCAGTTTCGTCGACCGGGCACCAGAGCGGCAATAGGCGAGAACCGGGGCAGGCAGGTCAGCCAGCGCTGCGGCCATTTTTTTGCCATCCTGATCGGTGATCGCACCGGAAACCGCCGGAACATAGGCGAAGCGCAATCCCGCTTTCTCTGCGGCCTCTGCGATGGCCGCCGAACGCGGATGATCACCATCCTCGTCATCAGGTCGGTTGCAGATGATCGACTTGAAACCGGCTTTCACCAGCGCCGGAACATCGCCCAGCACAAGTTGCGGCGATACACTGACGGTGTCATTCAACTTTGTAATTTTTGGTCCGCTCGTCATTGGGCATCCTTCCCGATCATGTCTTTTTCTAGCTTGTTACGCGATGGACGATCATACCCGCGAACAACGCGACCACAAAGGCCAATGCGGGCAGAGGATTGATCGCGAGGTCGGCGAGGCCCGGTCCCGGACAGAGGCCGCTTATGCCCCAGCCCACACCGAACAGCACCGCACCGGCCGTCAATTTGCGATCGATCAGGCTAGTACCCGGCAGCGAGAAATGTGCATCGGCAAATGGTTTTTCGAGCTTTCGCTGAATGATCCAGGCGATTGCCATAGGGATGATGGCTCCGCCCATCACAAAAGCGAGGGTTGGATCCCAATGGCCAAGCAGGTCGAGAAAGCCCTGCACCCGTGCGGGGTCAGCCATGCCGGAATAGGCAAGTCCCGCGCCGAACAAGGTGCCGGCAAAAAGAGCGACCAATATCTGTTTCATAACAAGCCTCCGGCGCGCATCAATGCGACAGTAGCAAAACCGCTGGCGATGAATATGGCGGTGGCAATCAGCGAGCGCGGGGAGAGCCGTGACATGCCGCAAACACCGTGGCCGCTGGTACAGCCAGAGCCGAGGCGCGTCCCGTAGCCGACAAGCAGGCCGCCGATAATCAAGGGAATGACCGAAGAAGGAAAACGGGTCTCGATTCCGCCAGATATCCACGAGATGATAAAGGCACCGAGCGGCAGGCCGATCACAAAGGCAATCGCTATGCTGCGTGGAGCGCCGCTATCGGCTATCCCGGTGGCACGGGCCGCCAGCCCGCTGACGCCGGCAATCCGACCGAGGCCGAGCAGCATCACTGCGGCTGCGACTCCGATCATCAGTCCGCCGATCAGGCCTTCCAGCGGCATGGCATGAGGAAATGCGGAGAGCATCAGACGCCGTTCAATGGCAGCTTGAGGTACCGTACACCATTGTCTTCCTCTGGCGGCAGATGCCCGGCGCGCATGTTGACCTGTACCGATGGCAGGATCAGCCGCGGCATATCCAGCGTCTTGTCCCGCTCCGTCCGCATTTTGACGAATTCTTCTTCGCTGATGCCGTCATGGGCATGAATATTGCCCTCGCGCTCCTCGGCAACGGTGGTTTCCCAGACATATTCAGTCCGTCCTTCGGGCAGATAATCATGGCACATGAACAGCCGCGTGGTCGGCGGCAGTTCCAATATGCGGCGCAGTGATCGATAGAGTTGCCGCGCATCACCGCCCGGGAAATCGGCGCGGGCTGAGCCATAGTCGGGCATGAACATGGTATCGCCAACAAACACCGCATCGCCGATGACATAGGCGATATCGGCAGGTGTATGGCCGGGAACATGCATCACCGTCACATCGAGATTGCCGATCTTGAACGTGTCGCCATCCGCGAACAGGCGATCAAAATCGGATCCGTCACGCTGAAATTCAGTGCCGGCGTTGAACAATTTCCCGAAAACATTCTGTACGGTAACGATATGTTCGCCAATCGCAATCTTGCCGCCGAGCTTTTCCTGCAGATAGGGGGCAGCTGACAAATGATCGGCATGGGCATGGGTCTCTAGCAGCCATTCGACCTTCAGGCCCTGCTCCTCGACATAGGCGATCACTTCGTCGGCGGAATCGAAGGAAGTCCGACCGGAATTCGGATCAAAATCAAAAACACTGTCGATGACAGCGGCACATTTGGTTTCCGCATCGTGCACCACATAGGTGACGGTATAGGTGGCTTTGTCAAAAAATGCCTTGATCACAGGGATTTCGCGCTGCGCATGGGAAATTTGTTCTGTTGCATGAATTAGGGTCGAATCAGTCATAGAAAATTCCTTACATTCACATTTACATAAACCATGTAATACATTATACGTATTGCGTCAATATGCACTTGCTGCCAATCCACAGGAGGAGTTCAAATTAATGACAGACGAATTGAAGATACAGTCCGGTTCATTGCGTATCGGTGATGTCGCACCCGATTTTGAAGCGCGCACGACCCATGGCCCGATCACATTGTCGGACTATCGTGGTCGGTGGTTGATCTTCTTTTCGCATCCGGCCGATTTCACGCCGGTGTGCACCACGGAATTTGTTGCCCTGGCGCGCCATCAGGCTCAGTTTGAAGCAATGGACTGTGCCTTGCTGGGTCTGTCCGTCGACAGCCTGTACTCCCATCTTGCCTGGGTGCGTGCGATTGAGGGCCGGTTTGGTATCAAGATACCTTTTCCCATTGTCGAAGACCCCAGCATGGCTGTCGGCCGCGCCTTTGGTATGATCGATGAAACGGCCGCCGATTCAGCGGCTATGCGGACCAGCTATTTTATCGACCCCGAGGGCGTTATCCGCGCGACAACATGCTATCCACACAATGTTGGACGCTCCGTCGACGAGATGGTCCGCATGCTGGCGGCTCTGCAACTCGCCGACGAGAAAAACATTTTGACCCCGGAAGGGTGGCAACCCGGGGATGACGTGCTCGAGATACCGCCGCTTTCAGTAACAGATATTGACCGTGAAGATGACTGGTTCTGTCATTCGGTGAAAACCCCATGAAGGCGTTTTTCGAAAGTCGCGACCGGGCGGATGCCGCAACGGAAAAGCTGAAAATCTTCGCGCAGCCTCAAAGATTGATGATTCTGTCCTACTTGCTGAGGGGCGAAAGCAGCGTCAGTGAAATTGATACAGCAACAAACATCGGCCAACCGGCCCTCAGTCAGCAGCTCGCCGCACTCAGACGGGCGGATGTGGTGAAAACAAGGCGGGAGGGAAAGCAGATCTGGTATGATCTCGCTAATGACGCCGCGCGTCTCTGCATTCGAACGATGGAGGCTTTGCTGACGGAGGAACCCGACCCGCAGCAGATCATGAAGGCAGCGGCGTTGGTAGACGCTGTGCCGGAAAAACCAGTCGAGAATCGGTCAACCGGTACAGGAACAGCCGGTTTTGCGAAAATTTTATAGGACAGGAAAAATCGCCATGAGCAAGAACAGCATCGATCAAACCCAGAAGTCTGATGAATTGGAGCCGGAAGACTGGGCGGGTGAAATGGGCTTGAAATGGCTGGCGAGCCTGTCCTTGTTTGAAGGAATGATCGCGCCGATTGGCGACGCATTGCTGGCTCGCGCTGATTTTCAGCCCGGCCAGACCGTGATTGATCTGGGTTGCGGTGGTGGCGCGACAACGCTGGCTATTGCAGATGCGGTAGCGCCTTCGGGCAAGGTCATGGGCGTCGATATTTCTCCCGACCTTGTCGCAGCGGCTCAGGAACGTGCGGCCAGCAGCGGCGCGACCAACATCGAATTTACCTGCGCCGATGCGTCTGTCGTCCAATTAGCGGACGCGCCCTATGACCGGCTTTTCTCTCGTTTTGGCAGTATGTTTTTTGAGGAGCCCGTCGGCGCCTTCTCCAATTTGCACAGCCTCGTCCGGAAGGGCGGGCGTATTGATCTGGCGGTGTGGGGACCTCCGCGCGATAATCTGTGGATGATGGAGATGATGAGTGTCGTCAGAAACCACATCGAAATCCCGCCCGCAGTGCCCCGCGCACCCGGCCCGTTTGCCTTTGAAGATCTCGAATATCTGGGAGCGGTCCTGACCGACAGTGGTTTTACCGATGTTGACGTGATCGCCTATCAGGCCCTGCAACCGGTTGGCGGTGTCGGTGCCACGCCCGAAAAAGCCGTTGAATTCGCTTTTACCTCGATGGCGGTGGGCCGTTTGCTGAACGACAAGGGTGAGGCCATTGTTGAAGCGGCCCGCCGGGAACTGGCCGATCTTTTTGCCCGGCATCATGTTCCCGGAAAAGGCGTGATGATGCAGGGGAAAGTCTGGTTGGTCTCTGCGATCGCTTGAGATTTTAATTCCTCGGCAAAGCCTCCCGCGCCAGGTTGTTTCTGAAAAATAGCGTGCGACGCTGATCTGCCCCCGAAACCCGATTGTCGGCGATCCCGCGACAGTATTTTTGCGGGCAGGATGAATCCATCCTGATAAGTTACGGAATTAATGGCTTTTACTTTGGCCTGATTTCCGATATTTCATTGTCAGGGTCGGGATTTTGGGAGCCAGTGAAATGAATGAGCAGAAAAGCGTAGAATCGTTATTGCAGCGAGTGAAGGCAATCTTGTTGCGACCTCGCGAAGAATGGCCGGTTATCGAAGGCGAAGCGGGCGGCATCGCTGATATTTATAAGTCGCATGTACTGCCGCTTGCGGCCATTGGGCCGGTTGCAGCGTTTATCCACGCCGTTGTATTTGGAAATAGTTTCTTCGGAATCACCCACCGGCCGTCTTTCCTCTCTTCTTTGTCAACGGCGGTCATCAGCTATATATTTACCCTCGTCGGTGTCTTCCTGATGGCGTTGGTGATTGATTTTCTGGCCCCCCGCTTTGGCGGCACTGCCAATCGGACCAATGCATTCAAACTGGCAGCCTATAGCGCAACCGCTGCATGGGTTGCAGGGATTTTCCAGCTTGTGCCGGGCCTGGGAATGCTCACCGTGCTCGGCCTATATGGGCTATATCTTCTTTTTGTCGGCATCCCGATCATGATGAAGGCTCCGGAGGACAAGGCCATTATCTATACCGTGGCGATCGTAGTTGTCGGAGCGATTGCGGGAATGATTTTCAGTTTCATTCTCGCCCCGCTGATGATTATGACCAGCTCCGTGCCCGATGTCAGCGATGGCGGTCTGTCGGGTAGCGTAAACGTGCCTGGCGTCGGATCTCTCGATCTGGGCAAACTGGAAGAAGCCGGCGAAAGAATGGCGGCTGCCAGCGAACGGGCGCAAAGCGGGCAAGCGACGGCCTTGCCATCGAAACAGCTCGCAGCGATGCTTCCGGGAGAACTGCCGGGTGGACTTGCCCGATCCAGCACGAAGAGCAGTGGTTCGTCCATCGGCGGGGTTGGAGCATCCAGTGCTTCGGCTTCCTATGGCGAAGGGGACAATCGGATTGATCTGACAATTACCGATTTGGGCGTCGCCGGCAGTCTTGCCACTCTGGGTAACGCCTTGAACGTGGAATCCGAAAGCCAGAACGGCAGCGTGTTCGAAAAGATGGGCAAGATTGATGGCCGTATGACAACGATCCGCTTTGACAGCGAACGACAGGATGGTCGCTATAGCATGATTGTCGGCGACCGCTTCAATGTCGAGGCCGATGGCGCTGCCGGTTCGATCAACGATTTGCGCGCCGTCGTCAACCGGGTCGATATCAACGCTTTGGAATCGATTGCAAAATCCGGAGACTGATCACGGTTTCGCGCCTTGACTGTGATTTCTGTTCCTGCTCGGCGCGGCTGTCAGCAGACCGTCGTCCGAAAGATTGTTCGGGGAATCATCACGTTGCACAGCGGCTTTGACCAAAAGACGCTGTGCCACCTTTTAACATAAAATAGCGTCACAAAAGGGATTCCGAAAATGCACAAAAGCTTTGCGACTTTGATGTTGGCGACACCGATTTTGATGGTATCTGCCTGTTCCGATGATCCCCAACCGGCAGAGCCAACTGATAATGGCAGTCAGGAAATCAGCGCGAAGGATTCGCCGCCGGCATTTTTGCCCAAGGATATGGATTGGCTACCTGAGGATATCTGGCTTCCGTCCGATTTTGAACCGACCCAAAGCCAGAAAATGAATCCGATGGCCGAGACCTATCTCTTGCGCGGCAATACGCAGATGAGCACCACCGCGTTGCTGTCATCTTATAAAGAGCGGCTGGCCGCGGCGGGATATGAACCATTTCCGGTGAAAAGACCGAAGCCGGACAGCATAGCCTTCAGCGGGAACGGGCATGGCTATGTCATTGTCTATGTCAGCGATGAAGGCGCCAAGCGCGTGATGACCCTCAGTGTTGAAAATGCAACCGGATTCTAGGCACCTGTCGCCGTATCAGGCGCAGGTTTGGATGCGCCTGTTCTCAAACCGAAGAAATTTTTGATCTCGATAATCGTCAGGAAATAAACATGAAATTACATACAGCCCTAATGCTTACGCTCATCCTTTGCGCTTGTGGACAAGCAGAAAACAACGGCGCAGCTTCCGGGGAAGCATTGGAAGCGACCGTCACCGAAGCGGCTGACGCAGCCGTGATTGCGCCGGCCGATCTCGAGGGCCAGTGGTGCTACACACACTATGTCGCGGGAGACGAGAAGGTCGAAGAAATGATCAACTATATTTTCTCGAAAGACGGATCCTTGCTCTATCAGACTAGTGGAATGTCTGAAATCGATGAGCCGGGCAGTTATGTCATCGATGGCAATGCGATCAAGATCCTGCCGGCTCTTTCCGCTTTCAACATGCAGTTTGTTAGTATGTCGCCGGACGAATTCATTCTTAAAATGGCCTTTGGCGAGATGTACTGGTCACGAGGTGCCTGCCAGCCCCAGGCGATATGAATTATCGCTGGCCTTCAGATATGGGATCTTCACCCTGAAGGCATTGGACAAGCGCAGGATATGATCATGCCCGGTTCGCGGGAGAGCAGGGAGTGCTGCTGTTGCTTGACGGATTTTGTCTCGAACGGGAGTCCTTCAGCGTCGGCGTTTTCTTGACAAGACCGGAAATAGACCTAGGCCTTCATTTTCAATTATGACCCAGACATAGTGAAATATTTGGTTATCAACGGAGAGAATTACATGCGCGAAGCAGTCATCGTATCTTATGCCCGGACCGGGCTTGCCAAAGCTGGTCGCGGTGGTTTCAATATCACTCCTCCGATGACAATGGCGGCACATGCCGTCAAACATGCGGTCGCCAGATCAGGAGTTGAAAGTGATTTTGTCGATGATTGCATATTCGGCAATGTCGCCCACGCCGCTCCCAATATCGGCCGCAATGCAGCGCTTCTTGCTGGCCTTCCCAAAACAACCGCCGGGGCAACGGTCAATCGCTTCTGTTCGTCCGGCATGCAATCCATCGCGATCGCGGCAAACCATATCCGCGGCGACGGCGCGGATTGCGTTGTCGCGGGCGGCGTCGAAAGCATTTCGATGCAGGGGCCCCGGGCACCGGAAGGCAGTATCGACGAAGAAATCCTGAAAATTGCTCCCGCGATCTTCATGCCGATGATCGAGACTGCCGATATTGTCGCGGAACGCTATAACGTCAGCCGCGAATATCAGGATGAATATTCGCTGCAATCGCAACAACGGATCGCCGCTGCCCAAGAAGCAGGCCTGTTTGACGATGAAATCGTTCCGATGCAGACGAAGATGAAACGGGTCGACAAGGAAACCAAGGAAGAGAGCATCGTCGATTATACGGTCGACCGTGACGAATGCAATCGCCCGACGACGACATTGGAAGGCCTGGCCAGTTTGCAGCCCATCATGGGGCCGGACAAATTTATCACGGCCGGGAATGCCAGCCAATTGTCGGACGGTGCCGCCGCTGTCGTGTTGATGGAAGCCAAAGAGGCCGAACGGCGCGGACTGGAGCCTTTGGGCCGATTCGTATCCTGGGCCGTGGCCGGATGCGAGCCGGATGAAATGGGCATTGGCCCGGTATTTGCCGTCCCCAAGCTGCTTGAACGGCAGGGCCTGACCGTTGATGATATCGATATCTGGGAACTCAACGAAGCTTTTGCCAGCCAGTGTCTTTACAGTCGCGACCGTCTCGGAATTGATCCCGACAAATATAATGTCAATGGCGGTTCGATTTCTATCGGCCATCCCTTCGGCATGACGGGTACGCGCTGTGCAGGGCATTTGTTGCAGGAAGGGCGGCGTCGCGGTGCCAAATGGGGCGTGGTTACCATGTGTATTGGTGGCGGACAGGGCGGGGCCGGTCTGTTCGAGATATATTCCTGAGCGCTAGATCGAAGCGGCTTGGTACCTATTAAGGAATTAAAAAAGTTTTGGAAAAGCTAACAGAAGAACAAGTCGAGCGCCGGTTATCGCAGGCGTTGGCACATCGCTCCTCCGTGTCTGCGGATCAGTTGATCGCCGGATTGCTGGCTACCCTGGATCTCACGGCCGATGCTGCTGACGAGTTTATTTATCCGGCTCTCCCTTCAACCGCTCGCGAACGCATTTTTGGCGGTCAGGTAATTGCGCAGGCGGTTGTCGCTGCGGATCGCACGGTTGATGCCGAGAAGAATATCCATTCGCTCCATTCGTATTTCCTGCGGGCGGGGGATGAAACAAAGCCGCTGCATTTTCGGGTTCACCGCGACTTTGACGGTCGCAGCATCTCCAATCGCAGGGTGGTGGTCCGGCAGAATGGTAAAGTGATCTTCAACCTGACGGCGTCCTTCCAGAAGCCCGCCGACGGACTCGAACATCAAACACAGATGCCGGATGTATTGCCGCCTGAGCAATGTATGAGTGCGATGGAACAAATCGCCCGCAACCCGCAGGTTCGGGACGAGCATATCGAGCGGATGAGCATGCCGCGGCCATTTGATGTCCGCAGCTTTCGACCGGAGGGAAAAAGTGACGTTGCGCATCAATATCAGTGGATAAAAGCCGTTGCACCGCTGCCTGACGATCCGCTTGTCCATCGTGCCACCCTTGCCTTTGCATCGGATATGGGATTGCTTTCGACGTCGATGATTCCGCACGGGATACATTGGACAACGCCCGGACTATTCTCGACCAGCCTCGACCACGCGATGTGGTTCCATGATGATTTCAGGATGGACGAGTGGATCTGCTATGTCATGGACAGCGACTGGACCGGCCATACGCGCGGTCTCAATCGCGGAGCGCTATACACGCAGGACGGGATCTTGATCGCCTCGGCAGTGCAGGAAGGGATGATCCGGCTGGCGCCGAAAAGCGATTGAGCTTCAGAAAAGCGACTTCAGATCCTTTTTCAATATCTTGCCGTTTGCGTTGCGCGGCAGGCCTTCCTCGCGGAACAATATCTTTACCGGGACTTTGAAATTCGCCAGCCGTTCGCGCACCCATTGCTGCAATTCCGCTTCGCTGGTTGTTTTTCCCGGAGCCAGCTGGACGATTGCCGCAGGTTCTTCGCCCAGTGTTTTATGATCGATACCAATTAACGCGGCATCCATTACGGCCGGATGGTCATAAAGAACATTCTCGACCTCGGATGAGTAGATATTCTCGCCGCCACGAATGATCATATCCTTCGCCCGGTCGACAATGTAACAAAATCCCTCGTCGTCCAGTCGCGCCAGATCGCCGGTACGGACCCAGCCATCGACGAAGGTTTCAGCGCTTGCCTCCGGCCGTTTCCAATAGCCCTTCACCACCATCGGACCCCGGGCCCAAAGTTCACCGACTTCGCCGATCGGCATTTCGGTGACACCATCCTCGCTCATGACCTTCAGGTCGGCGGCGGCCACCGGCGGTCCACAACTGGTCGGACGATTGAGATAATCTTCGGCGCTGTGCGTTGTCACCGTCGCCATGGTTTCGGTCATGCCCCAGCCATTGCCGGGCAGCGCGCCAAAGACTTCAAAGATTTTCCGGGCCAGTTCCGGCGCTGAGGGAGCGCCGCCATAACTGATTGAATCGATCGAACTCAGGTCATATTTCTTGCGGTCGGGATGTTCGATCAATTGCCATGCGATAAACGGCACGCCGCCGGTTGCATTGACCTTTTCCCGCTCGATGATTTCCATTGCCTTGACCGTGTCCCATTTGTGCAGGAAGATCATCTTGTGGCCACCATGAACAGTGGGCATCATGGTTGCGGAACAGGCGGTGCAATGGAACATCGGTACCACGGTCAAGCCAACCCGGGGCGTTGCTTCGGGCAGATCATCTCCTCTCCGCAATGCCTGAGCGGCTCCCGAATAACCGACAGTAATCGCATTGGTTGTCAGATTGCGATGCGTGCCGAGGGCGCCCTTGGGCTGTCCGGTCGTGCCGCTGGTATAGAAAATCGTCGATGGATCATCCGGTGCAATATCGACGGCGGGCAGATTCTGATCCGGCAAATCGCCATAGTCATTGGGTTGGCCGATAATGTCTTCCAGCGCGCGCGCCGGCGCTGCCAATGTGCTCTGGCTACGCGCTACGATGACATGGTTCAAATCCGGTAAATCCGTCAGATGCGGAGAAATACGGTCCCATCTCTCGGCGTCGCAGAGCAGCACACTGGTCTCCGAATTCTCCAGTCCGAAAACCAGTTCCTGATCCGTCCACCATGCGTTGAGCGGGACTACAATGGCTCCGATTGATGTTGCGGCAAAGAAAATCACCGGCCATTCGGGCAGGTTGCGCATCGCCAGCGATATCCGGTCACCCTTGGTCACACCGATTTTCTGAAGCTCGACAGCCAGAGCAGCCACGGCGCGATACCAGTTCTCATAGGTGACGCGCTCGTCCTCGAAGATCAGAAATTCGCTATCTCCATGTCCGCGCGCATGTTCGGCCAGAGCGGCGAGACTGGGGTGAGCATTTTTCCCGACGCGGGTCGGAACCCCGTCTATGTCGACCGTCTCCATTTCAAACGGCTGCCCCGGTGCGCAAAGCAACGCTTCCACGTCCTCGCGTGAGCGCACGGGCCATCCAGCGGGCGATGTCCACTTTTCCAGTGGATCTATTGCTTCAGCTGACAAATCATTCTCTCCTAATCGATAAGCGAGGACTATGCGTTAAACTTGCCTCCCGCATCGGCCTTTTCCTTGAGCAGTTTTGCTACCGGCAAGCCGTATTTCTCGAGTCCGGAGACGATTGTGTCCAGTCCCACCGTATCGGCCCAGAACATCGGACCGCCGGTGTAAAGCGGCCAGCCATAGCCATTGATCCATACGACATCGATATCGCTGGCGCGCTGGGCCATGCCTTCTTCGAGGATTTTGGCGCCTTCGTTGACCATCGGATAGAGCAGGCGCTCCCGGATCTCGTCTTTCGAAATTTCGCGTTGCTCCTTGCCGGTTTTCGCAGCGAATTCGGCGATGATCTGTTTGACTTCATCCGAGGGTGTCCGCTGGCGCGCCTGATCATAGTCGTAAAATCCCTTGCCGACTTTCTGGCCCCAACGACCGACGGCGCACAAGGCGTCGCGGAGGGTTTCGATACGTTCGGGATCGCGGTGCCAGCCGATATCGACACCAGCCAGATCGGACATCTGGAATGGTCCCATCGGAAAGCCGAACTCCAGCAGAACATCGTCGACGTCCCAGTAATTGGCGCCTTCCATGATCATGGCATTGGCCTGTTCCTGACGCGGGCTGAGGATCCGGTTGCCGATAAAGCCGGGACAGACACCCGAGACCGCAGCGACCTTCCCAATCTTCTTTGAAAGCTTCATTGCCGTCATCAGAACATCGTCGGCGGTTTTCTCGCCGCGAACAATTTCCAGCAATTTCATCACATTGGCAGGCGAGAAAAAGTGCAGACCGAGGACATATTCGGGGCGCTTGGTCACCGCCGCAATCTCGTCGATATTCAGGTAGCTGGTGTTGCTGGCTAGGATTGCGCCCTGCTTCACGATAGCATCAAGCTTGGTGAAGACTTCCTTTTTGACGTCCATATTCTCGAACACCGCCTCGATCACCAAATCGCAATCGGCGAGATCGTCATAAGACAGGCTAGGCGTCAATAGGCCCATCGCATCCTCGACCTGCTGCTCGGTCATCCTTCCGCGTTTCGCCGTATTCTCGTAATTTTTGCGGATCACACCAACCCCGCGGTCCAGCGCTTCCTCTTTCAGTTCGACAATTGTCACGGGAATACCAGCGGACAGAAAATTCATGCCGATGCCGCCGCCCATGGTGCCGGCACCCAATATGCCAACTTTCTTGATCGGGATGAGATCGATTTTGGGATCGATGCCGTCAATCTTGTTGGCTGCGCGTTCGGCAAAGAAATAGTGACGCATGGCCGCCGACTGCGTGCCGGTCATCAGTTTCATGAACAGCTCATGCTCTTTCTTCACGCCGTCGGCATAGGATAATTCGCCTGCGGCCTTGACCGCCTGAATGCCGGCTTCAGGCGCGTCAAAACCACGAATCTTGCGCCCGTTCTTCTGCCGGAATTCATCGAATATTGCGGGGTTCTTGATACCGTCTTCATTGGCCGTGCCCTCGGAAGACCGCGGCGGTTCCTTGCCGATTTGCTCGCGTGCGAATGCGATCGCATCGTCGGCGAGACTGTCTTCACCAACGATCTTGTCGACCAGCCCGATGGCTTGTGCTTTCGCCGCCGAGACTGGATTGCCGATCACGATCATCGGCAAGGCCGCTTCCGCGCCAACCACTCGCGGCAGGCGCTGGGTTCCGGCGGCGCCCGGGATTAGGCCCAATTTGACCTCGGGCAGCCCCATTTTTGCCGACGGTACTGCAACCCGGTAGTGACAGGCCAGGGCAACTTCACAGCCGCCGCCCAGAGCGGTGCCGTGGATCGCCGCGACGACCGGCTTGCTGCTGGCTTCCAGCCGATCAATGGCTTCGAGCAGATTGGGCCCCTTCATCGGTTTGCCAAATTCGGTGATATCGGCACCGGCAAAAAACGTTCGTCCATCACAGCGGATTACCACCGCCTCTATCTCGTCGTTTGAGAGAGCCTCATCAATACCATCGACCAGCCCCTGTCGAACCGCTGCGCCGAGAGCATTTACCGGAGGATTGTTCGAGACAATGACCAGAATATTGTCATGCTTTTCGGTGGTTACGACAGACATTTTTTTCTCCTAAAACCATGCTTTTGTGGCGAAGCATTGGGGTATAGCACGATCACAAACCGCGATTATCGGGCAAGTAGGGCAAATATCACAAAGATTAACGATTTGGAATCACGCTTTTGTCGCTGGGAAATCCGAAGCGATCATCTTGATATCGAGTCAATCGATTTCAGTCGCTTTCCGTAGCGGATATTCAGGTTACGCAACTCGGATATTTTTTTCGTCAGATCTGTCAGAAGGCGCGCAATGATGCGTTCTCATTCGTAACTGGTCTGGGGTATATCTGCCAGCGCCCTGAAACTCTCTGCCTGTGCTGCAGCCCAGAAACGGGCATAGGGCGTGGTTTCCGGCGAATCGATCAGGGCGTTGGCTTTCAGGAACGGATAGATGCGGTCAATCGAACTGGATTTGACCGCGTTCAGCCGCTCATGCAGATGGTGTGGACGGATTTGTGAAGGATTCTCGAGCCCCATGGAAACCACGATGTCGCGCAAAGCTGCCGCAGTTTGCTTCTGAAACCGGGAGACGCGCTCGGCCTTGTCCTCCACCACCAGGCCACGCTGTCGGGATGCGCTCTGCGTCGCTATGCCGGTCGGGCACTTGCCGGTGTGGCATTGCAAGGACTGGACGCAGCCCAGCGAAAACATGAAGCCGCGGGCGGCGTTGGACCAGTCCGCGCCCAGTGCCGCGTTCATCGCGAGGCTGGCTCCGCTGATTACCTTGCCCGATGCTGCCAGCCGGATATCGCGGCGCAGTCCGGCTCCGATGAGTGCATTGTTGACGAGAATAAGGCCCTCGCGGAGCGGCATGCCGACCCGGTCGGACAATTCAACCGGCGCGGCACCGGTTCCGCCTTCGCCGCCGTCGACAATGATGAAATCAAGTTTGATGCCGCTTTGCAGCATCGCTTTCATCACCGCAAAAACCTCATGTGGCTGGCCTACGCATAATTTGATGCCGACCGGTTTGCCGCCGGAGAGAGAGCGTAGCTGCTGGACAAAATCGAGCATTTCGAGCGGGGTGGTAAAGGCCGTATGGGCAGCGGGCGAGATGCAGTCCTTGCCAACCGGAATATGACGCGTTGCGGCGATTTCTGCGGTGACCTTTGCACCAGGGAGCATGCCGCCATGTCCCGGCTTGGCGCCCTGACTCAATTTGATCTCGATCATCTTTATTTGGTCTAGAGTGGCGGTCTGTGCGAATTTTTCGGGATCGAAATTGCCATCGTCGGTACGGCATCCGAAATAGCCGCTACCGATTTCCCAGACGATATCGCCGCCATGTTTGGCATGATAGGAACTGAAGCCACCTTCACCGGTATCATGGTAAAATCCGCCTTGCTGGGCACCCAGATTCAGGGTCTCGATAGCCTTTGCCCCAAGGGAACCAAAGCTCATCGCTGAGATATTCAGAATCGCAGCTGAATAAGGCTTCTTGCACTGCGGGCCACCAACATTGACACGGAATTCCTCGGCGGCCCTTTCATTGGGCACGATCGAATGGTTGAGCCAGTCATATTCTTCGGAATAGACATTCAATTCCGTGCCGAAGGGATGCGACGAATTATCGTCCTTGGCCCGGGCATATACCAGCGCCCGGTCATTGTGATTAAAGGGGCTGCCGTCGAGATCGCTTTCTACAATATAGGAGCGCAAATAGGGGCGAAGGTCTTCAAAAAACCACCGGATGTGCGCGATTATCGGATAGTTGCGCCGCAATGTGTGTTTGGTTTGCAACAAGTCCCAGGCAGCGACACCGAGAAGAACGACCACGGGGGTCAATAGCCAAATAACCGACGGATTTGCCGGAAGCAAAAGGCACAGCAGGATTGCCGCTGCCACGAGCAGTATCGGCACCACAAATCGTATCATTCTTTCCCCCGTCCATTTCAGCCCAATATTCGCCACCGAGCCATTGGCAGCTGTGTATCGGCTCAACCCTGTCGACGAACCAATTCGCCTGTGTCGATAATTTCAAACACTTCCTTGTCGATGTAGCGAACAGCTTCGTCATTTGCCGTAACCAACCGGCGCGCGCCGGGATAATGCCGAATACCATTGTCCGTGTCGACTATTCTGAAATGCTGATATTCGATAACATCAACGCAGCGGCCATCATCGGCGATGCATCGATAGCGAACAAGTTCTTTCTCCATAATTTCAGCTCGGGTTTATATTCACATCATCGGGTGGGGTTACATTGACGATACGCAATATCCGTTCGTTCCGCTCCGGTCCGGCCAGGCAATGGTCTCGCCTGCGACCATCCCGATCAGCCCCGCGCCCATCGGGGTCAATATGGAAAGATGGTCATTTTCAATATCCGCATCCTTGGGATAGACCAGCTTGACCGTCCGCCGGAGACCGCTGGTTTCGTCGACAAATTCGACTGTGCAGTTCATTGTCACGATATTGTCCGGCATATCATCCGCACTATGCAATATTGCGCGGCCGAGCTCTTCATAGAGCATCTCTGCTACTTTCGGATTCCGGGATTCCATCGCCATCGCGAATGCCTCAATCGCGTCGCTTTCATGATCGATCATGTGGATAACCGGACGCCCCGCGTCCAGACTGATATCTGTGTTTTTCATGATATTGATTCTTTTCAAAAATGGCTGAGAAGCAACGCGAAACGCGAAGTTCTTCTCTCAATCTAGATTGTGAAAATCCCGGACCCCGTTTTGCGACCTCATTCTCTTGAGGCCCATAGCGCAGATCCGGGTCAGCTTCCTGCGGCGAGCTGTCCCGAAAGGTGGCGATATCGCCCAAGAGGAATGGTCATGGCCATGGGCCAACTATGGTGACGCATGCTTCTGTTGTCAATCCGCCGGGATTGCGGTTTGCGTGCTAGTGGACCATTGCGCTGTGCAGGCCTCGCGCGACGCAGGATTTGGATTGATCGGCAACGGCGACGGGAACGCCAATTCTGTCCGTCAATGTCTGTCCGATCAGATTGATTGCCGCGCTGCCGCCGGTTAATATGATTCCGTTGGAATGGATGTCATCGCACAGTTCGGGTGCGGTATTGCCCAAAAGATTGGCTGACATATCAGCAATTGCATCGATATGTTTGCGAGCCAGAGCAGCGAGTTCCTGAACCGGGATCGACCGTGTCTCGGGTAGACCGTTTGCCATATTCTGTCCTTTGACAGTGATCGACCCGGTTGCAGTAGCGTTGGCGATCATCTTCTCGACCAGTTCGAGCTTTGTCTGTTCCGCCATATTCTGACCGATCAGGAATTTATGCCTGAAATGGAGATGGTCCTTGATCGACTGGTCCATGCTATCGCCGCCTTTGCGGATAGCGGCGCGTTCGCACAGGTCACCCAGAGAAAGGATGACGGCTTCGGTAAGTCCCGCGCCGCATTCGACAATCATGGCACCGGTCGGTCCGTCGATTTCTATGCCCGCACCATGGGCAGCGGCAATGGTTTCATCGACCAGCTTGATCGAAGATATGCCGGCATCTCTTGCTGCGGTCATCAGGGCGTTACGCTCGGCACTCGTGGCATCGGTCGGAACGCCAATCGTGGCGGTCAAACCACCTCGGCGCGTTCTGCCGATACTGGAGCGAATGGCGTAGTCCAGAAACATGCGCGCGGCGTCGATATTGTTCAGAACCCCGTAGCTAAGTGGTCGAACGATGGTGAGGTCTGCCGAATCATGACCCCGCATTTTCTTAGCTTCAATTCCGGCGGCAACCCTCGTTTTCCTGCCTGTTCCACCGGAAAAACAGCAAAGAGATGGTTCGTCAAAAACGATCCCCTCCGCTGCTGTCATGATACGCGTGTTGGCCGTGCCGAAATCGATGGCGATATCGGGCTTATGTTTTCTGGTCAGGATTTTGTACATCAACCGATTTTAGACGGCATCAGTCAAGCTGTCAGCATTAATCGTGATGGCCGTATCGTGATAGGTTATATTCCGGAACCCGGCTTGACTAAAAAATTCCCTGTCCTATCTTGTCGGCATGGCTAAGAAACCATCATCTCTCTGGCTTGCTAGCATGGAAAAACTGCTAACGCTCTAGCCTGCCCCGATCGGGAGGCCAGAATCTCCCGGCACCGGGGACAGGCGTCTTTGACGCAAGCCGCAGCCCGAGGCCTTTGACAAGCCGGCTGCACTTTCACAATCAATATGTGGAAAGCAAACGCTGCAATATTTTGCAGGGCTTTCTGCTGGCGTATTGCGCTGACAATACACGGACTGGTGCAAGCTGGTCGTCGTTGGTCGCGCGCTAAAAGGACTAGAAAATGATACAGTATATAGCAGCACATCGGGATCGTGCTGCGCAGATTTCTTCGAGGACACCCTCCCTTGGCGAAGGCCAATTTCGTCTCATTCTTGGTATATTCGCTGTTTCGATAACTGTCTCGATAATGGCCTTGATCCAGTCGAGCATGAATATGTGATGCAGGCGATGAAAAGGAACCCTGAATCTCGGATGGCGATCACCGACGAGTGAAGGGCCTCCGACCTGATGCTGGAGATATCAACAATGAACTATAGAAAAATACGATCTTATCCACCCGAACCGATTTCTCTGGCCTGATCCGGAAATGGGCATTGCCATCCGGATCAGGCGCATATCCGCAGGAGCCTGAGGCTCTTTGATATCAACGTAATCGACAGGATAATGAAATGGGAAAGAAGAATAGATCAGGAAACCGGGAACCGAGAAAACCCAAAAAGCAAAAGGCAATTTCCGAAGTGGACAATAGCGTATCCGGTGCGCTCCAGAGGAAAATGCCCGGCAATATGAAATCGGGACAAACAAAAATGGCTTAGCCGCTTTGGTCCACAGGGCAGGGACTACCGAGACCTACCTTCTCCGGCGGCCCCTGTCAGGCAGATTAATATTATCGAACATCTCAACTTTAATGGAGGACAATATGTCCAAATCATTTCTTCGTCGGCTCCGGAAAAAGCACGACGTCATTGAGCGCAAGATAGCGAAAAAACAGAAGTCGCCGGATCCAGATTCCGCAAAGATCAGCGAACTCAAAAAATTGAAACTGTCGATCAAGGATCAGATCGCACGTATCGAGGCGGCATCGGCCAGACCGGCTGTATCCGGTTCCTGATATCGACGCGACGGAGCCATCTTGGGTGGCTCCGTCAGTCACTGTAAAATTGTGAATCTGAGCGTTCTTACATTGCCGGCCTCTTGACCCCAGATACCAACGCGAACGCGATACCGGCTTGTTGCACAATCGTCCCGTACGGCCGTCGCTTGCGGCAGGGAATATTTCTGTCGCCATACCCAAATGGGTCAATCGTCATATCCAGTTTGTGGGCAACAAATCGAACGGCATCGAAATCCGCATTCGTTCTTTCAGGCGGGCTTCTCGTGAGCCAAAGCGCTTGATAGACGCACTCTTCCTTTGGGGCTGGAGAGGAGACGATGACAGTCTCTGGAAGAATCTCGAGGGATTCGATAGGCGGCACACCCCATTGAGCGATCATATCTGTTCAATTTTGGAGGTTTGGACTGCTGAAACCCTGGGATTTGTATCTGATTTCGAAATGCTGTTCGAAAAATTTGAGATGTTGGCAGCCATGAAGCATGTTGAACGCTCAACCACCGAAGAGATCGAACTAGCGCAGGCCGATACCGATCGGGGTTTCAGAGCCGTTCGAGTACCGACAGGTCGTATCGGTTGGGACAACGATCGCCGGATGCGCCTGGAGCGAGAACTTGATGCGGGCTCAGCCTTGCGTAAAAAGTTGATCTCGACAGGATATGCCCGAGACGACAGATTCATTGATCTGTTTATTGTGAATCAGCAACGCTTGTCGTCGCGATTTGGTTTCTGATTCAGACATTCCGCCGCCACGCCGTTGAATTTCGTTGGCTCTTCAGTACTTGGCCGGCCGATGCTGCAAGTAAATACCTCCGCGGCTTCAAACTAAGTGTAAAGGAAGCTAAAAGATTTATCGTTTGAAGGCAGTTCGACCAATACCTATACATGTTGCGGAGGAGGAAATTGAACCTCCCCCAGATGGATTATGATTCCGCTTAAGTTAATTGCGTAACAATCGCTGACGCATTCAATAAAGTCTGGATTTCTTCGAGGTGTGCTTCCAGATCACTTGTTAGTTGAGAAATCAGATTCTGATCAGTTTTGGAAGATTGGCCCTTCACCGCAATTTCATGGGCATCTTCCAGCCGTGCGGTGATGAGCGCAAACAGGGCGCCTCGCACTTTGGTCGCGTCAAATTTGTCATTATTGTCCATACCCTCAACAAGGCGAATGTACTCGTGCAAGTCCACCCACAGTTTTTGATTTCTTGCAGATAAACCACTGGACTTAAGTAATTGTTCGAGCATTGTTCTTGGTGTCGCGGGGCAATCTTCGCGACATGCCGGAGGGTCATTTTGTGACACGCGGCTTGGGTCAGTGGAAGCGCTGGATCCTCCAGCGCCATACTGGAGAACCCAAATGGCAACTGCAAAAGCAAAACCGGAAACCAAGTCCGACACCGTTATCGCACTGCTGGACCGCGCCAAAGGCGCAACGCTGGATGAGATATGCAAAGCGACCAGCTGGCAGCCACATAGTGCTCGAGCCTTCATGACCGGCTTGCGCAAGAAAGGTTTTGTGCTCGCCCGGGAACAAAGAGGCGAAGAAGGTACAAGCTATCGCATTACCGCGCACTCCTCCGCTGAGGGAGCATCCTCATGAGTGATGTAGATAAGCGATCGTCAGAACTGGCCGCCATGCCGCCAGCCCAGCTTCGATCACTGTGGCGCGATATCTTTCGTAAGCCTGCACCAGAAGCAGCCCCAGATCTGCTACGCCGGTCCATAGCCTGGCGATTGCAAGAGCGCATGCATGGCGGACTGACGCCGTCGGTAAAGATGCGGATATCAAAACTGCAAAGGAAGCTGGCAAAATCGAGTCTGGCAGGAATGCCCCCTGAAATCGCACTCAAGCCAGGCACAAGGCTGGTTCGGACATGGAATGGCAAGAGCTATCACGTGCTGGTCGGAGAGGAGGGTTTTGAATATGACGGCAGACAGTTTGGAAGCCTCAGCCATATTGCCGAGGAGAGCACGGGCGCCCACTGGTCTGGTCCCCGCTTTTTTGGATTGAGGAAACGAAGCGGGTTTAGGCCCAAGGCCTTGATCAATGTCTGAGACAAAGAAAAAAACACGCTGCGCCATCTATACCCGCAAATCGACCGAAGACGGGCTGGAGCAGGATTTTAACAGTCTGGATGCCCAGCGCGAGGCCTGTGCAGCTTACATCTTGAGTCAGACGCACGAGGGATGGGAAGGGACATCAGAGCTATATGATGATGGAGGCTTTAGCGGTGGTTCCATGGCCCGGCCCGGCCTCAAGCAACTTCTGCAGGATGTGATCGCTGGCAAGGTTGATGTCATCGTTGTCTACAAGGTTGACCGGCTGACAAGATCACTGGCTGACTTTGCCAAGATCGTCGATATTCTCGACGAGCATGATGTCAGCTTCGTAAGTGTGACCCAGTCCTTCAATACCACCACCAGCATGGGACGGCTTACGCTGAATGTTCTCCTGTCCTTCGCCCAGTTCGAGCGTGAGGTAACCGGCGAGCGTATCCGCGACAAGATTGCCGCGTCGAAGAAAAAGGGCATGTGGATGGGTGGCCCTGTTCCCCTTGGATATGAACTTGGTGATCGTAAGCTGATTGTTAACGCCCGAGAAGCTGAAACCGTCCGTCATCTCTTCCGGCGATATACCGAACTTCAATCCATCCCTCAGCTGGTCGATGAACTTGCAGTCCAAGGATATCGCACCAAGATCCGTCCTTATAAAGACGGCCGGAAAATTGGCGGGGTAGCATTCCGCACCGGAGCACTGAGCCAGTTGCTGAAAAATCCGATCTACCCAGGCAAGGTCCGCCACAAGGACAAGATATATGAAGGCGAGCACGAAGCCATTATTGACCAGGCATTGTTTGATGAAGTGCAGGGCATCTTTGCTGCCAATCGCAGAGACAATGCCTTGGGCAAGAAGTCCAGCAATCCGAGCCTGCTCTCAGGCCTGATCACCGACCCTGATGGTCGGCCGATGACAAGAACCTGGTCTGGAGATTGCCATCGGGAGAGATCGAGAGACTGGTGGTAGACAAGCTTACAACAGCAATTGCTGATACTACGCCAGCATCAGGCGAGGCCAATATTATCCAGGATCAAATGGCCGAGAACTGCGAGATCGCCAATCGCCTTCAGAATGCCGCCATCCATGAGAAGCGCAAGATACTGTTGGATCACCGGGCCAAGGTACAAATCCTCCAAGAGCAGGTCATCCTCAGCTTCAAGCCTCACCACGAGGCTGAACGATCAGAAGTCTGCATTGATGCCAAACTGGCAAAGCAGGGCAGCGAACTGAAATTTACCATTCCGCCTACCAACGCCAACATCAAGCCGGCACCCAATGCCACGTTGCAAAAGCTGGTTGCTCAGGCTTTTGCGGCACAGGAGCTTCTGCTTACCGGCAAACCCAATCCGGCGCTTTCCGATTACAGCCACCGGTACCTGGGACAGTTGGTTCGTATCTCTTGGCTCGCGCCTGACATCATCGGAGCCATCATGGATGGAACTCAGCCCGTCAATCTGACCGGGCGCAAGCTCACCCGCGCCAATGCCATTCCGCTCGATTGGCCGAGTCAGAGGAAAATGTTCGGGTTCGCCTGACGCCCTCAGCCCACAATCTCAATCTGCATCTGACAGCCACGAAATCGGCCTGTGAGACACGCGCTATATTTCGGCCCATCTCGCCACCGACAAATGGTCTCTAGCCACCGTTTTGTATTCCGCAGTTTACCTAACCCTCGGAAGTTCGGGGACTAATCCTGACATTATGAAGGACGCTAAGCACTTGATATAAAAGGAAAAGCTTGGTGGTGCCGCTTAGAGGATTCGAACCTCTGACCCCCGCATTACGAATGCGATGCTCTACCAACTGAGCTAAAGCGGCATCGTCGAAACGGATGGGCGTCGGGCTCATGCGTTTTCATTGATCGCGCGCCATTACCAGCACAGCTTTGCCGTGACAAGTCCGTACAGTCGATAATTCGGGCGATCATTGGTGTTTGGGTGGATATCATAACCAATCATGCCCGAAGGTCATTATCGGGAAATTTACCATATATTTACCCTGGACGATGCATATCAAGGTCGAACCAATGGAATTGCAGTGGGGAAGCATGGAAAACCTACGAAATCACGGCGAACTTAACGATCAGGATTTGGCTGCGGCACCTGATTACAACGTCTATGAAGATGACGACGGTGCCGTTGAAGCGCCACCCGCCATTGGCCAGGATGAGCGCCGCATGCATGTGCGCGCCTATAATTTCTGGGCCGGTCTGTTGGGCGAGCGACAATTCCCCAGCGTTGAAGATCTGGCACCTGAATCCGATGATGATTTCGGACCGAATAGTGTTTTGCTCGACTTTACCGATGGTTTTGAAAATCCGACTATCCAGTTTCTTGGCCAGGCGCTGCGCGAGGAATGCGAGATCGATGATTCGATCACCTCGGTCTCCGACGTACCCGCACGTTCACTGCTGTCGCGCATCACAGACCATTATCTGCAGATTATTGCCAATCAGGCTCCGATCGGTTTTGAAGCCGAATTCGTAAATCAGCGCGGCATCACGATTATGTATCGCGGGATTCTGCTGCCATTCTCAACCGACGATGATACCATCGATTTTATCTATGGCGTGATCAATTGGAAAGAAGTCGCTGCCGATACCATGCGGCAGGAAATCGAAAATGAGGTTTCTGAAGCGATGCTATCCGCTCCGGCAAAAACCGCGGCGGGGCCGGTGTGGGATGACGGACCAAGTTCGGCGAATCTCGAAGAGTATGAACTCACGGCAGAACTGGAGATCATGCCGGATGATGACTTCGGCGTCGTTGCCGAACCACTGGATGACGAGGCGAGCCTGGCCGACTGGCTGTGCGCCGCCCGGGATAGCGCCGACAATGCCGCTGTTTGCGTGGAGCGCAGTCGCTGGGCGCTCTACTCTGCGATCAGTCAGGCTTATGATTTCTATCTGATGACCGAGCAATATCCGGAGGATTATCAGATATTGCTCGAAGATGCCGGACTGGTGGTGCAGGAACGTGCGCCGATGACGCCGATTGTGAAATTGGTGTTTGGTGCCGACTATGACAAAACAAGGCTGACCGAATATGCGACCGCACTTAAATATGCGCAGCGCAACGCGATCGCAAAAGGAGCGCTCGGCGATTTGCTTCGTCAGCATGACGGTGGCCTAAAGGCGATTGTCTATGCCGAACGGGAGGCAAACCGACCCTCTGGCCTGTTGTCCAAGGCTCGCACAGTTGGCGAAGAGCTGTTGGCGAAATTGCGTTCCGCGCCGTCGCGCCGATTGCAGGAGATTGACGCCGGGGATTCGGAATTTGTCGTGCTGGTCGCCCGCAAGGACTTAGCTGGCGAGCTGACTATTGTCGGACCTGTTCGCGCTGACGACAAGTTGACCAACCGGGTCCTAAAACATACCCAGTTCTAATCGCTCCAATGGCAGAAATTTCCCTGCCATCACGCGTTAAATAGTAGCGAATGTAACTAAAATATCACTATTCTCAATATTCCCCAATATGTAGCCCAAAAGGTTTGGCTAGACTCTTGAGCGGGTTGGGGATTGGGCGCATAGCACAGTCATGGTGACAGGGTTATAACCCGTCGTGATCCACTTGGGGAAGAAAATGGCAGCCGAACTCAAACCAAAATCTGCGCGGAAGGGTAAAGCCGGCGACAATCTAGAACAGGCTCTTGTAGCCGCTTTTCGGGAAAGCGCATTGCCCGGCGAAAATATCGGTTTTGACAAAAAGGCTTGTGACGAAGCGGCGCGGTTCACCCTGCGATGCGCGCAGGAGCGCCAGGGGAGTGAAGCAAGTCTGTCGCTGGAGAGCGTCAGCGGCCATCAGCACCACAGGCATTTGCGTCTCGCGATAGTCAACGACGACATGCCCTTTCTGGTAGACTCGGTTTGTGCCACCATCGCCGGTTTCGGCTTGACCATAGAGCGGCTGATCCACCCGGTGGTCGCGGTGCGGCGGGATGCCAAAGGCCAGTTGATCGAGATAACGGAACAGGCGACCAGCGGTGAGAAACGCGAATCGATAATCTATATTGAGCTCGAACGGACCGATGCCCGTATTCGCCGGAAACTGATCAGCGCATTGCGCTCGAACCTGAAGGATGTCGCCGCTGCTGTGGCGGATTGGCTGAAGTTGCAGATCGTGCTGGGCGAAAATGCCGATGCGCTCCCGGAAGGTGAGGGCGCAACATTGCTGCGCTGGTTCCTTGATCGAAATTTCACGCTGCTTGGCCACGAAATTGTCACAAACGGCGGTGATCGCACCCAGAAGCTTGGACTGGCGCGGATGCGGTCGGAGCCAATTCTGTCCAAAGAAAGCCGCCGGCGCGCCTTTGAATGGTATGAACACGGCGGGAAAGCACCGCTGATCATCAAATCCAATCAGCTTTCCACGGTCCATCGTCATGTCCTGATGGACTTGATCATCGTTCCGGTGAGGGAAAAGGGCAAGATTGTCGCGCTGTCGATTATCTACGGTATGTGGACCAGCGCAGCGCTTGCTGCTGCCCCAGAAAATATTCCGGTATTGCGCACCCAACTCACCCGGCTGTTTGACAAGTTCGAATTTTCGGAAGCGGGTCATGCGGGCAAAAGTCTCACCCATGCGTTGACGGCTCTGCCCCACGACCTCCTGATCACCTTCGCGCAAGATGATCTTGAAAAACTGGCGCTGATCTCGATGTCACTGATCGATCGTCCGCGACCGAAATTGCATAGCATCATTTCGCCACTGGCTCGCCATCTGTTTGTCTTTGTATGGCTGCCCCGCGAGCAGCTCTCGACCGCGCGGCGCAAGAATGTCGAGAAAATGCTGATGGACGCGACCGGCGCGAAAATATTGAGCTGGTCGAGTACGCTTGAAGAAGGCGGCGTGTCTTCGCTGCGTTACACGCTCGATATGGGTGCGAATGGCAGAGTTCCGGACCCTGACCTGCTCGGTCAGGAACTGGAAAATATGGTCCGGGGCTGGAAACCGGAAGTGGAACGGAATCTGAGAGAAGCCGGGCAGGAAAATCGGGCAGCGGTGCTGGCGCAACGCTATGCCAATTGTTTTCCAGGCACTTATCAATCGACCTATGGTGCTTTGGAGGCAGCCAAGGATATCATGCGATTGTTTCGGCTCGAACGGGGCGGGCAGCGGTCGACGCGGCTCTATCGGCTTGCGAGTGACGCCGAGCATTTGTTGCGGCTGAAAATCTATCATCTGGGCGGAGCGCTGCCGCTTTCTGATGCGGTTCCGACGCTGGAAAATTTTGGGTTTACCGTCCTCGAGTCGGTTCCGACCCCGCTCGACGATGGCCGATTGGGCTATATTCACGATTTCCTCCTTGAATTGCGGTCGAAGGAACGGTGTGACAGCCTGATTGCCCGGGGTGATGAAATCGAAACGGCGATAACCAGCGTACTGGATGGTGAGGCCGAAAATGATGCCTTTAACCAGCTTATCACGACCGCGGGTATCGACGCTCGCTCGACCGTGTGGATGCGGGCCTGGTTCCGCTATTTGCGCCAAACCGGTTTAAGCTATGGCCTGATAACGGTTGTCGAAGCTTTGGCTGAGGCGCCGAGTGTTACTGCCGCGATGATCCTGCTTTTCCAGGCTCTGCATGATCCCGCTTTCGAGGGAGATCGGTCGCAAGCGGCGACCCGTGCGATACGCGATATGGATAGTGCACTAGTCAGTGTTCACGCGATTGACGACGACCGTATCCTGCGACTGTTTCGCGCCGTTATCGAATCCATTTTGCGCACCAATGCGTTTGCCTATAAGGCCGGGGAAGCACTGGCCTTCAAGATTGAGAGCGCCACAATCCCGGAACTGCCCGCTCCCGTGCCTTGGCGAGAAATATTCGTATACAGCCCGCGTGTCGAAGGTATCCATTTGCGGGCAGGGCCGGTGGCTCGCGGCGGCCTGCGCTGGTCGGACCGGAGAGATGATTTCCGGACCGAGATACTGGGGCTTATGAAAGCCCAGCGGGTAAAGAATGCGGTTATCGTTCCAACGGGTGCAAAGGGCGGGTTTTTCGCCAAGCAACTGCCCTCTGGTGATGATCGCGACGCGTTCATCGCGGAAGGCATTGAGGCCTATAAAATCTTCATCACCGCGCTTCTCTCGGTGACAGACAATATCGTCGAGGGCAAAGTCGTTCCCCCTGCGAAGATCCAGCGGCTCGACGACGATGATCCCTATTTTGTTGTCGCGGCCGACAAGGGCACCGCGAGCTTTTCCGATATTGCCAACCAGATTGCGATCGATCGTGGTTTCTGGCTGGGCGATGCGTTCGCCAGCGGCGGCAGCAATGGATATGATCACAAGGCGATGGGGATCACGGCGCGGGGTGCATGGGTCTCCGTGCAGCGCCATTTCGCGGAAATCGGCGTTGATGTACAGACCGCGCCGATTACCATAGTCGGCGTCGGAGATATGTCGGGTGATGTATTTGGCAATGGCATGCTGTTGTCGAAGAGCGTGAAGATTGTTGCCGCCTTTGACCACCGCCATATTTTTATTGACCCCGATCCCGATCCTGCAAAAAGCTGGGCCGAACGCAAAAGATTGTTCGAATTGCCGCGCTCCAGCTGGGATGATTATGACAAGAAGCTGATATCCAAAGGTGGTGGCGTCTTTTCACGCAGTTCGAAGACGATAAAAATATCGAAGCAGATTGCCAGCCTGCTGGGACTGTCCGATGATGCCGAGACGACGCCGTCAAAATTGATGACGGCCATATTGGCCTGTAACGCGGATCTGTTGTGGTTTGGCGGTATTGGAACATATGTGAAGGCGGCTTCCGAGAATCATATTGAAGTGGGTGATCCGGCGAATGACAAGATTCGCCTTGATGCCGAGCAACTGCGGGTCAAGGTGATTGGAGAGGGCGCTAACCTAGGCATTACGCAAGCTGCGCGCATTGCGTTTGCAGCCAAAGGCGGGCGGATTAACGCTGATTTTATAGACAATAGTGCCGGTGTTGATTGCTCGGACAATGAGGTCAATATCAAGATCGCGCTCAGTTCCGAGATGGCCACTGGCAAGCTGAAGCCGGACGCGCGAAATATCTTGCTTGAATCGATGACCGATGATGTGAGCGCGCTGGTACTCGAAGACAACCGACTGCAGGCCCTGGGTCTCTCGATCGCCGAAATGGGCGGTTCAAAAAATCTGCCTTCCTATGTCCGGCTGATCGATCAATTTGAAGAACAGGGGCATTTAAACCGCGTCGTTGAAGGACTGGCCAGCAATGAAGATCTGATCCGTCGTGGTCAGGAAAACAAGGGCCTTTACCGACCCGAACTGGCTGTGCTGATCTCCACTGCAAAGCTGGTGCTGCAGGATGCTATCGAGAACAGCGATCTTGGTGATGATCCCGGGCTGGACCGCGAGTTGCTGCAGGCATTCCCGCCTGCGATGCAGGAGGGTCATAAATCGACCGTTCTCAACCATCAGTTGCGGCGCGAAATCATTGCCACAAAATTGGCCAACCGGATGATAAACCGGCTGGGTCTGATCGACCCGTTTGAATTGAGCGAGGAAGAGGGCAGTACGCTCGGAGAAGTGGCGCGCGCCTTCGTCATGGCTGAACGGCTGTTCCACGCTGACCGGATGTGGCACGCCCTGGAAACAGCCGAGATCGGTGAAGATATAAGGATAATCCTGTTTGATCAACTCGCCTATGTCCTGCGCTCTCACATGGCGGATTTGATGCGGATCGGCGTTTCCGACGACCGGATAGACGATACGGTGAATATGCTGGCACCGGGCGTGACCTTGCTCAATGAAAATGTCGAGGATCTGATAACCGCTGAAGGACGCCTGCAGGCTGCAAAACAGACAAAATCGCTGGTCGAAGCAGGAGCAACATCGGAAATCGCGGCCAAGATTGCGCATATTTACAAGAATGATGGTGCCGTTGGCATTGCCTATCTTGCCCAGAGCCGAGACATTGATGCGCTGGAGGTGGCCGGTGCCTTTACCGCGCTTGGCAGTCAGCTAGGCCTCGACTGGGCGCAGATGACCGCAACCCGGATCAATCCGTCCGATCCGTGGGACCGCTTGCTGGTGGCGGGTCTGGCTCGCGACTTTCAGCAGATGCGTCTTGATTTCCTGCGCCGGACCCGGGGCAAGGATATGTCGCAATTTGTCGAAAGCTGGGCTGAACGCAATATCGACCGCGTTGCACAATTCAGAAAGATCATGGATCGGGCGCAGCAGTCGGCCAGACCCTCGATCGCGATGCTGGCCCAAATTGCCGGGCAGGCGCGGCTGTTGCTTTCGCGCTAGATCCAATAGCCTAGCGTATGAAGGGAGAGACCGACCAGACCGCCGACCAGCGTTCCGTTTACACGGATGAATTGCAAGTCGCGGCCAACAGCATTTTCGACCCGGTCGGTTATTGTCTGGGTATCCCAGTCACGGATCGTCTCTGATACCAGCTTGACGATATTGTCGCCGTAACTGGCGACGACGCCGATGACGGCGCGCCGACCGAACCGGTTGATCTGCCGGTTGAGCAGCTTGTCCTGTTGCAGGCTGTTGCCCAACTGGATCAGGGCATCGCCAAACTGGCCTGCCAGAGCGGCATCGGGATCACGAGCGGCGCGTAACAACGCTTCCCGGCCTTGCTCCCAGATTCCATCCAGCCAAGATGCAATGGCCGGATTTTCAATCATTTCGAGCTTCCACTCGTTGACCTTCTGCCTGAGCTCTGCGTCGTGCTGTAGCTCTGCTGCCAGTTGTTCGAGGCTTTCTTCCGTCTTCGCGCGGACGGGATGATTGGGGTCGGCGGCCATGTCGGCCAGCAGCTTGTAAAGACCGTCCAGCACCTCATTGGCGACCCGGTCATCCAGTCCGGTCCAGCGCATGACAGCATTGGCGCGATCTGTAACAATATTCCGGATCACGGCTTCGTTGGTATCAAGCGTGCGATAGGCCCAGCGGATGGTCGAATCGATCAACGGACCATGGCGTTTCTCGGCCATCACCACTTCGAGAATCTGACCCATCGGTGTTGCGATGTCGAGTCCCACGGCCTGTTTCTTGACCGCGCCCTTGAACATCGTCCCCAGCCGATCCTTGTCGAGCGAGGCAATGGCATCGCCCAGCAGTCTGGACGCACCGAACTTGAGCCGGCCTTCACCACCACTGGGCGACTTCAGAAACCGCCCAATACCCGAGGCCAGATCAACATTTCGCATTCGCTGGGCAACGAGGCGCGAAATCAGGAAATTGTCCTTGAGGAAATTGGCCAGTGTGTCGCCAATCCGGTCCTTGTTACGCGGAATGATCGCGGTATGCGGGATCGGAATGCCCATTGGGTGCCGGAACAGAGCGGTGACAGCAAACCAGTCTGCAAGTCCTCCGACCATTGCCGCCTCGGCGAAGGCACGGACGAAACCCAGCGCCGGATGCACCGTTTCGTAGCTTTTGGACGTGAAATATATGATTGCCATGACCACCAGCATGCCGGTGGCGATAATTTTCATATCCCGTCCGGCATTCTTGGGTTTCGTGGCAGAGTTCGTGGCGCCTCCGCTACCTGATTGTGACGAAATTGGTTTCACTCGGCTGGCTGGGCCTCAATGTTGGGTCCGTCATGACGGTCATCGCCAGGCTTGTAAGTCAGCAACCTGTTGCGAAGCCATGGGCCAGCCCGTCGTTCGAAACCATCCGCCAGACTAAATCCAGCGGGCACAATGACCAGGGTGAGCAAGGTCGAAACGGTCAGACCACCAATCACCACGATGCCCATCGGTGCGCGCCATGCCCCGTCGCCAGACAGGGACAGGGCGGTTGGTACCATACCTGCGGTCATCGCCACGGTGGTCATGACGATCGGCTGGGCGCGTTTGTGCCCGGCATCCATGATCGCCTCGAATTTCGGAACGCCCTTTTGCATTTCCTCGATTGCAAAGTCGATCAGCAGAATGGAGTTCTTACTGACGATACCGAGCAGCATAAGCACACCAATCAGGACCGGCATGGAGACCGTTGATCCTGTAGCCCAGACCAGCAATATGCCCCCGAGCGGTGCCAGCGCGAGCGATCCCATGTTGACCAATGGTGACATCAGGCGCTTGTAAAGCAACACGAGTGTGGCAAACACCAGCAATATGCCGGCGATCAAGGCGATCACAAAGTTAACCAGCATCTCCTGCTGCCATTCGTCTTCGCCGAAAGCTTCATTGGACACGCCCGTGGGCAGGTTCTTCATGATCGGCAATTCGAATATTTTTGCCATGGCATCGCCCTTGACGACATCTGGTGCCAGATCCGCACCGACAAATGTCCGGCGGTTCTGATTATAGCGCTGGATCGATGTTGGCCCAGACCCGAAACTTACCGAGGCCACCCGGCTGAGTGGGACCGTTCCGCCACTGGCAATTGGAATTGGGAGGTTCTGGATAGTCGTCAGATCGGTTCGTGATTCGAGCGGCAACATGACACGGATCGGAATCTGCCTGTCCGACAGTGAAAACTTCGCAGCATTTTGATCGATTTCACCCAAGGTCGCTATCCGGATCGTCTGGCTGAGCGCTGCCGTTGTAACGCCGAGCTGCGATGCGAGTTCCATATAAGGCGTAATGATGATTTCAGGTCGGCTGAGATCCGAGGCCACCCGCGGCGCACGCACCAGATTGATGCCTTTCATCTGCTCGACCAATTCGGCAGCAGTGGCATCCAGCAAATCCGGATCAGAACCGGTCAGCATGATGGAAATATCGCGTCCGGTTCCGCCACCACCGCTTTGTGACTGGAAGGAAATCCGGGCATCGGGGATTTTCTGTAGCTCTGGTGCCAAGTCGCGCTCGAATTCGATCGATGTTTTCTTACGGTCTTCCTTCAGACTGACGAACACCGTCGCGTTGGTTTCCCGCACCCGTGTCAGCGCGCGTGCTACTTCGGGTTGAGCATACATTAGTTGTGACACCTGGTCAGCGATCTTTTCGGTCTGTTCGAGTGTTGTGCCGGGCACGACCTCGATCTGAACGCGGCTGTTGTCTTCATTGATCTTCGGCTGAAATTCAGCAGGGGTGATCCTGAACAATATGACGGTCAAGCCAAAGGCAAGGAGACCGATTCCCATCATCCATATGCGGTGATCATATCCGCGGGCGCGGAAGCGACCGGAACGATAGGCATACCAGGGCGCAAAGCGGCTACCGAATGCCGCGCTCTTGATTGCCATTGCGAGCAAGGCTGCACTGGCAAAACCGGCGGCGACGCCGATCATCAGGCTCAGTATCGCACGCAGAAAATCGCTAGGGATCAAGGTTGTCAGCAGTCCGTAGATCATGAATCCGACGACTTGCGCAATGCCGATGAAGGCCGCGACGATCAGCGTGAACAGCAGGAATCCGATCAGATAGTGCCACCATGTTGCTTTGGCGGGGACAAGCGTTTTCCGGATACGATCAGCCTCCGACCGATCCAATACCCACTGCAGCAATCGCATGTACCGGTCCATCCAGACCCCACCGCCATGTTCGGCCTGACCGTGAGCCTTGAGGAAATAGGCCGCTATCATGGGTGTTATCATGCGCGCGACCGCGAGGCTCATCAGCACCGAAATAACCACTGTGATGCCGAAATTTTTGAAGAACTGGCCGGATATTCCAGGCATCAGGCCTACCGGCAGGAAAACCGCTACGATACAGAATGACGTGGCGACGACCGCAAGGCCAATTTCATCGGCGGCATCAATCGATGCCTGATAGGCACTTTTCCCCATGCGCATATGGCGCACGATATTTTCGATCTCCACAATCGCATCGTCGACCAGCACCCCGGCCACCAGACCTAGTGCCAGTAGCGAAAGGAAATTGAGATTGAACCCAAGCAGGTCCATGAACCAGAATGTCGGTATTGCTGACAGGGGAATGGCAATCGCCGAGATAACCGTCGCTCGCCAGTCGCGCAGGAATATGAACACCACGACGACGGCCAGAATGGCCCCTTCAATCATCGCCAGCATCGAACTTTTATATTGCGATTTGGTATAGGTAACGCTGTTAAAAAGCGGAATGAATTCGATGCCGGGGACTTCCGCCTCGATCTTGTCCATGATCTCGATTGCATTGTCGTAGACGGTCACGTCAGATGCGCCCCGGGCGCGGGTCATGGAGAAATTGACAACCTCAACGCCCTTGACCTTGCTGATTGAACTGCGCTCGCCAAAGGAATCGTTCACTTCTGCAACATCGCTCAGTTTGATCGTTTTGCCATTGCCCAGCGATATTTGGGTCTGTGACAAATCATAGGCACCATCCGCATTGCCGAGAACGCGAACGGATTGGCGCGTGCCCCCGACTTCTGCCCGTCCACCGGCCGCGTTGATGTTTATCTGGCGCAAAACAGTGTTGATCTGGCTGGCCGTAACCCCCAGCGCCTGCATCCGCTCGGGACGCAATATAACCCTGATTTCCCGGTCAACCCCGCCAAACCGGTTAACCTCCGCCATTCCATCGACCGACAATAGCCGCTTGGCCACGGTGTCATCGACGAACCAGCTGAGCTGTTCGACGGTCATGTCATCGGCTTTGACGGCAAAAAATGCGATCGGGCCGCCCACGGCATCGACTTTTGCCACTTGCGGTTCCAAAATGCCTTCCGGCAAAGACCCGCGAACCTGATCAACCGCGTTTTTTACTTCATTGACGCTGTTGTTTACATCCGCGCCAATTTCAAATTCGACAAAGGTCCGGCTGCTGCCTTCACTGGCTGTCGAACTGATATTCTTGACACCGCTGATCGACCTGACCGCTGCCTCTATCCGTTGGGTGATCTGGCTTTCAATCTCTGTCGGCGCAGCACCTGGCTGCGAAATCTGAACAGAGACTGCCGGAAATTCCACGTCCGGATTGTTCACGACGTCCATGCGATTGAAACTCAACAAGCCCGCAAAAAGCAGCCCGGCGAAAAGCACCAATGGTGCCACCGGATTTCGGGTGCTCCAGGCAGAAATATTGCGAAGATTCATCGATCAGGCCTCAAATTTGCGCACGACTCACGCGCCGCCGGCTTTCTTTTGGAGTTTCGGCTGCACGGTTTCGCCGGGACTCAGGAAGCCGCCTGCTCGCAGCACAACTCTCTCATTTCCGTTCAATCCGGACGTGATGGAAAGCCCTGCGGCAGACACTGCGCCAACGACGACATCGCGCCGTATCGCCTTGTTGTCCTCACCGATGATATAGACAAAACTTCCTTTGCTGTCATTTTGTAAGGCGGATTCAGGCAAGATCGCGACCTCGGAAGTGCCACTCTCGATCCGTGCGCTGGCAAAGCCGCCTGGCCGCAACGCGCTGTCATAACCCAGAGCAATTCGGGCAATCCCCTGGCGGGACTGTGGATCGATTGTCGGCGAAATCTGCCAGACCTGTCCGGTCAGGACCTTGTCGGTACCGACAGGGGTGACTTGTGTGGAGATACCCACCGAAATATTGGCCAGATCGCTTTCGCCAAGCTGTGCCTGCAATTCCATTTCGCCATTTTGCGCCAGCAGGAAGAGAACACCGCTGCCCTGGGTTACCGTCTGCCCCGGCTCGACATTGCGATCCAGCACGAAACCGGCCTTGGGAGCCACGACATTCAAACGGCTGTTGCGCGCCTGGGTCTCGTTTAACTGGGCCTGCGATAATCGTAGTCGGGCGGCGGCGGAATCGCGGGTTGCCGTCAGCCGGTCGATATCTGCCTTGGAGATAAATCCCCGGTCCACTAGCTTTAGTGCACGATCGAGATTTGACTGCGCCAGATTGAGATCGGCGCGGGCCACGCCGACCGATGCTTCCAGTCCAGCGGCTTGCTGGGATTGAACCGATCGATCAATGCTGGCCATGATCTGGCCCTGTTTGACCCAGTCGCCCGCGTCGACGTAGACATGGGTGACCCGGCCGCCTTCACCGACGACACTCACTGGTATCTCGCGGCGTGCCGCCAGCGTGCCCGTTGCATTGATAGTTCGTGTCACCTGCTGCTTGCCGGGGGCTATGACCGTAACCATCGGCGCCTGGCTCACCGTTTCTTCGTCGCCGGTGGCACCGAAAAAATAATGATAGCCGATATAAGCCGCCAGCAGCGCCACAACCACGGCTGCTGCAACAATCAGACGGCGACGATTGCTATTGCGCTGCTCAGGATCATCCATAATCGAAATCTCATTGACGGGGATGGTCGATTCATAGTTCATTTTTTCACTCTTCGGTCAGGCCCTTATCGCATTCTTGCACGGCAATACACAAAAGAATCGCTGATTTCCCAGTCTATTCGGAATCTCAATAGCTGTGTTACATCAATATGTCACCAGCGGCAAGCTGGAACAGTATTCAGCCAGTTTTACAAGCCTGGCTTCGACCAACAACCGATGTAGTCTTACGAAAGGGCCGGTTCGCGAAC
>Ga0209345_10000355_pt1 | contig 59675 bp, 49 predicted proteins | sample Cruoilmetagenom7_FD_187294 | JGI IMG/M metagenome (GOLD analysis project Ga0209345, IMG submission 187294) | Oil polluted marine microbial communities from Coal Oil Point, Santa Barbara, California, USA - Sample 7 (SPAdes) (version 2) | ecosystem: Environmental > Aquatic > Marine > Oil seeps ... | reverse complement strand
TCCGATCTCTGGCCGGCTGCCTCGCGAAGTACATATCCACCCTTGGCTGAGAGGTTTTCATCTGTGTGATCCTGGCGGGCATTGACAACACCTTGGCGTGTCAATGCCAGGATTGAGGGTGTTTTACTTGTGGCAACCGCGAGCTCCCAGCACTCTGCCGTTTCGACACCGCATGCCGGCCGGAAGACATGCAGATTGGGAATTGCGCGGAGTGCCGCTAAATGCTCCACAGGCTGATGCGTGGGGCCATCTTCACCGAGACCGATTGAATCATGCGTCATCACATAAATACTGCGAATTCCCATCAATGCGGACAGTCTGATCGAAGGGCGGCAATAATCTGTAAATACCATAAACGTGCCGCCATAGGGGATGCAGCCACCATAAAGCGCCATGCCATTCATGGCGGCGGCCATGGCGTGTTCACGGACGCCAAAATGGATGTAGCTGCCGGAAAAATCATCTTTGGTAATTGCTGACTGGTCTTTGCCACGCGTGTTGTTTGATCCGGTTAGATCCGCCGAGCCGCCCATCAGGCCCGGGACAGCAGACAGAAGATGACCGATTGTTTCCTGTGACCAGACACGAGTGGCTTTCTTGGTTTCGCTGGCGGCGGCTACTCGTTTTGCGTCTGCAGTGGCGTCAGTCAATGCCTGGCGGATATCTGCATTCATCGGATCGATCAGTTCTGCGCGGTCATTGGCAGGCACTTTTTCCCATGCCTTTGCCCACTTGGTGCGCGTAGCTGAGCCTTTAGCACCAGCCGCGCGCCATGCGGTCAGAATTGGTTCAGGGACGTCGAACGGTGCATGGGGCCAATTGAGATTTTTGCGGGTGCCTTCAATTTCTTCTTCTCCCAGCGCCGCGCCATGGATACCTGCGGTGCCGGCCTTGGTTGGCGCCCCATAACCAATGGTCGTGCGGGTGGCGATGAGCCATGGTTTTGAAGTGTCGGACTTTGCGGTTTTCAGAGCTTCTCGAATGGCTTCTGGATCGTGCCCGTCCACAGAGAGCGTGTTCCAACCAGATGCCTTGAAGCGCGCTGCTTGATCGTCTGAAACGGTGATGGAAGTTGGCCCATCGATTGAAATGTTATTGTCGTCAAACAACACAATCAAACGGCCGAGACCGAGATGCCCGGCCAACGAGATGGCTTCCTGGGAGATGCCTTCCATCAGGCAACCGTCACCAACAATTGCGTAGGTGTGGTGGTTAATGACGCTATTGCCCAAACGCGCGCTCCACATCCGTTCGGCGAGCGCCATACCCACAGCATTGGCTATACCCTGCCCAAGCGGACCAGTGGTGGTTTCAATGCCGGCTGCATGACCATACTCGGGATGACCCGCTGTTTTCGCGCCCAGTTGACGAAATGCCTTGATTTGCTCGATATCCATGCCGGGGTAACCGGTGAGATAGAGCAAGGAATAAAGCAACATCGAGCCGTGACCGGCCGAAAGCACAAACCTGTCACGGTTTGGCCAGGCAGGATCGGCTGCATCGAAATTCAGGAATTCGGTGAACAACACCGTGGCCACATCCGCCATGCCCATCGGCATGCCTGGATGGCCGGATTTTGCTTTCTCGACAGCATCCATTGAGAGAGCACGAATAGCATTTGCCATATCTGATATGGGCACAGTGCTGGCACCGGAAGCATCGGACATAGATCACCCTTTAGTTGTGGTATCGCGCTGGCGGTTATCGCTCTCAGATGTGTTTGTTAGAGTTTGTGCGATTGCGGCGCGTTGAGCCTTTGGGTTCATTTAGAACGGAGATCGGCGGGCGTCCAGAGCGGCACATTGGCTTTGCACTGTTAGGAGTTGAGGCTTGGCGCCAGATGAAGTTGATTTTGGCTTAGGATGTCGGTGATCTTGGGTCGATTCAATGGATGACATGAGCCACGAACCCCGGGCTTTGCAGCGTGTTTGGCGGATTTTCCAAACGAAATGCCTATACTTGAGGTTTGCGACCCTGGTGCTGCTGGAACGATCAGCGTAGTCTGGCTGCGAAGTCGCGCTCGAGAGATGGCGTGACCCATAATATTGGAGGAACACTATGGAACTTGGTTACGTCGGTCTCGGGAATATGGGAGGTGCGCTCAATCGCAGTCTGATGCGAGCTCACAAGATGCGAGTCTTCGATCTTAACCCGGAAGCGATGTCTAGATTTGCTGACGCAGGCGCGCAGGCAACGCAGGATGCAAAATCACTTGGTGCGGAATGCGATCTGGTGATGACCTGCCTACCGACATCAAATGAAGTTCGAGCCGCGATTTTCGGCGAAAACGGGCTGGCCGCGGGCATGAAGCCCGGTAGCATAATTGCCGATATGACGACTGGTGACCCCAATGCCACGCGGGCAATGGCAAAGGATCTCGAAGCCCAGGGCATTACGCTGATCGATGCTCCGGTGAGTGGTGGGCCGCATGGTGCTGACGCGGGCACAATCGCAATCATGATTGGTGCGCCAGATGATCTTTTTGCCAAAGTAAAACCGATCTTCGAAGTAATCAGCCCGAATGTTTTTCATTGCGGTGGTATCGGCGCCGGGCACGTGATGAAGCTCGTCAATAACGTCATCTCAGCGGGCGTGCGTACGATCACGCTCGAAGCGGTTGCAATGGGGGTCAAGAGCGGGCTTGAGCCCCAGGCCTGCGCTGAGGTTCTCCACAAGGGGTCGGCCCGCAGTTACACGACTGAGATAACACTGCCGCGCCTCGTCGAAGGCAACACGGCGGCTAACTTTACGCTGGGGCTAATGCACAAGGATGTGCGGCTGGCAACGGAGCTTGGGGTTGCGTCCGGTTCACCGATGTTAATGTCGGGAATGGTGCGCGAGATATTCCAAACCGCACTTAATGAGTTTGGTGGTGATCAGGACGTCAATACCGTAGTGCAGCTGTTCGAGCGGCAATCAAATGTGAAGATTACGCCTTAGAGCACAGTCAATCCGCGCAACCTCGGGGCAGGTTGCGCGGCGGCGTCTCCGTTTTTTCTTCATGGCTAAAGATCGTTTTCGACTGAGGCAGCCAACTTTTGTCAAAGACGATCAGCCCTTAGGAATTTTCTGCTAGGAACGCCTCGACTTCTTGGCGTTTCGGCAGGCCAGCGCGGGCGCCAAGTCTCGTACATTTCATGGCGGCCACTGCACAGGAAAACCGGGCGCACTCTGCGATTGGGTGACCGTCTGCAAGCATCATCGCGAATGCACCATGGAAAGTGTCGCCTGCACCTGTTGTATCAGTAACATCGACCTGAAATCCGCAGCACGATCCACCGCCGAAAGTATCGCGCCAAGCATATCCTTTGGCTCCAAGGGTAACGCCTGCATGCCTTGGCCCCATCAACAGAATTCGATCCAATCGCGCTTTTTGATCCAGCCCCGGCAGGAATTCTTGAAGGGCTGCCTCCGAGAATATTGCGTAATCGGTAAGCCCCAGGATTTCTGTCATGGCTGCACGGGCACCTAGGTCGGCATCAAGGACCGTGGGAGTTGAAACCTTCCGGGCTTCCTGGAAGCTGGCACGTACGGCTTCAAGCCAGCGGAGGTCTGCTAGAATGACAGGGGCCTTAGCCACGCGTTCGAGTGGCAACCAGCTGGTAGCTGAAGGCATGTTGATATCTCGTGTGCCAACGATTAAGCGTTCGCCTGCTGCATCAACCAAAATTGCCGAGGTGGATGAGCGGCCGCCATCGAAGGTTTCGAGATGACGCACATCTACGCCTACGCGCTTTAGTCCCGCTTTGATACTGGCGCCCGCATCATCATCACCGACCCGGCTCCATAGTTCGACCTTCCCGCCCAGTGTAGCAATTGTGGCGGCCGCATTTGCCGCCATGCCCCCACCGCTTTCAATGTGTTCCAGGGCGCGGATCTTGGTGGGTGCGGTTGGGAATTGATCTATCCGGTAGATGCGGTCGAGTGCAGCGTGCCCGACACATATGATCCCTTGTTTCACACCCCTGGCTCCTTACTTCTTTCGGCCTCTGCAATACGGGTTTGGGTCATTGCATCCTCGTCGAAAAGTTTCGAGAGATTGTCGGCATCCCCGCGGGCAAGGTCCCGCAATTTTTGCTCGTCTGTGTAATGAGCGTAATCATCCGTCAGGCGTAGGTTATCGTGATCTTTGAATATATTGATAGCGACGCGGGCGTCTCGCTCCGAATGACCAAGGCCGCGCAGAAGATCATGTGTTAGCTCGAGGGTTGCAGCAAATGTCTCGCGATGAATCTCCTCGATGCCAAGATCCATCAGACGGTGGACGTGATTGCGGTTTCGCGCGCGCGCATAAATCTTCAAATCCGGGTAGCGCTCGCGCACAATGCGGGCGGTCCGCAGAGAGCTATCGACATCATCAATGGCAAGGATCAATGCACGGGCTTTGTCTGCTTCGGCGGCAGCTAGGATATCCGGCCTGCTCGCGTTGCCATAGAATGCCTCGGAGCCAAATCGTTTGACCATGTCGATCTGCTGAGAATCCAGATCCAGCGCTGTGAAAGGAATACGTTTGGCTCGAAGAATGCGTGCCGCAATCTGGCCGAAGCGACCAAAGCCCGCAATTATCACGTGGCCGTCTTTGTCGGGAAGCTCCACCGGCTGTCCCGACGGGGAGGGGGGAGGCCAGAATGTGCGGTCGAGTAATAGTAGCAAAGGTGTCGCTGCCATAGATAACGTTACAACAACCGCAATCAGATCCTTGAATGGATAAGTTATAACAGCGGCTGCGGCTCCAGCTGCCAGGAGGACAAACGCGAACTCACCGCCCTGTGAGATCGATAGCGCTAATCGGCGTGCGCCTGATGGGGGCAGGTTTTGCCAGCGGCCAATACCGTAAAGTATCAATGATTTAATGAACAAAAGCCCCGAAACCAAAACCAGAATCGTTAAAGGTTTTTTGTATAGAAGCTCAATGTCGAGAGACATGCCGACGGCTGTAAAAAAGAGCCCAAGCAGAAGGCCCTGGAAGGGTTTAAGGTCAGCGTGCAGCTGATGGCGATAGGCTGAATCGGCCAACATCGCGCCTGCCAAAAACCCACCAAGCGACGGCGATATGCCTGCGTACTGCATAACCACTGCTGCGCCGACAACTGTAAGGAGGGCGCTAGCCGTCATGGCTTCGTCGCCACCCGTTCGTGCTATTCGGCGCAGAAACTGATCAATCAGAAAACGCCCCGCAACAACCACGCCGATGATGGTGGCAAGCGCCTTTAAGACAACCCACGCATCACCCACTGGCCATCCACCAGGTATTGCTGCACTGGTTGCTGCTGCAGCAACAGCGAAGACAGGCACAATTGCAATGAGAGGAATGGCAGCCAGATCCTGCAGTAGCAGGATTGAAAACGCCACCCGACCATGGCGCGAGGTTAGTTCATCGTTTTCCTCAAGAATTTGGATGGCGAAAGCGGTCGAGGAAAGGGATAGAGCAAAGGCCAAAAATACCGAGATTGAAATCGTAAGGCCGAATGCTAACCCGAAGGCCGTTAAAACAAGCGCCGTTGCCACAAATTGCAACCCGCCAACGCCGAACACCTGCCTGCGCATGGTCCAGAGCCTGATTGGGCGCATTTCAAGGCCGATGACGAATAACAGCACAACCACTCCGAACTCGGCGAAGTGGAGGATTTCTCTTGCCTCATAAAACGAGAATGCCTGACCGAAACCTTGCGGTCCCAGAAGGATACCCGCGATGAGATAGCCCAGAACCGAGCCAATCCGAAGCCACCGCGCGAGAGGAGCTGCGATGGCCGCTGCGCAAAGCAGCATGGCGATTTCACCGAGAGAAATATCGCTCATTTGAGCCCTGTACGCCGAGTGAGCCGCATGCGTCGAGTTTCGTTCTGAGTTGTGCTTCTAGCATTGTGTGCTGGCACCATAAAGCAAGCACCCGCTTGGGGGAAAGCATCGTTCGGACAAAGCTTTAAGCTCACCTGAGAGCCGAGTATCTCACTGTAGTTCGAGCTTGGTCGCGAAAAGTATCTGCGGCTTTGGATGGTCCAGCCTCCTCTTCAGTGTAGCTCCAATAATAATTACACAGAAGAGAGCACAAGTTCCAGGCAGGTAGAAGGGTGGCAGTGCCTCAGTTTGAAATGTTTTTTAAGAAAGGCCCAACTCTATTATACAGGATACAGGCTCGTATTGAGCGAGAGACCGATGAAAATAATGACCAGACAACGTATTACACCAAATTGAGTGACGCTAAGTGGCCTGGGTATTTCAAAACTTTTCGAGAATGTATTTTTCAACACCAAACTGGTAAGGTCCGACACGTCCTCGCACGGGGATGGGCTCAGCTAAATTGCATCTCGTCGTGACGCGAGCGGAGGGCCTCATTCAGCCCTAAATTTATAAATCAGAGTCCGGCATGACCGATAACATTACCCACCTGCCTACTATCACCGCTGAAATCGACCCAGATTTCCTCGAACTCGACGTCTGGCTCGCCTATGACGACAACGGCGAGTGCGTCGTCGCCAATAACGAAGAGGATGCGGCTGCCCATTTGGCCGAGCAGACTACCGGCCTCCAAGTACGCTTGGTCAAAATCACCGCGCGGGTGCCGGTGTTGCGGCCGATCGAGATCAAGGCGGAATAGTCAGCTCATTTATGTGTGACCGTCTATTATGTGTGACCGTCTATGTCGTGGCCGTCATCTCGCGATGTTGAGCAATGCCATGCTGGCCTCCAGCCGCATGGACCGGATGCCTGATGATATATCAGATCTCAAGCCGGGCATGACCAACATGGAGGATTTGTTTGTCACCCAAGAGGGGCTGATATCTGGAATAGCTGCCCAGATTGTCGGCACCAATTAGCGGTTAGGTCGGATCAAGCAACTGGTCGATTGGAGCGTGATTTGGCAATGGCATCGAATGCCATCAGATCCCGCATCAGTGCTTCGAAGTCCTTTAAGGGGACCATGTTGGGGCCATCTGAAGGTGCATTGTCTGGGTCCTGATGGGTCTCGATGAACAGGCCGGCAACACCGACGGCCACAGCTGCCCGCGCCAGCACGGGGACAAACCGACGGTCACCGCCGGACGAGGTGCCTTGCCCGCCAGGTTGCTGGACGGAGTGCGTTGCGTCAAAAATTACCGGGCAGCCGGTATCAGCCATAATGGGAAGTGCACGCATGTCAGAGACCAGAGTGTTGTAGCCAAACGATACTCCGCGCTCCGTGAGCAATACATTCTGGTTGCCCGAATTCGTCACTTTGGCGAGCACGTTTTTCATATCCCAAGGTGCTAGAAACTGGCCCTTTTTTATCTTTACAACCTTGCCAGTTTTGGCAGCGGCGACGAGTAAATCTGTCTGCCGGCAAAGAAATGCTGGAATTTGCAGAACATCCACAACCTTGGCCAGCCTGGCACATTGAGCGGCCTCGTGAACGTCAGTGACAATTGGGAGCCCGAGGGTTTCGCGGATCTCGGCGAATACACTGAGGGAGTCATTAAGCCCAAGCCCTCGCCTGCCTGACAGGCTGGTGCGATTAGCTTTGTCGAATGAAGATTTGTAAACAAGGCCGAGCCCGAGTTTGCTACAAATTTCTTTCAAGGCTGCCGCCATCTCAATGGCATGAGCCCGACTTTCCATTTGGCAGGGGCCGGCGAAGATTGCGATTGGTTGATCGTTGGCGAAGGTAACAGATGTTGTGATGCCCGTGGCCGTTTTAATTGGGCCGACCGTTACTGAGCGGTTTGGTTTTATTTGATCTGTTTCGGTCATTTTCGAACTTCCATTGTCGACGTTTTCTCGTTGTCGAATTACTCAGCTGGTTGGGACGCTGAAGCCTCAGCCCAGCTCATTAGGTACACTCAAATGATAATGTTACGCCATACGCAGCATGCGCGGGGACGATTAGACGCGAGGCGTTTTTGCAATATGGGACACCGCCATGGTTGAGTTGGTGTTCGGTTGCGCCGAGATCGGTCGTGCGAAAGCGGATAGCCGCAAATGCGGGCTCGTGGTCAGATTGTGGCACGGCATCTGAACCGAACATGCAAGTGACAGCCTCAGGTGTCAGGCATTCTATTGCACCACGCTGGGTTTCAATCCGTTGGCCACCGGGAACTGGGATGCTGATGGGTTTGCCTGTGTAGGCGCAGAAGAAGTTATCGAAATCGGCAGGAACGGATGCTTGAAAGACAATCGCATCAATGCCCGCAACCTGATTGGGATGAACCTGGTAGGCTGAATTCCAGAAGGCTTCGGGGGCATGTTGCTGACAGACGAAGAAACCTGCAGCAGTTGATTTTCGCGGCCTGGCAAACGCCAGCGAGAAGGCCACCTTGATGCTTGTTCCGTCTGGGCGGGTCGCCTGCCTGGCAAAATAGGCGGTTTTTGTGCCGGCTATTCCGTGCGCCTCGAAGTCGGACTGATCAGCGGAGGCGTCCTGGCTCGATAGGACCAGCATGGCCAATCCTTCCCGACTGGCTAGGTAGTCATCCAGGACATTGGCAAATTGAGCAATTGGTTGATCTGGTTCTAGCCGCTTGAAGCCGTCTTCTATTGTGAGAAGTTCGAGGAAGGCACCATCAAACTGTACGATGCGATTGAGAGTGCCCCAGTCATGCCGGTTTTGAGCGCCGACCTGGAAGCCGAGCTTCCTATAAAACGCTGATTGCTGGTTGAGGTCGCGGGTCGCCAGTACCAGGTGGTCAATACCGCGCTGCATGGCATTCATGTGCTTACTCTGATTGGTTGGTTTGATTTTCTCACATATCTGATGCTGGAAGCTGGCAGGCTTATTATGCGCCGCATTCGGGTTGGAACGCTATTATATCGTCGCCAGCGGGCCAATGCCCCCAAAGCAATCTTCAGACAAGACGGCTTTGAGCGATAGCGGCCGCAATGAAGCTGGCGAACAAGGGATGTGGTTCAAATGGCCGGCTCTTGAGTTCAGGATGATATTGCACACCAATAAACCAAGGATGGTCTGGATATTCAATTGTCTCGGGCAACAAACCATCCGGCGACATTCCGGAAAACATAAGGCCCGCCTCTTCCAGGCGGCAGCGATAGTTGGTGTTGACTTCGTAGCGATGACGATGCCGGTCCGATATCTCGGTGGCGCCGTAGATTTCGGCAATTCGGCTTCCGGGCGCAAGGAGCGCCTTGTATGCACCCAGACGCATGGTGCCGCCGAGATCTCCACCGGCAATGCGTTTCTCTGAGGAATTGCCCTGAATCCATTCTGTCATGATCCCAACCACGGGTTCATCAGAAGGGCCAAACTCAGTCGAGTTGGCGGTGGCAACGCCGGCCAGATTGCGAGCGGCTTCAATGCAGGCCATTTGCATACCGAAACAGATGCCAAAATATGGCACCAACCGCTCGCGCGCGAATTTTGCGGCTAGAATTTTACCTTCGGCCCCACGCTCACCGAAACCACCCGGCACCAATATGCCATCAACGCCGGCCAGGTGCGAAGCAGGGTCTTCACTCTCAAAAACTTCGGCCTCGATCCACTCAATCTTGACCTTGACTTTGTTTGCCAGGCCGCCGTGGAAAAGGGCTTCACTCAGAGACTTATAGGCGTCTTTGAGGCCGGTGTACTTGCCGACAATCGCAATCGTTACTTCACCTTCAGGACTGGCTATGGCTTTTGAAATGGTTTTCCATCGCGTTAGGTCGGGCCTAGGGGCGTCTTCCAGCCGAAAAGCAGCCAAAACCTCTTCATCAAGCCCCTCGTGGTGGTAGGCCAGTGGCACGTCATAGATCGACGCAGCATCGAGCGCCTGGATGACGGCTGTTTCGCGAACGTTGCAGAAGAGCGCAATTTTGGCCCGTTCACCGGCCGGTATCTTGCGGTCGGAGCGGCAAAGGAGAATATCAGGCTGAATACCGATCGAGCGCAGTTCTTTGACTGAGTGCTGGGTAGGCTTGGTCTTTAATTCGCCAGCGGAGGGGATGAACGGCACCAAGGTGAGGTGTACGAAAATGGAAGAATGGCGCGGTAGTTCGTTGTTGATCTGACGGATGGCTTCAAAAAACGGCAATGCCTCAATATCACCTACAGTGCCGCCGATCTCAACCAAAACGAAATCAATCCCGGCGTTACCTTCAAGGACAAATTCTTTGATGGCATCGGTCACGTGTGGAATTACCTGAACCGTACCGCCGAGAAAATCACCACGGCGCTCCTTGGTCAGAATATCTTGATAAATCTTGCCGGTAGTGACGTTGTCGGATCGCTTGGCTGGAACGCCGGTGAAACGTTCGTAATGACCAAGATCGAGGTCGGTCTCCGCCCCGTCGTCCGTCACGTAGACCTCGCCGTGTTGGTAAGGACTCATAGTGCCGGGGTCGACGTTTAGATATGGGTCCAGCTTGCGCAGGCGCACGGAATATCCACGAGCCTGAAGGATCGCACCAAGTGCGGCTGACGCGAGGCCTTTACCAAGGGAGGAGACCACGCCGCCGGTAATGAAGATGTACCGTTGCATGGGCTTGCCGAATACAGAGCTGCGCGACTGAATAGAAGAGGTATTTCAGCATCATCCACCAGAATGTTGTTCTGAAGGCTGAAACACCTGCACAATATCTGTCGTTTACCCTGCCTTCCCTTATTTGTTCTGAGGAATACTGGGAAGAGGCTGCCTGGCTTGACCACCCTTCAATTTTTCAAGAAGTGAGCCTGCGGGCTTTTTACTACCTGGTGGAGTGGTTGCTGAACCTGGCTGGGCGCCGCTTGATGAGCTGATCGGGGTTGTTGGGGCACGAGAAACAGTCGCCAATCCGGTTAATGCAAGGCTGGTCGCGAAAAATGCTGCGGCCAAGCCAGCCGTTACGCGGGTGAGGAGATTTGCTGTGCCACGCCCAGTAAGGAAGCCGCCACCGCCGCCACCGCCACCGATGCCAAGGGCACCACCTTCGGATTTCTGGAGGAGGACAACCGCGATCATAGCGGCACAGATCAATAGGTGGATAACGAGGAGAAACTCCATCGGGACGACTCCGGCATTACGGTAAATGTGAATTTTTGCTCTTCTACACGAGGCGGGCTGCCGACACCAGGGGCTATCGTGGTCGATTGGTTTCGTTAGAGAGGTAACTTACGGTGTTTCTTTCCGGACAGGCAGTGGAATGAGGGGCTTATCGGTGGGTTTGGGCCTGCGACCAAGAGGATGTTTTATGGGTAACGGCGGTTTCTTGATTGCGAGTGCCACCGAGTGTGGAAGCGGCGGACATTTAAACAGAATCATCTCCTGAAGCCTGATAAAGCGGCGCACTTTGCTGAATTTGTCGCTGTCGGGTTCGGTTGAATCAGCCGCCGGGCCGTTTTTTACGATTTCGCCTATGCCCGCTTTAATTAGAGCAGCTCTCTCTTTTATCGCGGCGGAACAATCCGGGGAGTTGGTTGATGCATCAAGTACTGCGCTCTTGGGCTTGCGTTGTGAGCCTTCACCCGGGGTTGCGTTCGTGGGGGATGCAATCATCAAGAATGTTATAATTGCGATAGGCAGTGTCGCGCACATGCTTTTGAATAATTTAACAACCTGGGGGATTGTTTTTGCATGCCCAATCTGCCCGGACAGGTTGCTGCCAGATTGAGCATCCGCAGGCTGGCCGTTATTCGCGATAGACTGCCAGGCAAACTGCCGTGCAATTTGCCGCAGTCCAAATCGGACTACCCGCACTACTTTGACTGGCTGCGCATCTCTATTCAGTTGCATTTCCCAGATTGGCCTCCAATTTAGCCATGCTGACTAGGTCGGTTTGGCTGCCTAGGCTACGTAGGTTTGAATGATACCCAGGAAGTCGTTGGCTTTGAGGCTAGCGCCGCCAACCAGAGCACCGTTAACATTATTGACTGCCATCAATTCTTTTGCATTTGATGGTTTTACCGAGCCACCATAGAGAATGCGCATGGCTGAGCCAGTGGTAAATCGATCGGTCAAATATTTCCGAATTTCCGCGTGAACCCGGGCCACATCATCTACCGTTGGGGTGAGACCCGTGCCGATGGCCCACACGGGCTCATAGGCAACAACTGTATTTTCAGCCGTTGCGGCAGCGGGGAGTGAGCCCTTGAGTTGCCGGAGCACAACGTCAAGCGTTAGATCAGCTTTTCGCTCCGTTTCCGTCTCACCCACGCAAACAATGGCCGTCAAGCCGGCACGGTGGGCAGCAGATGCTTTGGCTTGGACCTGCGCGCTGGTTTCGCCATGATCTGCCCGGCGCTCAGAGTGGCCTACGATCACGGCTGTGGCGCCAACATCACTCAGCATCTCAGCTGAGATATCACCAGTATGTGCGCCGCTCTCAGATGGGTGGCAATCCTGGCCGCCAATCTGCACGAGGGTTGATGACATGTCTGAGGCTAAGCCGTCGATGAGGAGCGCTGGAGGGCAAATCATAACATCAACGTGGATGGCAACGCTTTCAGTAAATCCTTTGCCAATTTTGATCGCCTCAGCTTTAGTGGCTCTAAGGCCATTCATCTTCCAGTTTCCGGCTACCAGAGGTTTGATAGTCATGCCATCACTCATTGTTTCAATGGTCCATTGGTTGGATGGTTGAGTTCTCTTAACGATTAACTACTTTGATATTCTGTTCGAGCCACAATCTGTTCGAGCCAGGACGTTCACCAAACTGTTATGCCTATTCAATGGGACCAAAACACGCAAATCTTGCGTTCAAAGGTCATCTGGGGTTGATTTCATCTCATAAAACCGCGATCTGAGATTGTCGATCTTCAGTAATGCCGCTTTATCGCGGCACCTGAAAACACCTCGCTGACGTCTCTAGCCGCCACAATGTGCGCTTACAAGTAAGAAAACGGTACTCTCTCACCATGCTCGATGTCCTTCGACGAAATGTTTCTGGGTGGCTTGCAAAATTCTTGATAGCCATTCTCGTTCTCAGCTTCGCCGTTTGGGGTGTAGCAGATATGATCACGGGAGTGGGCCAAAGCACGGTTGCCCGTGTGGGAAGCACTGAGATCAGCGCTCGCGAATTCCAAACCGCTTATCAGGAGCAAGTTAGTGCGTTTGTCCGACGCTATCGGCGCCAGGTGACGCCTCAACTTGGCAAGCTATTCCAGACACAGGTTGTCGATCGGCTGGTTGGTGGAGCCGCGGTAGATAATCATGCCGCCAAGCTTAACCTGGGCATCACACAGGATGCAGTTGTCAAAGGTGTTACCTCTGACAAAGTTTTCCAGGCGCCGGATGGAACATTCAGTCAACAACGCCTCAACCGCTTGCTTCAGCAGGCTGGCTATACCGAAGCTGGGTTTATCGAGGCACGTAGCCGAGACGAAATTCGCGGTCAGGTGACCGGAACTATGCTCGCCAATGTTGGATCACCTAAAATTCTATTTTCGATGTTGCGGACGTACCAGGGTGAGCAACGCATCGTGAAGTATTTCACGCTTGATCCGAAAACATCGATTACGCTCAAGCCACCCAGCGATCCTATGCTCAAACAACTATACGATAAGAACTTGCGGCAGTTTATGACGCCTGAGTATCGGAAAGTGGATGTACTGCTTTTAAGCGCTGCGGATGCCATTAAGCTCGTCAAGATTACCGAAGCGGAACTCAAGGCAGCATTTGAACGCGACAAGGCTTCGTTCGCGACGCCTGAGCAGCGACAAATCCTGCAATTATCTTTTAAAGATGAGGCCGTTGCCAAGAAAGCTCGTGATGAGATTATTGGTGGCAAGGCGTTTGAAGATGTGGCCAAGGCAATGGGCGCCAAAGACAGCGATATTGATCTGGGTCTTTTGACGTCTGAGCAGATGATCGATCAAAAAATCGCCAAAGTGGCTTTTGCACTGGAAAAAGGCAAAGTCTCCGAAGTCGTGAAGGGGCAGTTTTCAACTGTGCTTTTGATGGCCAAGGAAATTAAGCTGGGTCGTCAGCCCGGATTTGAGGAAGTGAAACCACAACTGCAAGCGCGACTTGCTCGACGGCAGTCCGCTGGGAAAATTCGCCAACTTCGTGACCAAGTTGATGATAACCGATTGGCCGGAAAATCTCTCAAAGAAGTCGCGGCCCTGGTCAAGGTAACCTTCCATAGTGTGGATGGAATGGATCAATCGGGTAAGGGCAATGATGGCAAGGCGGCATTTAAATCGCCCGACCTTACCAGAATTGCCGGTCATGTATTTCGCGGTGAAGTGGGTGTCGAAAGCGGAGTAATCGAGCTTTCCGCCGGTGGATATGCGTGGATTAATCTCATTGCGGTGACGCCCGAAAAACAAAAACCCTTTGATGCGGTCCGGGCAGACGTGAAAAAATTGTGGGAGCAGCAAGAGCGCCGCAAGAAACTGAAAAAGTTGTCGGCTGAATTAATTGCCCGCATTAAGAAGGGCGAAACGTTCGAGGCAGTCGCCGAGAGCCTTAAGGCATCTATAAAAACAACGCCCGCTTTCAAGAGAGTCGATCGGTTGCCTGATCTCTCACCCAGTGCTGTTTCGCGTGTCTTTGCGCTGCCGATAGGCACGCCGGCAGCTGTGAATACGACTGACCGTGCTTCACGGATCGTTTTTGAGGTGACAGAGGTCAAGCCGCCTGCAAAGGCCAATGCTGTCAATCTCAAAAAAGCCGAAGAACAAGTTGTCGATTCCTTACGTAACGACATTGTGCTGGCATATGTGACGGCGCTGCGTAAGGCGCAGGGAGTGCAGATCAACCAAATTGTGATTGATCGGACAATCGGAACTACGCCATTAAACAGATAGAGAGCTATGCTGAAGTTGGCTCAATTTTCTCTAGCGTATTTATTGTGATGTCTGATTCAATTGATAGCTATGACACTGCTTTGATTTCCGGCACAAAGTCAAACTTCATGCGCTGCACTGTGTCCGGCCTCGTGCGCTGCACTATGGCGGGGTTTCCAGTTGAGGCTCCGCATTTAACCAAGGCAGACCGATAGGCATGAGGAAAACGTCAAAATCGGCAAAGAAGAGAGCGCCCGCTGAAAAGTCGAGCAAGGCGCGCAAACGGGTGGCGCAATCCTCCGCATCTAGCACGTCGACCTTTGAAACTTCGCCTGAGCGGGAAGCATTTTGCGCATCTTATGACGAAGGGGAGGCGCAGGTTTTATGGACACGTTTGGTGGCCGACCTGGAAACTCCGGTGTCAGCATATTTAAAGATCGCTGATAATCAGCCGATGTCGTTTCTGCTCGAATCGGTTGAGGGTGGTGCAAGCCGCGGGCGCTATTCAATCATCGGGCTTCAACCAGATATCGTTTGGCGAGCTTCGGGTAATACTTCCGAAATAAACCGAAACCCTATCCAGCAGCCGGATGCGTTTGCACCATTGGATGGCGATACGTTGCTGGCGCTACGTAACCTATTAGCTGAATCACAAATTGAACTGCCTGAAGCCTTGCCTCCAATGAGCGCGGGCGTGTTTGGGTATATGGGTTATGACACCGTGCGGTTGATCGAACACCTGCCGGACGTGCCGCGAGACGTGCTCTGCGTACCCGATGCGATTATGATGCGGCCAACGTTGATGGTGATCTTTGATACGGTGAAGGACGAACTGACGGTTGTCACACCCGTGCGTCCTAGCCCTGACATGACGGCTTCAGAAGCATTTAAAGCTGCAAACAAGCGATTACATACAGTGGTGGAATTGCTTGAAAGTCCATTATCACAGCTGGCGTCCGTTGGCGCAAACGAGACGATCCCCGAGCCCGAACCAGTTTCGAACACTTCTGCACATGATTACATGGCGATGGTTCTTCGGGCTAAGGAATACGTCAAGGCCGGGGATGTATTCCAGGTGGTGCTGTCGCAACGGTTTTCGGCACCCTTCACACTACCGCCGTTTACCCTTTACCGCGCTCTGCGGCGAACCAACCCCGCGCCTTTTTTGTTTCATCTCGACTTTGGTGATTTTTCTTTGGTTGGATCGAGCCCCGAAATTCTGGTGCGGGCGCGCGCTGGCGAAGTGACTATTCGGCCAATTGCCGGAACGGCCAAACGAGGTGAAACCAACGCCGAGGATGACCTTTTAGCGGCTGGTCTTCTTGCTGACCCGAAAGAATGTGCCGAGCATCTGATGTTGCTGGATCTTGGGCGCAATGATGTGGGCCGTGTGGCTCAGATCGGGTCGGTTGAGGTTACAGATCAATTCACCATTGAGCGCTACAGCCATGTTATGCATATCGTATCGAATGTCATCGGCAAGCTTGATCCCAAGTACGACGCGATTGACGCTTTAATGGCTGGGTTTCCGGCCGGTACTGTTTCGGGTGCTCCGAAAGTCCGGGCGATGGAAATCATCGATGAGCTCGAAGCTGACAAGCGGGGACCATATGCTGGTTGTGTTGGCTACTTCTCAGCTAACGGCGATATGGATACCTGCATTGTGTTGCGGACGGCAGTGGTAAAAGATGATGTCATGCATATTCAGGCTGGCGCCGGGCTTGTTTATGATTCCATTCCAGAGAACGAACAGCAGGAATGCATCAATAAGGCCAAGGCTTTAGTTCGGGCCGCTGAGGAAGCAGTGCGGTTCGCAACTGGAGCAGCCCGCAATAAATCTGGTGCAGCTGGCAATAAAGGACCGTTCGCCTGAAGAGCTGTTTTCAGTACTGATCTGAAATTTCTAACTAGAGTCTGATCGTTTTAGATTGATGTACTTTTGCTTCGGCCTAAAGCGTGAATCAGTTACTAAAACAAAAGCTTAGAGCACGCACAATCAGTCTCGTATGATACCATCAAAAATTGACGTGCTTTCGCGCTGATTTATGATTGGGAAGGTTTACACATCAGCATTTCCGCTCGCACCGTTTTAGGGTATAGGTCGGGCGTTGCCTTCGTAGCTCAATTGGATAGAGCACCGGCCTTCGAAGCCGGGGGTTGGGAGTTCGAGCCTCTCCGAGGGCGCCATTCTTGTTTGCGGGCAGCCGCGACGCCAACCCTACCCGCGGTTTTGCGGGTAGCCGCGACGCCAATCCTACCCACATATTTTTTGTTTGAGGGCAACAGAGATTATGTTCCGCAGAACGTCTGGTGGACAACTTGATCCGCGCGTGGTGGCAGTTGAAGATGGGCGAACTCGGGCTGGTCAGCATAGGGGTTTGCTAGGGCGCGGACCAACTCGTCAAACGGCTTCAAGTCGCCCTGCATAGCAGCTGCAATGGCTTCCTCAACCAGATGATTGCGTGGAATGAAAGCAGGATTTATTCCGCGCATCGCAGCTTGGCGTTCGCCCTGACTGCGGGTTTCGTTCCCGAGGCGTTGATGCCATTTCTTCACCCAAGCATCAAAATTGTCCGGGTTCTCGAAGAGTTGGCGGCAGCGGTTGTCACCAGGTTTTGGGGGCGATGCCATTTCAGATAGTGCACGGAAAAGAAGCGTGAAATCGACCTCATTCTCAGCCATCATAGTCAGTAGTTCCTCGCCCAATTCCACGTCGCCGTCTTGCTCGATTTCCAGACCTAGTTTTTGTCTCATGCCCGCGTGCCAGGCAGCATGGAAGTGTGGAGTGAATGTCGCCAATGCGTCGTGGATTTCGTTCGTAGCCTGATCCGAGGTTTCTCCCAGCAACGGGCTCAACGCATGGGCCAGGGCCGACAGATTCCAACGTGCAATGCGGGGCTGATTAGCGTAGGCGTAGCGTCCGGCGTGGTCGATCGAACTAAATACTGTGCCGGGGTGGTAAGCATCGAGGAAGGCACATGGGCCATAGTCGATGGTCTCGCCAGAAACAGACATATTGTCGGTGTTCATGACCCCGTGGATAAACCCAGCCATCAACCAGCGCGCAACAAGATTTGCTTGTGCTGCAATGATGGCGTCAAGCAGTGCTCGAATGGGTTTGGAGGCAGCTAGCGTTTCAGGGTAGTGGCGGGCTGCAACGTGTTCGGCCAGCAGGCGCAGCGCTTCAGTGTCTTGTTGAGAATAGAAATACTGGAATGTGCCGACACGAACATGGCTACGGGCAACCCTTGTGAGGATTGCGCCAGGCAAGGCCGTTTCACGCCTTACCCACTCTCCGGTCACTACGGCCGCCAGCGCGCGAGTCGTTGGGATGCCAAGTGCGGCCATAGCTTCCGAAACGATATATTCACGTAGGACTGGGCCAATGGCGGCGCGGCCATCACCGTTGCGAGAAAACGGCGTGGGGCCCGCGCCCTTCAGTTGGATATCGCGGCGGACTGAGTTTTGATCAACAATTTCTCCCAACAGAATAGCCCGGCCATCGCCCAGCTGAGGTGACCAATTGCCGAACTGATGGCCTGCGTATGCCATTGCAAGTGGTTCAGACCCCTGGGCTAGGCGATTGCCGGCCAATATCTGTATGCCTTCTGAGCTCGCGAGTTGAGCCGGGTCCAGGCCGAGTTGCCTGGCTAGTGCGTTATTCAGCCTTATGAGGTCTGGCGATTTGACCGGAGTGGGAGGAAGTTTCGCATAAAAACGCTCGGGCAGCCGGGCATAGCTGTTGTCGAAAGCGAATATTGGCTGGGCGCATTGAGCGCCGGCTGATTTTGTTGAGGTTTCGGGCATGATGAAGTTTGTGTTTCTGGCAACCGCGCTGATTGCGTCAATTGAGATCAGTTGTCTGCATGCAGAAAAACTGGGCGGGCGTCTAGCGTGCAAAACCAGTAGAAATATTACCCGGATATATTCTCAAAAGGCACAAAATCCAAGCAGTTGCCTCACCAGAGCCGACAAATCATGCCATGTCGGTACTGTTTGCGAAGTAACTTCGGTGCGGGGGAACACTCCATTTATTTTTGGATTTTGTTGGTCGGAGCGAGAGGATTTGAACCTCCGACCCCCAGTCCCCCAGACTGGTGCGCTAACCAGACTGCGCCACGCTCCGTACCAAGGTGCTTTAATGCCTTGGGTTGAGGCGAAGGTCAACCGATCTTGCGTAGTTCATATCTAGGGGTGTTGGCTCAATAACGGTTTTAGGATGGCCATACAATCATGCAGCGTGGGGGGGGTGACGGTTTCAGGCAGGGCCATAGCTGCGTTGAACGGTGGTTCAAGCTTGATATCGTGGAGCTTGAAGCCCTGCATTAGGGCGGATGCTGGGATGGAATTCGGCGCTCCCCTAGTGCCAATTGCCGCGAGAACCGCGCCTATCCCGTCGCCTCGGGCTTTGGCCAGAGCTTCAAGGCGGGGCCAGAGCTGCATGAATTCCTGGCTTTTAGTCAAAACTGAGCTCTTGGGTCGTTCCTCAGAGGTTGAAGGCTTCCGTGGTGCTGAAAGACCAGCTGTGGTGGCCTTAACCAATATATCATCGCGGCGCTCTGGTGCCATTTTTAGCTCTTGGCGCGCTTCCAGGTCGACGCCTACCTCACCTATCTGACTGATAAGAATCAGCGCGCGTTGCTGTGTGTGGCTAACGCTGAAGCGGAGATCAGTCATCGTCGGGGTTGGTTTGCCGCCCGGGCTGGGCTCGATGGGCAGACGGGCCGGGTGGTGCGAGGTGCCGACGGCATCGGAATGGCGGCTGAGTAAAAGTCGAACTGCGACGCGGACGGCCCGGCGAAAGGGGTCCGTCATCGCGCGTTCGGGTGCACTCAAAATTCCTGCCGTTTCCTCATAGTCCAGAAGTTGCTGTGTGGCGGCACAACCCGCCAGCCAGAAGAGCTCTAACGGGCTTGATTTTCCTCTCGCCTGACTGCCGCATGCATTATCTTGCCGCGACACGGTTCTTTATCCGCAAAGCGGGTTGTTTTGATGTTTCAATATGCGTGAGGGCGCCAGTCAGTAGCGCACGACAATCTTCAAGTTGGGATACGGCCTTCCTGAGCAATAATCGATGCTGGCTAAAAGGACTGCCCTCGACTGATGAAGGTAGGTCAATAGGCTCACCGTTACTCAAAGTTGAAGTTTGGGCATGGGCTTCGGCTTTGGCGGCGCCAGCTCGCTTTTTTCCAGTAGACTGGCGCTCGGCATTCGATAGTTCAGCTTTCAATTGAGGTCGGCTTGCCTGCTTGGTGACAGTTGGCAATTGATCCTCAGCATATGATTTGGCAGATTCAACACCCTGCTCGCGCAATATCTTCTGGACGCCTTTAATGGTGTAACCTTCGGTGTGCAGAAGTGCACGAATGCCGCGCAGCAATTCCAGATCAGCCGGTCGGTAATACCGACGCCCACCACCACGTTTCATTGGTTTTATTTGAGGAAATTTTCCCTCCCAAAAACGCAGCACATGTTTTGGTACATCAAGTAATTCCGCCACTTCGCTAATAGTGCGAAAGGCATCTGCTGATTTTTTCACGTTGATGCTCCCCTCTTGGCACTTCACCGAACTGCGTTCCAGAATGTCGAACGCCCCGCCTCGGAAAGACCAGCATCGTTTGTATCGTTGTTGGCATCAGTTCTGCGGGGCGCCATTGATTGCACCCCACTGCGCGGGCACCTTGCTTATTGCCGCAAACGCATTACCTCACGCTAGATCAAATCTGCCAAACTAGATTATGAGCAGCACCATATCACGCGATCCCAGTTGCACGCACCTCTTATAGAGGACTTCTTGTGCCACCTGCATTCGCAGTGGATAAGTGTGGTTTTCGGAACACTAGTTGAAATCGCGTCCCCAGCATTTGACACGCCTGTGGCTAGCGCAATCATGCAGCCTACGTGGCCGTATCCTTCTTACGTTCTCTCAAGCCGGAGTTAATTCGGTCTTTCATAATATTGCTCGGTTTAAAGACCAGTACACGACGCGGCGTGATCGGCACTTCCTCACCAGTTTTTGGATTGCGGCCAACACGTTCGCCCTTGCTGCGTATCCCGAACGAGCCAAAAGACGAGAGCTTTACGGATTCACCACCTGATAACGTTCCCGAAATCTCACTGAGAACGAGTTCAACGAGGTCTTGCGACTCATTCCTTGGCAATCCAACTTTGGCAACAACGGCCTCTGCTAAATCCGCGCGCGTCAACGTTTTACTACTCATGCCCAGCGCCTCCCCAGCGACAGCTACAGCGCCGAATGCTATTCGGACATGGACGCCCGGTCAATCAAAAGTGTCTGAAATAAATACAAATTTCCTTCTAGGAGCAATTTGGATGGTTGCCCACCAGCTGTTTGCTTGAAGCGATGAGTTGAAATTAAATTGCGCTGAGGGCTGAATGTTTTACCAGCGAGCGAGGACGGCACCCCAGGTAAAACCGCCACCCATCGCTTCCATTAAAACGAGCTTTCCTTCGCCAAGGCGTTGATCTTCGAACGCCTGATTCAGCGCCAGAGGAATGGAAGCAGCCGAAGTGTTGCCATGCCGATCAAGCGTTTTCATGACCTTTTCGGCTGGAATACCCAGCTTTTTTCCGATGCCGGAAAGAATGCGCGCATTGGCTTGATGAGGGACGAAAAGATCTATTTCATTTGGTGCGTAGCCAGTCATAACTAACGTTTCTTCGATTACACCAGAGATCTTTTGGACTGCATGTCGAAAGACTTCGCGGCCATTCATGCGGAGGTGTCCCACCGTTTTGGTCGAGCCCGGGCCGCCATCGACATAAAGCATATCTTCGTAGCGCCCATCTGAGCGGATACGGGCGGCCAGGATGCCTCGATCTTCGCGAGAGCCGCTTTGCGGTTGGGCTTCCAACAACACGGCGCCTGCACCATCGCCAAACAGGACACAGGTCGTCCGGTCGGTCCAATCGAGTATTCGTGAGAATGTTTCCGCGCCGATAACCAGAGCGCGGCGCGCCTGACCTGATTTCAACAAGCTATCAGCGATGGTCATGGCGTAGATGAAGCCCGAACAAACTGCCTGGACATCAAATGCCGCGCCTTTAGTGACGCCAAGAGCCGCCTGGATCCGGACGGCGGTCGAGGGGAAAGTACGGTCCGGTGTGGCAGTGGCGCAGATGATAAGATCGACGTCTACCGGATCAATGCCGGAACGGACGAGGGCCTGGCGTGCGGCTGCAATGCCGAGATCTGACGTATATTCATCATCTGCAGCGATATGGCGCTGTTTGATCCCGGTGCGAGCGGTGATCCAGTCGTCGCTGGTGTCAACGATCTTTGCCATTTCCGCATTGGTGATGATGCGTTTCGGCAGATAGCCACCGATGCCGCGAACTACTGATCGAATTTCAGCCACTATAACCTCTTTGGGCAGGCATCCGCGTGTCAGATGTCTGCATACTAGATATATTAACTCGCTAATTTTGACGCTATCCGCCCTCGGAATGCAGTTATGTCGGACGTCAAGCGCGGAACCAGTCCACTTTGAGACATGTCGTAGCCGAGATCGACCGCGCTCGCAAAGCCTAGGGCGTCTGTACCACCATGGCTCTTAACTGCAATACCGTTGAGACCGAGGAAAGTACCCCCATTGACGCGCCTCGGGTCCATCTTATTCTTTAGCACTCGAAAACCGCCCTGAGCCAGCATCGCGCCGATTCTAGACATCCACGACCGGCCCATTGCATCCTTGAGATACTGTGCGATCTGACGGGCCGTACCTTCTGCTGTTTTCAAGGCAATGTTGCCTGCGAACCCCTCGACAACCACTACATCTACCGTTCCTTGGCCTATTTGGTCGCCCTCTATGAAGCCGTGATAGTTTATTGGTAGATCGTTGGCCTCGCGGAGCAATCCGTGCGCCTGCTTGACTTCGTCTGCACCTTTGACGTCCTCGACGCCGACATTTAAGAGCCCGACGGAAGGCTTTTCGATGTGAAATAACGCCCGCGCCATCGCAGCACCCATCAAGGCAAAGTCGCACAGCTGACGCGAGCTGGCGCCAATGTTAGCGCCTACATCGAGCACGATGCACTCGTTGTGGATAGTTGGCCAAAGAGCCGCGATTGCCGGTCGTTCGATATCGGCTATCGGGCGTAACACTAATTTTGACATCGCCATCAGTGCGCCAGTATTCCCGGCAGATACGATCACATCAGCCTCGCCATCGCGCACCGCTTCAATTGCGCGCCACATGCTCGAACCCTTGCCTCGCCGAACCGCCTGACTTGGTTTGGCGTCCATCGCGACAACAAAATCGGTGTGGATAATTTCAGATCTGGCGGCCATTTCCGGGTATTTTTCGAGGGCAAGGCGTATGCGGGAGGCATCGCCATAGAGCTTGAATTTTAGTTGCGGGTGGCGTGTCGCAGAAATTGCCCCACCTGGAATGACCACATCTGGGCCAAAATCACCACCCATGGCGTCCAGTGCTATTATTCGCGATGCTTGCATGCTGATGGTTGTTCTTTTTGCAGCCCGGTTTGAAACGTTTAGCCCCGCCAATTGGCCATTTTGAGTAGGCGTTCTAAAATACCGGCGCCTTAATCCGTTGACGCCAGCACCCCATTCTGTTGGGCAGACTACCGACTTAGGATACTAGCCAACTCACTGCAACGTGACGATCTAGGCCCGAGCCTAGGCAGGCCTCAGCGAGCGATCCCAATTGAATCCCGGCGACAATAGCCATTTGTGCCAATGAAACAACCGCTTTTTCAAATGGGCAGGCCGTTGACTAGTCATCATCAGCAGAAGGTTTCCCGGTGACTTGAGTATGCAAACTTGCGAGTACTGCGAATGGATGTTGCTTATCTTCATCTATGGTTGGCTCTGGCGAAGTGCCACCAGGACTATTTTTGGGTTGATTAGGCCGGACGCCTGATGAAGTACGTTCAAGTTCGGAGCCTAGCTGCCGTGGGAATGGATCAAGCGCACCTGCTAACACCTCGTAGATGAGAAGCCCAACTTCCATTTTACCATTTCGGATGGGTTCCGGGTCGTCTTCACTTAACGGATCAAAGGTTACGTCATCACGCCCAATTATCTGATCGACGGGCCAGAACTCGGTATTGACCGGCTCGACTATTTGTTGCTCGAATTCCTCCAAGGTCACCACACAAATTTGCACGATCACAGATCTAACCTCGCCAGAGAGCCTGAAACGAGCGCCATCCAGTGGCTTGAGTGTGTAGATCACTGAAAGTGCTTTGCACGCGGGGATGCCAAGTTGTCGGGTGAGCAACTCGCACTCGACTGATGATGCTTGGCGCTGTCGCTTTGCTCCGGTTCTGGCGAGTTCTGTTGTGCGTTCGATCCAGTTCAAGACGGTCACTGAGTTGCCTCGCTTGCTAGAGCCACATTCGTTCATGCGGAACCCAAGAGTGATGGTGGTTTTGGGAAACCCTTGGCAGTGCAACGGTCGGCAATGTGAACTGTAGAGATGGCCTCGTGTAGATACCCGGCGAGTGCTTGGCATTCGGCGCTATCTGCCGGAATCGCATCATCGTAGACATAGCTGGCAATGGCTTGAGTAAGCCGACCGATATCTTTTGAGCTAATGCCTGCCCGATAATCCGCCGTGCGGTCCAGCAACCCAGCCGCCGCCTTTTTGACCCGTCGTGGGATAGACATGTCCCCGACTGCCATTTCGCGCATTGAATCATCCATATCCGTCACGAACTGCTCGACAAGCGCGCGGCCTTGGCGGCCGTGGACACCCTCGCTGGCGCGCAGGTGTTCGAGCACCAGAAACATGTGGACAATGATCATCTCGTAGCGGCCGTTCGGTGTATCAGAGACACCCAGATCCGCATAAAATGCTGGCGAACGGGATTGCGCCACGATCGAGCCATAAAGCTTTGTTGCATCTCGGCCTAGAGGAGAGTGTTTTCGGAACCAGTCCAGTACATTCAGCATATTGGGCCGCATTTTGTTGAGGGGCTTGGTGGATCGTGTCGCTTTTCCCAGGTTACGAATCAACCGCGTTGCAGAACAACCATGTTGGCAATAAACGTTGAATATAATGAGTGCGTGCGATTCGAGGGAAAGGTCCCAAGCGAATAGGGCATACTTTCGGCCAAATACAGGCTTTATCTACAGTCTTGATAGCGTAGCGACGTTATCTCGTGCCAGTCTATAGCATTCGAATCAGATTGTGATCAGGAATATGCCTAACAAAACGACCAGGGTTGTTCTCAAAACAATTGACGGAAACCCCAATACAGATGTGTCTAGCGGGGCTACTTCAATGCCGTATGTTGCTCAAGATGCGACATTTCGTGCGCAATCGCTAATTGGTCGTGCGCAATCGCTAATTGGTCGTGCGCAATCGTTATCTGGCAGACGGAGGATGGAGTTGCGGACCATAGCTGGCATTGTGATAGTTGCGGGCGCAATTGCGCTTGGAGGTTGCAGCACAAAACTTTCAAAGCACGGGCATCAATTCCGTGCCACCGACTTGCAGCGGTTGCAACCTGGCATGTCGAAGGAAGAGGTTCGGTTCGCGCTCGGCACACCAACCACCACGTCAACCGTTAACTCGGGTGCTACCTATTATTATATTTCCTCAACTCGAAAACAGACAGCATTTCTGACTCCAAAGGAGACCGACCGAAAAGTCGTGGCAATTTACTTTAATCCGCTTGGCACAGTGGACCGCATTGCAGACTACGGCATGAAAGATGGTCGCGTATTCGATTTCATCAGCCGCAAAACACCATCCGCTAGCAACAGCTCAGATGGCATTTTGAAAGCACTCTTCCGGAATTTGGGGCACCGTGGATCGCTTTTCGGCCAATAATATTTGAAAACGCTTGGTGGCCATTACTTGGTGCTGGCTTGTGCCACGTCTACTTCGCTACAGGCATGCATTGCTGTTCAACTTAACTGTTGCCCTTGCTTTAATTTGCCTCTTGGTTCGCCCCTGGACCGCGCGCGGCAAGTTTTGCTAGCTCTGCCATCGTCTCACGAGTTCCTGCCAGCCGTGCTTTTGGATCCTCCCACTCAGCCTTGAATACCAAGCGGTGATCGGGTTGCAATTTCACCTGTCCATAAGACCGTTGCATCATCCGAACCAGCCCCTCTGGATTGGCAAACTTATTATCTCTGAACGAAATCACCGCGCCTCGCGGCCCTGCATCAACCTGCGCGACGCCAGCCGACCGGCAGAGCCCCTTGATCTCCATAACATCAAGCAGTCCCAGAACCTCTGGTGGAGGGGGGCCAAACCGATCAACAAGTTCGTCCTGGAAATCATCGATGTCGGCCCGCGTCTCCAATCCAGACAACCGTCGGTAAAGGCCAAGCCTAAGTTGCAGATCCGAGATGTAGTCTTCAGGGATCAGCGTCGGCGTACCAAGCGAGATCTGCGGCGACCATTGCTCCGCCACCTCTCCCATATCACCGCCCTTAAGCGCCTCGATCGCCTCCTCCAGCATTGACTGATAGAGCTCAAAACCAACTTCCTTGATGTGGCCGGTTTGCTCTTCGCCCAACAAGTTTCCGCCGCCACGAATATCCAGGTCATGGCTGGCCAGCGAGAAACCGGCCCCTAGCGTATCGAGTGATTGCAGTACCTTGAGGCGCTTCTCAGCCCCCTCAGACAGTTTCCGGCCCGGAGCCGTGGTGAAATAGGCATAGGCACGCGTTTTCGAGCGGCCCACCCGGCCACGCAACTGATAGAGCGCGGCTAACCCGAACATATCCGCCCGGTGAACAATCATGGTGTTGGCGTTGGGAACGTCGAGGCCCGATTCAACGATCGAAGTCGACAGCAAAATATCAAACTTACCTTCATAAAAGGCCGTCATGATGCGCTCAATTTCGCTTGGCGAAAGTTGCCCATGCGCACGCGCTACCCGAAGCTCTGGCACGGCTTCAGCTAGAAACGCTGCAATATCACCCAAATCTGAAATCCGCGGAGCAACATAGAATGTCTGTCCGCCTCGATAACGCTCACGCCGCAGTGCCTCGCGCAAGATTACCGGATCAAACGGCGCAATGTAACTCCGCACAGCTAAACGATCTACCGGCGGCGTTGTGATCAACGATAACTCCCGCACTCCGGACAAAGCCAACTGCAATGTGCGCGGGATTGGCGTCGCGGAGAGCGTTAGAACATGCACATCTTCCCGTAGTGATTTCAGACGCTCCTTATGCGTCACCCCAAAATGTTGCTCCTCATCGATTACCAACAACCCGAGACGCGCAAAATTAATTGACTTACTGAGCAGTGCATGGGTGCCCACAACAATATCAATGGTGCCATCACTAATCCCCGTCTTTACCGCACTGAGATCCTTTGGTGAGACCAACCGTGACGCCTGCGCCACCTTGACTGGGTATCCCTCAAAACGCTCCTGGAAAGTACGGAAATGCTGTCTTGCCAGCAGCGTTGTCGGCACCACAACCGCCACCTGAAGACCAGCCATCGCCGTAATAAAGGCGGCCCGCAGCGCAACTTCGGTTTTACCAAATCCAACATCCCCACAAACCAGCCGGTCCATCGGCTTGCCTGCGGCCAGATCGTCTTGCACGTCCTCGATGCTGGAGAGCTGATCGTCAGTCTCCTCAAATGGAAACCGCGCGACGAACTCGTCATAAACGCCTTCAGGTGGAATTAAAACGGGTGCCGCTCGCAACTCGCGCAAGGCTGCCACTTTGATCAATTCACCTGCAATCTCGCGCAGCCGCTGTTTGAGGCGCGCCTTTCGCGATTGCCAGGCTGCCCCACCGAGCCGGTCAAGCTGATGTACCTCCCCATCCCCGCCGTAGCGTGACAGCAGCTCGATATTCTCGACCGGTTGGAATAGTTTGTCGCCCCCGGCATAGACCAATTCCAGGCAGTCATGCTCTGCGCCCAGCGCGTCTATGGTTTTTAGCCCGGCAAAACGCCCAATTCCATGTTCCGCATGCACCACCAGGTCACCAACCGACAATGCGGTTGCCTGGGTAATAACGTCGACGGCCTTTTTTACCCGGCGACGGGGACGCACCAGCCTATCGCCCAAAATATCCTGTTCACCAATCAGGCTCAGCTCATTGGTATCAAACCCACGTTCAAGGCCCAAAATCACTAGTGCTGTGATCCCTTCCGGTAGCGCCAAGACATCCGGAAAAGTATCAACCAAACGGATGTCCTTAAGACCGCGGTCCCCGAGGAGAGTGGCCATCCGTTCACGCCCACCGGGCGTCCATGATGCAATCACCACGCGGCGCTGGGTTGATAGCCGGGCTTTTATATGACCAACCACCTCACCAAAGAGATCACCACCGCCGGCTTGCCGTTCAGGCGCAAAGTTGCGTCCCACGGTCACGCCAAAATCGCGCACGCGGCCATCGTCCGGCTCAGCCCTATCGACACTTAGGCTCTCGGGAGAGGCGCCGCTTGCCGCCTCCATAAAGGGGGTAACGCGCACCACATCCCGCTCGCCAAGCCGTTTGCCCCACTCCACGCCATCAACAAACATTTCGCCCGGCGGCACAGGTTTATAGGGAGGCGCACCGAAGTTGGCCGTTTCAAGAGACTCAACGCGGGCCTTGTAATGCTCCTCGATTTGCTCAAAACGCTCCCGCACCGCATCGTCTGCTAGATGGTCGAAGCTCACCGCCGCATCACCTACATAGTCAAAGATTGTCTCAACGCCCTCATGAAAAAGCGGCAACCAATGCTCCATGCCGGGATAGCGCTGCCCAGCTGATACCGCTTCATAAAGTGGGTCTTCGCCTTTTGATCCGCCGAACAACTCAACATAACGCTGCCGAAAGTGTTTGGCTGCCTCTTCGCTGAAAGGCACCTCGCTGACCGGCATGAGAATGAGCTTGCGCACCACCTTCAATGTGCGCTGAGTTTGCGGATCGAACGATTTGATGCTTTCCAACGTATCGCCGAAGAAATCTAAGCGCACAGGATTTGCCCGCCCAGGTGGAAATAAATCGAGTATCCCTCCCCGAACGGCAAACTCACCCGCGTCCATCACAGTCCCGGTGCGTACATACCCCCCAAGTGTCAAGCGCGCAGCAAGCCGGCCCATATCCACTCGTTGCCCAGCTGCTAACTGCCGTAATGCCTTCCGGATAAAATTTCGCGGTGGCAACCGCTGCAAAACCGCATTGACCGTGCTCAGCACTACCAGAGGCTGCTTGCCCACACCCAGCGCCAGCCGCGCCAAACTGGTCATACGGGCCGCCACCAGCTCAGTGTTCGGGCCGACCCGGTCATAGGGCACCGTATCCCATGCTGGCAGGCTCACCGTCCTCGTGTCAGGCGAAAAAAACGTCAACGCCCGCTCCAGTGCATCAAGGCGACGGTCATCTCGCACGATATGCAACACTGTCGCCGCAGCAGCCTTTGGTTTGGCTGCCCCAGAACCAGCAGCAGTATCCGTGCGGGGCTGGGGTCGAGACCGTTCCTTTAACCGCCGTGCAATTGCTATCGCGTCGAAACCCTCAGGCACGTTCGCGTAAACCGTCTCTCTAAAGCCTGCAATCGAACCGCTCATCACCCACCAAATTTACTGTCGTCTCAGAAAACTGCCCCACTCAGGGGCACAACACGCTCATGCACGCCTGGCATATGCGACTGGCATACCCACTAATCCGCTCCACTCACTCAAACCGAGCTTGTCTTCTCTAGCTGCTGGCCTGGCTGCTGGCCCTGCTCCAGCTTATGAAATTCCCGCAGCCGCACGACTAAACCTAAGAACTCTGAATTCACGCATGTGCTTGGCGAAACAAACCATTGGTGTAGTTCAGGATCAGGCTCATTGATGAGCCGTTCAAACGCGACCAGATCCCGTTCATCCATCGCACCCAATGTTGCATCTGCAAATTTGCCCAGTACCCAGTCCATTTCTTTGGTGCCTCGATGATTAGCGCGATATGCCGCCCGTCGCCGCCGAACGTCCAAATTTTCCGTCATGGTCTATTCCCCAATACAGCTCATCCAAACCGACAGAAGCGCTTTTGCGATCCGCATGGCCGGAAAATGCGCTAGAAGACGGGCGTTATAGCGTCACCGACACCAGAGGCCAACACATCTGCGCCCCTACATGGTATAGCCACACTAAATCCATAACCATGACCACCGCGTACCGGGAAAACGCACACACATGCGGCCAAGCATTCTTAATCCCCTATTCGCCTCAGCGCAGAACGTCAAAGGCGTTGGTCCGCGCATTCTCACAATGCTGCGAAAAGCCTTGAATCTCCCTCCTGGCGTCACCGAGCCGCGTATCGTCGATTTACTCTGGCACCTTCCCACCGGCATCATTGATCGTCGCGCCCAACCCGCTCTCAACGCCGCCGTTCCCGGCACCATTGCAACCTTTGCTGTCCGCGTCCTAAAGCATAAAGCACCACCGCGGGGAAACCGTAAGGCCCCATATAAAGTCACCTGCGAAGATGAAACCGCACGTCTCGACCTCGTATTCTTTCGCACCGAGCGCGCCTTCATTGAGCGCCAGCTTCCTGTCGGAGAAATCCGCTACGTCTCAGGCCGTGTCGAGAAATTCGGTGAAATTCTGCAAATGGCACATCCTGACTATATTCTGCCGGAAAGCGCCCGCGACGATCTCCCATTGCTCGACCCAGTTTATCCTCTTACCGCAGGCCTGTCAGGCAAGGTATTGGGTAAAATCTGCCGCAGTGCCATTGATGCGCTGCCTGTGCTGCCTGAATGGCTAGATAAGAAGTGGCTTGAAACCAAACAATGGCCGTCGCAGCAGGAAGCTGTTCGTCGTATCCATCGCCCGGAAGACCCATCCGACATCTCACCCGCAGCTCCCCCCTGGCAACGCCTGGCCTATGACGAACTCCTCGCAGGTCAGCTGGCCTTGGCACTTGTGCGCCAAAATCAGAAAGGTCAGCGCGGACGATCCGTGATAGGCAATGGCCAAATCCGCGCCAAGATCGTTAACTCACTGCCATTCGAGCTGACTGGTTCGCAAAAAACAGCAATTACGGAGATTGAGTCTGACCTTACATCCCCGGCGCGGATGCTCCGCCTGCTGCAAGGCGATGTCGGCTCAGGCAAAACCGTTGTTGCTCTCCTCAGCATGGCTGTGGCTGTCGAAGCCGGTGCGCAAGCAGCCCTTATGGCACCGACTGAGGTTCTAGCCCGCCAGCATCTCGAAACAATCGAACCACTTGCCGAGGCCGCAGGGCTTCGCCTGGCTATTCTGACTGGCCGCGAAACCGGCAAGTCTCGTGATGCCGTACTAGCCGCCGTGGCTTCGGGTGATGTTGATATCCTGATTGGTACGCATGCCCTTTTTCAGCCCGACGTCATCTACCATGATTTGGCCATCGCCATCATAGATGAGCAGCACCGTTTCGGCGTCCACCAGCGCCTGGCACTGCAATCCAAGGGGCATGATGGTGGTGCAAATGTCCTGGCCATGACCGCGACGCCCATCCCTCGCACGCTTTTAATGACCTATTATGGTGACCTTGACGTCTCCCGCCTTACCGAGAAACCTGCCGGCCGCAAACCCATTAAAACGACCCTGGCTTCCAATGAGCGGATTGACGATGTTATTGGCGGCCTTCGGCGAGCCGTATCAGAAGGTGCTCAGGTCTATTGGGTCTGTCCGCTGATTGAAAGCAATGCCGATTTGGAGCTGGCTGCCGCGGAAGAACGTCAAGCCCATCTTGCGCAAACCTTCGGTACGCAAGTGGGCCTTCTGCACGGTGCCATGGCGCCACAGGCGAAAGACGCCATTATGGCAGCTTTTTCAAATGGCAAACTCAAGATATTGGTCTCTACCACCGTGATTGAAGTTGGCGTTAATGTCCCCAATGCTTCAATTATGGTGATCGAACATGCTGAGCGTTTTGGCTTGGCGCAGCTTCATCAGTTGCGCGGCCGTGTCGGGCGAGGGTCAAGGCAATCGTTTTGCGTGCTGCTCTACAAGCCACCGCTTGGACAAATAGCAGAATCCCGCCTTGTCATGATGCGCGACACTAACGATGGCTTCTTAATCGCTGAGAAGGATTTGGAATTGCGTGGCGGCGGTGAAGTGCTGGGCGCCCGCCAGTCTGGGTTGCCGGAATTCCGCGTGGCCAATGTTCCAGGATTTGAAGATTTGCTCGCTGCCGCACGCAACGACGCCATCATGATCTTGGATGCCGACCCCGATTTGAAATCTCCGCGTGGGAAGGCATTGCGCTATTTGCTTTATTTGCTCGAGTGCGATGAGGCCGTACGCCTGTTCCGCGCTGCCTGAAGATGCATCGTCACGCGGACTAGTCCTGCGATAGCTATTTGCCCCGCTGAACCAAGCAATCAAGACCTGCTGCCCTTAGTTCTTTGCAGTAGGGCTGTGCAGTCGATGCTTTGTTAAACGGCACAACCTGCACCCGATAAAGTGTGCCCATGTTGCCATAAACCTGCGACGTGATGATCGCTTGCCGGCCTTGCAGCAAGGATGCATGTCGAGTTGAAAGGCGCCGTACCAACGCCTGGGCCTGTGCTTTGTTGGGCAAGGCAGCCACCTGCAAAATGTAGCGCTCGGCTGTCCGGCGGGGCGGGTTTTTGACAGGCACTTTGCCGCTCGTTGGGCTTTTCCGAATTGCGGCGGCAGTCCATTTCTTTTTTCGTGGCACACTTCCGGTTACCCGCGATCTCGCCGGAGCAGCCTTCCGGGAGGTAATCGGCACGGCCGATGTTCCGCCAAATAGATTTGAGAAGAAGGTTGTTACGGCATTGGGTGAACTCGATGTATTTACCCGAGCTGTCTGGCCTGCAGGCTTTGCTGCCGTATTGGCCGGAGCCCAGCTCGAATGAGTTCCCGATTTCCTTGCCCTTTTTTGTGTGCTCTGCGTGGAAGTCTGCCATGGTAGTTTAGCTGACGGCGAGCGATTTACTTTGGAAGTTCTGGCTGGCCTTTTGGCAGCAGGTTTTGTTTTTGCTAATCTAGCTCGCCGGGACGATGGTTGTTGTGATTTTGTGTTCCAAGATCCCGGACGCGCTTGAGCCGGCACCTTCATCTGGGGCTTCGCGCGTATTGCAACTGTTGCAGCCGTCGCCACGTTAGTTTCGGCTCCAGCCTCCTTATATGCCGCTGCACGCTGGGCCTCGGCATCCGAGCGTTCGGTCTTGGACAGAGAAGCCTTCAACCATAGCGCGCTGGAAAAATCGGCGATCGCAGGTGCCGGCTGTTTTGCCTTCCGGTAGGCCGTTCCGCGATAGTAGAATGCCTTAGCCATTTCATTGCGCTTGAGATTGCCACTCTCAAGAGCTGTAGAAAATTTTTCAACGGCCTGCTGATATTGCTTGCCTTTCAAAGCCGCATAACCACTGCGTAGAAGTGCAATAGAGGTAGTTGCGCCCTTCTCAGCAGCCTTGACCGACAAAAAACCTAGAGAGGCGCCACATATACTCAACCCAACCACTGCCAAGCGTGGCAAAATCCATCTCAGCATGCTTGCCGCCAAATCAGCGAACCGAAGCGCTCCAATTTTATTTGCCAACATCATGGGCATATCCCTGACCAGCTTTAGCCTTCCGCGCATTTCCGCGGGCTTGGATAACGCAAATCATATCAGTACGGCGATGTTGCGATCCAGCCATTCTAATAAAATATTCGACTATTCCACTGTTACAGATTTAGCCAGGTTGCGCGGTTGATCCACATCTGTGCCCATAAATGTCGCCGTGTGATAGGCTAACAACTGCACCGGAATGGTTTGAATAAGTGGCGAAACAAAAGGATGTACAGTAGGCGTCTTAATGTGCCGCAGCACCTCACATCCAACCTCCTCGGCATCCGCATCTGAGATCAAAATGATCTGCCCGCCCCGAGCTGCAACCTCTTGCATATTCGAGATGGTTTTTTCGAATAATTCGTCCTTGGGCGCCACAACGACCACTGGAACCGATTCGTCAATGAGCGCTATCGGGCCATGCTTTAACTCTCCAGCGGCATAACCCTCGGCATGAATATAGGAAATTTCCTTAAGCTTAAGCGCACCCTCAAGTGCAATTGGATAGCTTGTCCCACGACCCAGGTAGAGCACATCGCTAGCCCGTGAAAGCTCGTGCGCCAACTCTGTATACTCTGACTCATCCTTCATCATGGCCGCGACATGCCTTGGCACTTCGGTTAGCGCGCCAACCAATTCAGCTTCCATTTCATGGGTGATTGTGCCACGCGCCCGGCCCATCGCCAGCACCAGGCAGGCAAGTGCCGTTAGTTGACAGGTAAATGCTTTGGTTGAAGCGACCCCAATTTCTGGACCCGCCAATGTCGGCAAAATTGCATCCGATTCACGGGCAATTGTCGATGTTCGCACATTTACAATTGATGCAATCCGCTGCCCTTTGGACTTGCAATATCGCAACGTCGCCAACGTGTCGGCCGTCTCCCCTGACTGCGATACAAACACCGCCAATCCGTTATCCGGCAACGGTGCCTCGCGGTATCGCATTTCAGAGGCAACATCAATTTCGACCGGCAAGCGCGCGTACCGCTCGATCCAATATTTCGCGACCAGCCCGCCATAGTAGGCCGTACCGCAAGCCGAAATCGTCACTCGCTCAATCGCCGACAAATCGATGCCCAGATCAGGAAAATCGACACGTTGCGCAACCATATCAATGTAGTTGGTCAGCGTATGGCTGATTACTTCGGGTTGTTCGTGGATTTCCTTATGCATGAAATGCCGGTGATTGCCCTTATCAACCGTCAATGAGCTCGCCACCGACGTAATCACCGGCCGCTCAACTTCCACTCCAGATGCATCAAAAACCTGCGTTTCATCTCGAGTCAGAACTGCCCAATCGCCTTCTTCAAGATAGGAAAGCTTGGTTGTAAATGGCGCCAGCGCAATAGCGTCAGAACCCAAATACATCTCACCATCGCCATACCCGATGGCCAGCGGGCTACCCTGTCGGGCAGCAATCATCAGATTGTCGTGCCCAGCGAAGATAATTCCCAGTGCAAACGCCCCCTTTAGACGCGACAACGAAACCCGCACGGCGTCAACCGGCGTCAAGCCACGGTTCATCTGATCCGAGATCAAATGTACAACCGTCTCCGTATCGGTAGCCGATTGGAATACGCAGCCATCTGCTATCAACTCGTCTCGGAGTTCGCGGAAATTTTCTATAATCCCATTGTGAACGACCGAAACTTTTGCATCCATATGAGGGTGTGCATTTACCACCGTAGGCTTGCCGTGAGTTGCCCAACGTGTATGGCCGATACCCACCTGCCCATGCAGCGGCTCTGCATCAACACGTTTGGCTAAATTGCTCAGCTTCCCCTCAGCCCGACGTCGATCGAGTGAACCGTTTTCCACGGTCGCGATCCCAGCCGAATCATACCCGCGATATTCAAGCCGGCGAAGCGCATCGACCAGATCCATCGCAACCGGTTTCGAGCCAAGAATCCCTACGATCCCGCACATATCGTATCGTCTCCCAAAGTTTCCAGGAGCCATGCCTCATTCAATGGCACAGCCTATGCGCAATCAAGCCCCAACTAACAATTCAAAGTTGCAAGACTAACAAGTCAAATTCGCCCAACTGACAAGTCAAACTTGATTGCACGGCGTTGCGCAAAACCTAGAGCACGTTCATCTTTGACGGAATCACATGATACTCTTTGTGCGTGCTCTAAACTTTTGTTTTAAGGACTGATTCACGCTTTAGGCCGAAGCAAAAGTGCTTCAATCTAAAATGATCAGGCTCTAGCGGTTTTTCCTACCATGCTGCATCAAGCATGCGGCATTAGTAATCACTTGATCGAAAAGAATGGTCAGACTTCCAAATTAGGAGAACGCAAGACCGATGCCAGCTCGCTGTTTGAAATCGAACTTAGGGCGGAATAAGCGATTAAATACCCAGAATTAAGTCAACACCCTCACTCCGATTGAGTTTCAGGGTTTCTCTGGCGCCATTTTTGCACGCTGCTTTTTTGCCCAGCCCAGTATGTTGCGCTGATCACTACGCTCCACTGCAAGCGCATCGGGCGGCACATCCTTGCTCACCGCACTACCAGAGCCAACGTAAGCGCCTTCCCCAATGGTTACCGGGGCCACCAGGGATGAATTTGAACCCACAAAAGCTCCGGCCCCAACCTGCGTCCGATGTTTCCGTGCTCCATCGTAGTTACAAAAAATCGTACCCGCTCCGATATTCGCTCCTGCACCAACCTGCCCGTCACCCAGATATGACAAATGGTTAGCCTTGGCCCCCTTCCCCATCTCAACATTCTTTACTTCAACGAAGTTCCCGATGTGGACATCTTCACCAAGTACCGCACCAGGCCGGAGTCGGGCAAACGGCCCCACGGTGGCACCAGCTCCTATTTTTGCTCCCTCAAAATGACAATTGGCACGGATAGTCACACCGTCTTCAACCTCGACGCCGGGACCAAAAAACACGTTTGGTTCGATCGTGACATCCTGGCCAATTTTGGTATCGAAGCTTAACCATACGGTCTCTGGCGCTATCAGCGTGGCACCATTAGCCATGGCGTCCTGCCGCGCGAGATCTTGGAAAACAGCCTCCGCCTGCGCCAATTGCCGTCGATCATTGATACCCATAACTTCTTCTTCGGCACAGATAACAGCCTTAACCTGCAATCCATCGCTGAGTGCAATTTCAATAGCGTCAGTCAGGTAGATCTCATTCTTCGCGTTGTCATCGCTGATGCGATCAAGAATGCCGACCAGATCCGGGCACCGAAATGCCATCACTCCGCCATTGCATAAACAAACCGCCAACTCTTCCGTTGAAGCATCCCGATGTTCCCTGATCGCCGTCACAGCACCTGATGTGTCTCTGAGCACCCGCCCGTAGCCTGACGGATCAACGGCCTCAAACCCCAACACCACAATGTGCGCACCGTCATCAAGCGCATCACGCATCTTCTTTAGGGTCGCAGGCCGCAACAACGGCGTGTCGCAGAATAACACCAACACATCGCTGCCCGCATTCGCCAACAGTGCCTCCCGCGCCGCCATGACAGCATCACCCGTGCCGCGCTGTTCCGATTGGACGAAGACTGAAACCTCTGCCGAATGAAGCTGCGCAACTGCTGCCACTTCGTCCATCGCGGGACCAACGACAACAACGCTCTTGCCGGTTTTCACATCTGCGGCGGTCGCTAAAGCATGCTCAAGCAGGCTCATCCCCCCTACCTTATGGAGTGGTTTGGGCGTTTTGGATTTCATCCGCGTGCCCTTGCCGGCCGCAAGAATGATCGACAGCATGTCATCTCCCTTGGTCAATCAGAGATCCTTCGGTACGCGTTTGCCCCCGCCTGCGTCAAATCTTATGCCTGATGACTTTTCACACCAAGCCGCAGGGAGGTGCTCCAATTGCTATTGCCACTTTCCTGATCTGCATGAAAATTGCAACTTCATGTGTTGCATTGTTGCACTATCCACAACTGCTGGCTGCCGATCACTTCTGCTCCCTTGACGCAGGAACGTCACGCAAGGCACCACAGCCACATGTTGAGTTGTAAAAGAAAGTGAGTCTGGCTCGCGTCGTCATGAGCTTCTGTAAGTTTCAGAGAGGTTCCCTAGATGGCACGCCCCACGACAGCCCCAGAGGCTCAACCAAGCCCCCCCACGGCACGTCACTTCTGGCACATCTATGTGACCGGTTGGATGTTGCTTGCTGGTTCTGCCGTATTCTATTTAGTACTTGCCGCTAACAACCCTGATCTTGCGCGCAGCATGCTGCCACTCCCCAGCACAAGCCCGCAGCAATCGAATGAGGGCCAGCGTGCCACGACCCAGCTCGCGTCGGAAGTGCAAGAGATGCGTTCGGTCATCAGCAGTCTACAATCGAAATTATCAGCAGTCAGTGCCACTACAGAAACCCAAGGCAAAACTGTCAGAGCTATCGTCGCAACGGTGAAATCAAACACGCCAAGCGAAACGTATCCCAGCAACCGCTCGGCGGATCAATCGCCCAGTCAGACGGTCCCGATTCGCGTAACCAAGGTCCGGACTATCAATGCTTTGCCACAACCTCTGGCTCGAACTTCAGCCCGAACTTCTGGCGCGCGCACAAAACTGCCGCCGTTGCCAACCCGCGTCGTTCGACAACCCCGCTCGGCTAGTCTTCCGGGCGATAGCCAAGCTCCAGATCAAATAGCAAATCAGGTTAAGCGCGCCTTCGCCTCGCGTTCTCTTCCAAAAAACGCTGCACAACCCAGGATTCTTAATCGGGCGGACCAGAAGACACAATCAGCACTCCGAGGTGCCTCTCCTGTTAAAACCGGAAGCATCCCCGTTCCCCTGCGCCCCAGAAACGCAACGCCGAAAACGGCCGCTCCGCCCAAAGTTGTTAAGCCTATTATCAGACGGCAACCTGCAAAAGTCAGCCCAATCAAGTTTGGCCCAGCCATCGTCAAACCTACGGCGAGCCTACCCAGGCTCTCAGGCCAAACAGCCGTTACGCTTTCCAGGGCCGCAAGCCTCAACGGCCTGCGCGCAAGTTGGCAAAACCTTGCCGGCCGCCACTCGGCTCTGCTGGGTGGTCTGCAGCCGCGCTACAGCCGTGTGTCAACTGGTGGTTATCGGCTACTCGCAGGGCCCCTCAGCGACCGTGTCGCGGCTGATAGGCTGTGCAGCGCCTTACGTGCCGACGGGGTCGCATGCGGGGTGGCTAGCTATACCGGTAACGCCTTGTAGAACCTTGGTTTGAAAAATCTGGGCCTGAAAACCTGGGCCCTTAGAACCTGGATAAACACCGGCCAACGCCCAGGCGTCGGTAATAACATTGAACCCACTCACCCCCTGATTATTTGGCGTTTATCCCGTCAAATACCCATCACGCGTGCTGGATCGATGCCAAATGAGACGTACTCACAGATCGCGCTGACTGAACGGATCGCATAGCTGCATTTTTCCAGACTTATAGCCACGCTTAAACCAACGCACGCGCTGCGCTGATGAACCGTGCGTGAAAGCATCGGGAATCACCCGGCCGGTCATCCGCCGTTGGATCATGTCATCACCAATTGCGCTTGCGGCATTGAGGCCTTCCTCGATATCTCCCGGCTCAAGTCGATTGTGTAGCTGATCATTCAGATTGGCCCACACGCCCGCCAGACAATCCGCCTGCAACTCCATCCGAACCTGAATGGCATTCTTAGATCCTGGGTTCTGCTGTTTCAATTTCTGGACCTTGCCAGCAATCCCTAACAACATCTGCACGTGATGGCCTACCTCGTGCGCGATCACATAAGCCTGTGCGAAATCACCCGGCGCTCTAAATTTGCGGCGTAATTCTTTGTAAAATGACAGATCGACGTAGATTTTCTTATCCACCGGACAGTAAAATGGCCCCATTGCCGACCGTCCACGACCACAGGCAGTCCGCGTTGAGCCAGAAAATAACACCAGCGTCGGCACGCGATACGGCTGGCCGATTTGCTGGAACACCTTGCTCCATACCACTTCAGTATCGCGCAGAACCTTTTTCGTAAAACTGGCGAGTTGATCGCTCGAGGTGCCGGTTGGATTTCCCGCACGTCCGGGGAAGCCGGGTATCCCTGAAGGCGAACGGGATTGACGCGCTCCTTGATCAAATCTAGGCATCCGCGGTACTTGGCTGAAATCCGGTGTTTTTTTACCACCGCCCCCGATGCCGCCACCGGTCAATAAATCCAAGGGATTCATGCCAAGTAGCAGCATAATACCGCCAATCACCAACAACCCAATAATGCCAATGCCACCCCCTCGACGGCCGGCTCCACCACTGCGCGGGAAAGGTAGCCGCACACGCCGGCCACCATCCCGAGAACCTGGAAATCCCGGAAAGCGGAATATACCACCACCGCCAGCTTGTCCCCGCCGGTCCTCAACGTTGCGGCTTTCTTCGTCGTTATCATCGTAGCGCATGGATCATTCGGCCTTGATTACGTTAAAATTAATACAGCATCAATTCAAAAGGCACAGGCAGAGAACTAAAGTTATTCCGTTTAAAAGCCTCCAAATCAAGGCTTGGATTTTGCCTTCGGCCTCTCTTTGCCCGCACTAATATCTTCTGGCGCACCATCAACTTTCAGCTCCTTTTGCACGTCAGCATCAGCCGAAACCGTGCTGTCAGATGCAGGGGCGGCCAAGTGCTTGATCTCTTCCGGCTTAGCCAACTCCTTGGTTGGGCGCTCTTGGGTTGGGCGCTCTTGGGTTGGGCGCTCTTGGGTTATCGGGCCGCGTTGCCGGCCCTTTCCCTTTAGTAACCCCCGCACAGATCGGGACGCAGCAATTGTGCCGTCGTTCACGAAAGCTTCGTGGTTCCGCTCGATCTCTTTTAACTCATAAAGGTAGTTGACCATAATGCCGCCTGACTGTGCGATGCCGCGCTCAGAGGTATCGGCCATCCAATTTATACGCTCAAGCCGTGCACCATTGCCCAGATGAAAACGCGCAACCGGGTCAATCGGAAGACCAGCACCGTTTTTTTCGGCCAAGAAGTATCGTGCGGCCAGCGCCATCAGAGAACCCCTCACCGCCTCACTCGCCTTTGATTCAAAGTGCCATCCATCATCGGATAGCACAGTCAAAGCCGCACGTTCCTCGGCCGACAAAGTATCACTTGCGGGTTTCAACTGCTGCTTCTGCAGCCACTCCATAAATCCTGGCACCGGCGATAACGTCACAAACGTTTTGAGTGACGGGCATTCACGCAATAATTCTTCGACCACCTGTTTGATCAGAAAATTACCGAAAGAAATTCCTCGCAAGCCTTTTTGGCAATTTGAGATCGAATAGAATACGGCTGTCGTTGGCGTAAAGGCTTCTGGATCATCCACTGTTTCGTGCGCCAACACCTTTTGCACACTGTCAGAGATCTCGTTGGTCAGCGCCACTTCAACAAAAATCAGCGGTTCATCCACCATCGATGGATGGAAAAATGCAAAGCACCGACGATCCGCTGGTTCAAGCCGACGTCGCAGCTCGTCCCAGCCGGAGATCTCATGCACGGCTTCGTAAGCAATAATCTTATCCAGGATCACTGCCGGCGTTTGCCAATCGATCCGCCGTAGCACCAGGAACCCACGGTTGAACCACGCATCGAGAAGATGTTTTATATCGCTATCAATCCCGGCCAGCTCAGGATTTTTCCGCATCATCACCAATAGGTCTTTGCGCATTTTAACGATCTCAGCGGTCGCCCCTGGCGCCATATTCAGGCGGCGAAAAAACTCCCGCCGAGGACTCTCGACCACTTCCTGCAGTCGCTGTAAATTTTGTTCACTCGGATCGTCGAGATACGCACGGGAGGCCTTTGCCACCTTCTCGCTATCTGGCTTCAGCCGTTCGTTGATGTATTTGAAGAAAACTTCGCGCAGTTCACGGTCCATCACCCGGTAATGCCGCGTTAGCTGCCACGCCACCGCTATGCCAGACGCCTCTCCTCGACCAGACATCAATGCCTCAACTAATGTCTGCAGTCCGGCCTCAGGCTCGTCACGAAACAATGAGCGCGGCAAAAAACTCCGGCCCGTTTCCGCGACCGTGTTTAATAGTTCCTGCAGGAATGCGACATTACTCATAGAACCAATCTCCACTCATAAAACCAATCTCCGCACTCTCATCAAATGTTTTTCTCTCGACGCCAACCGGTTCCATGTACATGCTGAAACCCTGATGAGATAAAACCTGAGTGGACGCAATGGCTGAAACAGAAACATACGAAATCTTGGCGATAAAATACGGATCACATTCACAACGGCTCCGTAGAGACAATTTCATGCACGACGATGATCACACCTCACTTAGTCCAATTGACTACTTTATCTGGGTCATCCGGAACCAAAATCGTACAATAGTCGTTGATACTGGCTTTGATCGCAAAGAGGCTGCGTCACGTGGCCGCCAGATCGACCATGAACCACACGAAATCCTGCAACGCGTTGGGATTAAAGCCGCAGACGTGCAAACGCTGATTGTGTCCCATCTCCACTATGATCATGCAGGCACGCTAGGTGATTTTCCCCAGGCGCGATTTCATCTCCAGGAAAGCGAAATGGCCTATGCTACTGGGCGCTGCATGTGTGATGATGCACTCAAGATGCCATTTACCGCAGATCATATCTGCGACATGGTAAAAAACGTCTACTCCGGCCGTGTGCAATTCCACAACGGGGATGGGCAGGTGGCTCCAGGCATCACCGTTCACCACACTCCCGGCCATTCAAAAGGCATCCAATGTGTCCGGGTGATGACTGAGAATGGTCCGGTTGTATTGGCGACTGATGCCGCTCACTTCTACGAGAACTTTGAGCTTAGAAAACCATTTGCCATCACCGTTGATGTTGAAGCCACTCTCCGCAGCTATGATAAGCTCGGCGAATTGGGTGGAGGTGATCTACGCAGAGTCGTGCCAGGTCACGACCCCTTGGTCCTCAAACGCTATCCCGCGTGGCAACCCGATTCAGAGGGTATTGTCCATAGATTGGATTTGCCGCGTATTGGATGATTGCGTCTACTGAAGAGAGAAGTATTCGTTTCCATTGGGACCTGTTAGCAAGGTGACAACATTCCTAAACCCTGCGAGTAATACCCAATGGATACGCCACTCTCGCTATCAAAGCAGCAAATACGCATTCTGTTTTTAGAAGGTATTTCGGATGCTGCGGTGAATAAACTCGCGGCAGCTGGATACTCAAATATTGAGCGCCTTCCTAAAGCCCTTGATCGCGACCAACTTATCAAAGCCCTTGAGGGTGTCCATATGCTGGGCATCCGTTCCCGCACCCGCCTCACTAAAGAAGTGATCGAAAATGCGAACCGCTTGATGGCCATCGGGTGTTTTTCTGTCGGCACCAATCAGGTTGACCTAGACGCCGCAAAAAATGCAGGCATCCCTGTGTTCAATGCACCCTTTTCAAATACCCGTAGCGTCGCTGAACTGACGATCGCTGAAATCGTCATGTTGTTCCGCCGCATCTTTCCTCGCTCCAATGCTGCTCATGCCGGCGCGTGGGACAAATCCGCAGTTGGCAGCAATGAAGTGCGCGGCAAAACTCTGGGCATTGTTGGTTACGGCAACATCGGCAGTCAGCTTGCCGTCCTCGCTGAAGGCATGGGGATGCGGGTCCTCTATTATGACCATACGGATAAACTGCGCCATGGTAACGTGGAGCCGACCCGCGATCTCGATGAGCTGCTCGCCTGTTCGGACGTCGTGACTTTGCACCTCCCCGAGACCTCGCAAACTCGCGGCATGATTGGTGAACGTCAGATCCGCTTGATGAAAAAGGGTGGCTTTCTGATCAATAATGCCCGGGGGCATATACTGGACCTCGACGCTCTGGCGACGGCCCTCAAAGATGGCCATCTTCGAGGGGCCGCCGTTGATGTGTTTCCTGTTGAGCCCGGCTCAAACGCGGATCCATTTTTGAGCCCACTGCAAGGCCTTGATAATGTCATCCTTACCCCTCACGTCGGCGGCTCAACCCAGGAAGCCCAGGAACGGATAGGTGCAGAAGTGGCGGCAAAATTCGTTGAATACTCTGATATCGGATCAACCACTGGTGCGGTTAATTTCCCGCAGGTTCTGCTACCAATGACACCCAGTGTCACGCGCTTCATTCGTGTCCAACGCAATCTCCCTGGCGAAATCCAACGTTTGGGTGAAGTGTTTGACGCGCATAACCTCTCGATTGCCGCCCAGCATTTCCAAACCGATGGCGACATCGGCTACGTTGTCCTTGATGCAGAAGGCCAAATCGCTAAGGATATGGCAATCCTGAAAGACATTCGTGCTCTGGAGGGCACCATTCGCGCCAGAGTGCTGCACGGCCCAAGTTGAGGGGTGCCTGAGGGTGCATGAGACAAGCTTGCGAGAGCCAAATTCAGCGCACCAGTCATAGTTGGATCATGTTTGGCCTCAAGCTTGGCCTGGTGTCGTGACCAAAACATACGTCAGCACTTTTTTTGACGCTGTCCACGGTGCGGAAATCTGATCGAAGTGCTTGAAGTGCACGGACGCCTTATGCGCCTCAAATGCATCGGCATCGTCATAGACTTCGTAGAGAAAAAATTCGGCCAAATCGTCCGGGTCAACAGAGACATCGAACTGCCGACAGCCCGGCTCATCTTCGACCGAAGCTTTGGCATTGGCCACAACTGCTGCATGAAATTCAGCAACGTGTGCCTGCTTGGCTTCGAAAAAAATAACAACAACGAACATATATAGCCTCGTTTTTGATCTTCATGAATGTGCAAACCACGGATTTATTATAGGCATTAATGCGGCCACATTGATTAAGCCTTCGCCTCGATGTTTTCAGTCAATTACTGCACGGCAGAAATCAAAGTCACAACCCTCAGGTGCCTGCAACACGCTCTCGCGGAACATCCGATCATAGCCTCGGAAACCAGTGATCGAAGAGACCGCCGGCAATGCCGCACGACGTTTTTCAAGTTCCATCTCATCAACCAGCAACTCCAGTCGACGGTCCTTCACACTAAGCCATATGCGATCACCAGACCGCACCAACCCTATCGGGCCACCCGCTGCCGCCTCTGGTGCGACATGTAGAATGATCGTGCCATATGCCGTGCCACTCATTCGTGCATCGGAAATCCTCACCATGTCTTTGACACCTTGCGCCAAAAGCTTCTTAGGGATCGGCAAAAAACCAGCTTCGGGCATTGCGTAATCCGATTTAGGGCCGGCATTCTGCAGCACCAGGAAATCATCTGCTGTTACATCAAGATCCGGATCGTCAATCCTCGCGCTCAGCTCGTCGAGTGAATTAAACACGACCGCCCGGCCCTCTTTTTCAAATAAGTCAGGTGTCGCGGCCGAACGCTTCATGATGCAGCCATTCGGCGCCAGCGAACCAAAGAGTGCAACGAGCCCCCCTTGCGGCTCCAAAGGTGCCTCTGCCGACATGATTACCCGCCGGTCGACATAATCCCCAATCTCTTGATCGAGCCTTTTGCCAAGCGTTTCACCTGTCACGGTCATGCAATCCAAATTCAACAAAGGCCGCAATTCCCGCAACACGGCCCCAACACCGCCAGCGGCAAAGAAATCCTCCATGTAAAACTCCGTCCCAACCGGCTTAACGGCGGTCAACACAGGTGTTGTGTCCGACAATTCATTGAGCTTGTGCAAATCAAGTTTAACGCCAGCCCGTCCAGCAATGGCGGCCAAGTGCACAACACCATTGGTCGAGCCACCCATCGAGAGAAGTACCCTAACGGCATTTTCAATCGACGCCTCGGTAATGATCTGGCTTGGCCGCAGGTTATCGCGCACCAATCGCACGGCCTCCGCACCAGAAGCCTCACTCGCCCGCAACCGGTCCGCATGTACCGCCGGGATGGCCGCCGTGCCCGGCAATGTCATCCCAAGCGCTTCGGCAATCGCGGCCATAGTCGATGCGGTCCCCATAACCGCACACGTCCCAGCCGTCGTCACCAACCGCCCTTCAACAGCGTCAATCTCGTGTCTGTCGATCTCGCCCGCGCGATATTTCACCCAGAATTTACGGCAATCGGTGCATGCGCCCACGCGGTCATCCTTGTAGCGCGAGGTCATTTGCGGCCCACCGATCAACTGGACCGCGGGCTTATCCGCACTCAATGCGCCCATCAATTGCGCCGGTACTGTCTTGTCGCAACCACCCATCAGTACCACCGCATCCATCGGCTGCGCTCGGATCATCTCCTCAGTATCCATCGCCATCAGATTGCGGAATTTCATTGAATTTGGAGTCAGGGTGGATTCGTGCAGCGAGGTTGTTGGAAACTCCATCGCGATACCACCTGCTGCCGTCACACCGCGTTTCACCGCCTCCAACAACTCCGGGAAGTGGCGATGACACGGATTAAAACGCGAGTGCGTAAATGCGATACCGATAACCGGACGGCTCAGTTCATTAAGCGAAAAGCCTTGAGACCGTGCAAACGCCCGCCGCATGTAGATCGAAAAATCCCTATCACCATAGTTTGGCAGGCCGCGCAGGAACCCGCGATCGTCATGGTCATCATGGTCGTCATCGCTACCATTATTTTCTGGCGCCATTACAGCCTCCCAATAATTCGCTGACGCTTTGGCACGCCATTCCCATTTATTAACGAAATCTTAACCACGTCGCGCGACCCTGCCAAATAATGATTCTCAACCAGGCACTCCGCCATGACGATGCTGGCCAAAGCAGCCACCTCAAATACAACGGCAAGCCTCAACGAAGTCCGTAACGACACCGGGCGCATCGCTTTTTGCGGTCCCTTCGTGATTTCGGCAGTTACCGGTTGGTCAATCAGCAAAATCGAAGAGCGCATCAACGCCTATCGCGATCAACCGGAAAACGAAAAAGCGATCGTTCGCGGAACCTACAACGACGAGGTTGAAGCAACATTTCAAGGTTTTGGCTACCGGATGACACCGGTTGAAAGCTACCTCGAACTCGAGCGCAAACAGCGGCCCACACTTTGGACCTGGATGCAAAAGCCTCGCAATGCCTGGTCTTATTATCTATTGGCTGTCCACAAAGGCAAAGAAGGTCATTGGATTTTGATCAAGGGGGTGAAAATGTGCGACACCTTCACAGAGGGCCGCTGGGTCTTTGTTTGCGATGGCCCCCATCGCGGCGCGCGTCTGATGGAAGTTTTCGAAGTCAAACGCTCACTGGAACTTTGACCCCTAGATATTGATCTATCGATCTCTGTGTCCGCGAAAGCACCCCTCAAAAAACCGCATCAGCCAATGGCTCTCCCGTCCACGACGGTGCCATCGACGGCGTCGTCGTCATCATTTGGCAAACGTTTTTCCTCATCTTGGACATAACGTTGTTATATGCAGTTATTGGTAACTCTCAGCCGCGTTCTCAACGCCTTAAAAGGAAGCGCCCAGCGTTAGGAGTAGATATTATGGCGCATTGCAAGTTATTTGTTGCAGCACTCATCCTGGCGTTCTTTTTCGCGCCCGCAGCCAGTCAAGCCCAGCGCCTTGTCTGGGCCCGAGCCGGGGACACCGCAACGTTAGACCCGCACGAGCAGAACAATGGCTCTACTCAGGCGTTCAATCATCAAATCTATGAACCGCTCCTCATTCGCGATGCACGCGGCAAACTGCGTCCGGCCTTAGCCACGAGCTGGCAGCTCTCAGAGGATCCTAAATTCTGGATTTTCCATCTCCGCAAAAACGTGACATTCCATGATGGCTCGCCCTTGACCGCCAGTGACGTGATCTTCTCGCTGGAGCGGGCAAAAAACTCTTCACAGGACATCAGGGACCGCCTCGACAGTATTGCAGCCGTTATCAAGCTCGATCCGCACACCGTCCAAATTGAAACCAAGGGCCGCAACCCCTTGCTGCCAATCCAGCTTACCGATGTTTTCATCATGAGCGCCGCCTGGGCCAATACACACAGCAAGGTTATGCTGCAAGCTGGAGGTGATCCTAACGTCAAAAGATATGCCACCACCCATGCCAACGGAACCGGGCCGTTTGTTTTGGTCAAAAGAACGCCCGGCAAAGAAACCATTCTCAAGCGCAATCCTGGTTATTGGGACACTGCGCCTGAAATTTCAGAGTTGATTTACCGCGTCATCCCTGCTCCGGAAGACCGCGTGCGCGCGCTTATCTCGGGCGAGATAGATTTTCTCCAGGACGTTCCGATCAAAAGCTTCAAAATGCTGAGCCAATCCCCGAACCTGACACTCAAAACCGGGCCGGAAAACCGCGTGATCATGCTCGGGCTTAATACCACCTCGATGCGGCGACATGCGCCTGACGCCGGCCGACCAAACCCCTTAGCAGATCGCCACGTGCGCCATGCAATTGATATTGCCCTTGACCGACGCGCTATTCAACGTGATGTCATGCAAGGTCAATCAATACCAACCGGCGTACCCGCGCCTCCAACCATAAACGGCTATCCTCTCAAACTCGATCATGTCCGCCAACCTGACCCCGCCGGCGCCAGAAACCTGCTTGCAAAAGCCGGCTACAAATCCGGCTTTGCAATCTCGCTGGATTGCCCAAACCATCTCTACATAAATAGCGCTAAAATCTGCCATGCCATAGCTAAACAACTAGAAACCGTTGGCATCAATGTGACTGTAAATTTGCACGCGAAAGCGGTTCATTTGCCGCTCATACGAAATCAACAATCAGATTTTTTCTTGTTGGGTTGGAGTGTGCCAACATTTGATAGCGTCCATATATTCCGTCATCTCTACAGAACCAAGCCTCCCGGGGTCACCACCTGGAACGGCACTGGTTTTTCCAATGAAATAATCGACCAATTGATCGATAGCCTCGATCGTGAAACAGACCATTTAAAGCGCGACCAAACCATATCGGATATTTGGTGGAGGGCCCACAGCGAACGGATTTATATCCCCCTCCATGTCGAAACCCTAGCCTACGCCATGCGCAAAGGCATCTCGATCGATGTCGATATTTCAGACGCCCCAAAGCTCAAATTTGCACGTATTGAGAGGGCGCAGGGCACTCCCTCAATCCCGAAAAATCAGAGTGCTCCAAGCAAAAACATACCAATCCCTAATTGAAATGCTTGCGATGACCACCTCACTCACGCATCCCCTCGGGCCCGCGCCCAATGGCTGCCACGCCGGTGCGCGAAACTTCTACCAAGCCTAGCTGTGCCATCAACCCGATAAACCGCTCCACCTCTACCGATCGCCCAGTCATCTGAAATATGAAATGCTCTATCGAGGCATCGATTACCTCAGCACGGAAAATCTCAGCCAGCCGCAGCGCCTCAATCCTATTGTCACCCCGCCCCGCCACTTTGATCAGCGCCAACTCCCGCTCAAGCGATTCCCTCTCGGCGGTTAAATCGACCACCCGATGAACAGGTACTATGCGCTCTAATTGATGTTTGATTTGCACGATTACCGCTGGCGTGCCGCGTGTCACAATTGTGATCCGAGATAGATTCTTCTCGTGCTCAGTCTCCGTTACTGTAAGTGAATCGATATTGTATCCACGCGCCGAAAACAGCCCGATAACCCGCGCCAACACTCCCGGTTCATTGTCGACAATCACAGCCAACGTCCGCATGACAACCGCTTCGTTGGCAATTGGGTCAGGATAGTGCGATTTCGTCTGGGTCTGCGCCATAACTTGCTCCGTTCATCACAAATTCTTATCAAGTCCGGCCTTGTTCAAGAGCGGCCCGCATTGAGGTGCGGACGAAAGTTCTTCAAAGCCGGTTCGTTAACTTCATCCGCTTCGACAATCCACGGCTCTGCCAAACCTTCGCGCCGCCACTGTTGGAAAGCGGCATGATCGATTACCGCGGTCATGTAAGCCATGCACAATGGGTCAACCGATATTCCATAGCCGGCAAACCGCGCCACGACCGGCGCATACATCGCATCAGCCGCGGAAAATGCCCCATATAGAAATGGACCATCGTGCTTTGAGCCAAAGTTTTCCAGAGCCTCCCGCCACAACGCCCCAATCCGCTGAACGTCAGCCGCCAGTTCTTCGCCTCGATCGCGAGACCCGAATACTTTCCCAAAATTCATTGGGCAGGCAGCTCTCAAGCCGCCAAATCCGGCATGCATCTCCGACGATATCGATCGAGCATGGGCGCGAGCCGTTTGATCCGTCGGCCATACCCCGCTCTCGGGAAACCGCTCGGCCAAGTATTCAGTAATCGCCAAGCTCTCCCAAACCGTGACCTCACCATCCACCAGCACCGGCACGCGACCCGCCTCTGAAACCTTGCCAATTTGCGCCTTGAACTCAGGCGTATCAAGCGGAACCACTGTTTCTTCGAACGGAATATCGAGCGCGCGCATCAGCAGCCACGGCCTTAGTGACCATGATGAATAGAGCTTGTTCCCGATATATAGATGCATCAGAACGCCTCAACACCGAGCCCGGCCTAAACTAGGCCCTTGCCCTCTTTTCCAATCGCATTAGCAATCTCATCATCGGAAACTTCCTCGCCAAGCAACATTTCATTGTGTGCTTTGCCAGACGGAATCATAGGAAAACAGTTCGTCAGGTTTGCAACGCGGCAATCAAAAATCACCGGCCCTGGGCACTCGATCATTTTAGTGATCGCCTCATCAAGTTGGCCCGGCTTGTCGCAAACAATACCGGTTGCCCCATAAGCTTCAGCAAGCTTCACAAAATCCGGCAGAGATTCCGTATAGGTTTCAGACAGTCGATTACCATGCAATAATTGCTGCCACTGCCGCACCATCCCCATATGTTGATTGTTCATAATGAAGATCTTTACCGGCAACCGATATTGAACCGCCGTGGACATCTCCTGGATATTCATCAGGATCGAAGCATCGCCAGCAACATCGATTACCAGAGAATTCGGATGCGCCATTTGCACCCCAATTGCTGCTGGCAAGCCATAGCCCATCGTCCCAAGCCCGCCTGAAGTCATCCATCGGTTGGGTTTATCGAAATGATAAAATTGTGCGGCCCACATCTGATGTTGGCCAACTTCGGTCGTGATGTAGGTGTCCTTATCCTTGGTCAGTTCATAAAGCCGCTCGAGCGCATATTGCGGCATGATGTAATCTTTTGCAGGTTTGTAGCTCAGCGATTTCCGCGCCCGCCAACTATCAATGTCTTTCCACCACCCCTTTAGCGCCGCCTTGTCGGTCTGCGGCACTTTCTTCTTCCAAATGCGCATCATTTCTTCCAGCACGTAACCGCAATCCCCAACAATCGGGATGTCCGCGCGTACATTCTTATTGATTGAAGATGGATCGATATCAACGTGAATGCGTTTCGAGTTCGGCGAAAACGCATCCAACCGTCCTGTAATACGGTCATCGAAGCGCGCCCCAATCGCGATCATCACATCGCAATCATGCATCGCCATATTGGCTTCATAAGTGCCATGCATCCCCAGCATGCCAAGCCAATGCTTGTCGCTTGCCGGATAGGCACCAAGCCCCATCAACGTCGAAGTAATAGGGATGCCGGAAATGCGTACAAATTCGCGCAATAATTGCGCCGCTTTGGGGCCGGCATTGACTACACCGCCGCCAGTATAAAAAATTGGTTTTTTGGCGCCCGCAATCAGATCGAGTGCCGCCTCAATGGCCGTTGGCTCACCCTTTAGCTGGGGCTGATAGGTCTTATGCTGGATGTTGGAGGGGCCAACATAGTTACCCGTCGCGAATTGCACATCCTTTGGCACGTCAACGACAACCGGACCCGGCCGGCCTGTACGCGCGACATAAAAAGCTTCATGCATGACACGCGCGAGATCATTGACGTCTTTCACGAGATAATTGTGCTTGGTGCACGATCGGGTAATGCCGACTGTGTCACATTCCTGGAACGCATCCGAGCCAATGAGATGCGTTGGCACCTGTCCAGTAATGCAAACTAGTGGGATGGAATCCATCAGCGCGTCGGCAAGGCCGGTCACCGCGTTGGTGGCCCCTGGCCCGGATGTAACCAGCACCACACCGACTTTGCCCGTCGATCGGGCATAGCCCTCAGCCGCATGCAGCGCGCCACCTTCCTGGCGCACAAGAATATGCTTCACTTTTTCTTGCTGAAACAGCTCATCATATATCGGAAGAACCGCACCGCCGGGATAACCGAACAGATGCTCAACGCCTTGATCGCTGAGCGCTTGGATCACCATTTCACCGCCCGTCATCTTCCGCGCCATCATCGTTCTCCTAAGACCCGGAGGGTCTACCTCACCACACATTGCCCGCAGCCCAGCCCTAGTGCATTGCCCTGGTCCACTACCGGTTGCGAATTCCAAACCTGTACAATGATGAAAAACTGCAAAAACCGCGAAATAATCAATGCACAGGCACCCAACGCGTTGTTACCTGTCTGCCTTCTTATAATCAAGCATCATTTAATATTATTAAATATTTCAGGGGCTAAGCTTTCTATTTCTTTCGCTGAAATAGCATTCCACGTAATCATATTGCGTCGCAGCCATGTTAATTGCCGCTTGGCATAATTCCTTGTCTCGGTTTTTGCAGCCATTACGGCCGCCAATAATTCCAGTTCCCCTGATAGGTGTCGCAGAAACGGCACCACCCCAACCGCCCGCATTATCGGCAGCGCAGGGTCTAGTTCCAAAGCCCCCAAAGCTGCCACCTCATCCATCAGACCCTGGGCAAGCATGGCGTCCAAACGCATATCGCAATTCGCATAGATCTCTTCCCGCGGCGATTCCAGCACGATCTTGTAGCAATCGTCTTCGCGCAGAACAGGTACTCCGGGTATCTTTTGCCATTCAGAAAGCGATTGGCCCGTCCCTTCCAACACTTCCAACGCCCGTACAATTCTCTGCGAGTCCGATGGTGCCAATCGTTCGGCCATAACCCGATCGCGCGAGTGCAGAACATGGTGTAACGCCTCTGCACCAAGCCGCACCGCTTCACTCCGCCAATGCTGCCGAATGCTGTCGGCGATTGCCGGGATAGGCGATAACCCCCGCAGCAAAGCCTGGAAATAAAGTCCCGTTCCACCAACAAACACCGGCGTCCGCCCCGTCTCGGCCAGCTCTTCGATTACTTGGCCCGCATCGGACGCATAACGTCCGGCAGAATAGGGTGTGGCTCCGGAAACTGTGCCGTAGAGCCGATGCTCCAGCAGTACCATATCCGCATCACTCGGCCGCGCCGTCAGCACCTGTAATTCGCGATATACCTGCATACTGTCTGCATTTACGACAACGCCGTCGATCTGCTCGGCAATATCAATTGCCAACTGCGACTTGCCGCTTGCAGTCGGACCTGCGATGAGAATGGCCCGAAACTTAGTCATCCTTAGACAATCTCCCAGACCAACCAGCAGGTGAGCCACCTGGCGTGCATCGTGGCCAATGATTTGCAGCCACCAGACCAATAATCAGACCACGAACCAAATAGCCAACCTGTCCAAGAACTGGTTTGCGGATCCGATCTGTGTGCATTTTCTTTGCTGCCTGTATATTTATGAGACCAACGCCCAAAAATCGACCCCACTAAAATTGAAAAGTTACCATGCCCCATCTTGTACTCGTCCTCACATGCTCCCCTAAACCTTTGGATGCCACACCACCGCTTGATGAGGCTCTTGTTCAATCCGTTCAGAAAATCATTCAAGCCCAGTATCCACAGACCTCGCATCTTCAAGCCCGTTGGCTCAAACCGGGGGTCGCTTGGGAGCTTGACCAAATACCAGACCAGCCAGCCGAGGTGCAACATACCTTGGCTGCCATCAGAGAAGCACTCAAGGCGCGTCCCGTCGATGTCAATATTGTACCTAGCGGCCTCCTTCGGCGCAAAAGCCTGCTGATTGCCGACATGGATTCAACCATCATCCAACAAGAATGCATCGACGAAATCGCACACGTCGCAGGCGTTGGCCCCCGTGTGGCCGAGATTACCGAACGAGCCATGCTTGGTGAAATGGATTTCGAACAAGCCCTCAATGAACGCGTGTCTCTGCTCAAAGGCCTAGATGCCGACGTCCTTGGGCACATATTTGAGGACCGCATAACTATAACGCCTGGCGCCCGAACACTAGTTGCGACCATGTCAGAAAACGCCGCCCTTTGCGCTCTTGTCTCAGGTGGCTTTACATTTTTCACCAGCCGCGTCGCCGAAATAACCGGATTTCATCAAAACCGCGCCAATACTCTTGAAATTAGAAACGGCAAACTCACTGGCCAAGTTGTGCCGCCAATCCTCGGTCGCGCTGCAAAACAGAAAACCCTCAATACCCTCACCGAACAGCGTGGCCTGACACTGGAACAAAGCCTGGCTGTCGGTGACGGTGCCAACGATCTGGCGATGATCAAGGATGCAGGCCTTGGTGTCGCCTTTCGCGCAAAGCCAATTGTCGCCAATGATGCTGATGCCGATATTATGTTTGGAGATTTGACAGCACTTCTCTACTTGCAAGGTTATAGTGAATCTGAATTTGCCCGACCGTAATATCTCTTGCCGGTCCGGCCGAGCAGTCAGATTAGAAAACACGCCACCTCCCGGCATACCATCGCGGCACCAATCGAAGGACTAAGCATGACGCCAATTCTTGCCGTGCTGGGTGGATTTGTACTACTAATTTTTGGCGGTGAATTATTGGTTCGCGGTGCCGTCCGTGCAGCCTCGCAACTTGGCGTGTCACCACTGCTGATTGGCATTACTCTTGTTGGCTTTGGCACATCGGCACCGGAAATGGTGATCTCTTTGCAGGCGGCCGCATCAGGCTCGCCCGGCATCGCAATTGGTAATTTCGTCGGCTCCAGCATCTCTAACATACTGCTGATCCTGGGCATTACGGCTCTCGTGGCCCCTGTTGACGTCTCATCTCAGGCTCTCAATCGAGATGGCACAGTTGTGCTGCTAACAGCATTTATTTTTTCGATGGTCTGTGTGTTTTTGCCCTATGATCAGGTGGTTGGGACTATTTTCCTGATCTGGTTAGCTGGCTATCTCATCTATGCTTGGCGGCAGGAGCGCGTCGGTGCCGAAGATGGACATACCGCCCCCATGCAGAAGGCCGAAGCCTATTGGGCACTGCATGATTCAAACCTGCGCCAGCGTTTCTACAGACACATGAAGCATGGACTTGGCCGAGCGATGCCAGCTTTTATTGCCGTGTTCGGCCTATTGATCATTGTGGCTGGGGGGCGTCTTCTTGTCGACGGTGCAGTTCAATTAGCGCGCGACTATCACGTTTCGGAAGCAATCATCGGGCTTACTATTGTTGCCGTCGGCACATCCATGCCGGAGCTTGTTACTTCAATGGTGGCTGCCGCAAGGGGGCACACCGCTGTTGCGATTGGCAATATTCTGGGCTCGAATATCTATAATATCCTCGGGGTTGGCGGTATCACAGCTCTTGTCATACCTTCGGATATTCCGGCACGCATAATTTGGTACGACAATCCTGTAATGGTTGGAGCCTCTATAGCATTGGTGATATTTGCACGTTCCGGGGCACAACTTTCGCGTTGGGAGGGGGCAGTCCTGCTTGCCGGCTACATCATTTACATTATCTCATTATGGCCCACGTGAACCCCGTCCCGCCTATCAGAGCAGATAATCTCCCTGCGGCACTACTCTACCCGACTCAAGGCTCATCAACTCGAAGGGCTCCACTCAATTGGGCCTCTTGCAGCGTCCGGGCCAGTTCCGCCCGCGCCAGTTCGGCCCGCTGCTGCTGGTTCCATAACGAAGCGTAAAGGCCATCCCGCTCCATCAATTCGGCATGGCTCCCTTCTTCTACTAGCATCCCCTTCTCAAGGACCAATATATGGTCTGCATGCACAATCGTCGATAATCGGTGGGCAATAACTAATGAAGTGCGCTGCCGTGACACCTCATCAAGTGCGTCCTGAATTTCTTTCTCTGTATGGCTATCAAGCGCGCTTGTTGCCTCGTCCAGAATGAGAATAGGCGGGCCTTTTAGAATCGTTCGAGCAATCGCAATTCGTTGCTTCTCGCCTCCCGACAACTTAAGCCCGCGCTCCCCCACCGACGTCTCGAAACCCTGTGGTAGCTGTTCGATCATGGCGCCGATTTGCGCCAATCTAGCGGCTTCGACAACCTCTGATTGGCTGGCATCCGATCGACCGTACCTAATATTGTAACCAATCGTATCGTTGAACAGCACCGTGTCCTGCGGCACCACCCCGATCGCGTGCCGCAATGACTTCTGCGTCACTTCGCAGATATCCTGCCCATCAATCAATACCCGACCCGATTGGATGTCATAGAATCGAAATAGGATGCGGCTGATGGTTGATTTTCCTGCTCCTGAAGGACCCACTATTGCAACCATGCTACCGGCTGGGACAGTGAACGACAGATCCTTGAGGATTACCCGTTCAGAGTCATAGGCAAACCTTACGTTTTCAAACTTGATCTCGCCTTTGCCGACTACCAGCGGCGTTGCCCCCGGCGCGTCTACAATTTCCGGTTGCTCCCCAAGTAGCTTGAACATTGCATCAAGATCCACCAAGCCCTGCTTAATTTCCCGATAAACAAAGCCCATCATATTCAAAGGCATATAAAGTTGGATCAATAATGCATTGATCATTACAAAATCGCCGATGGTGTTGAGACCTGCAGCAACACTCCAAGCTGACATCACCATGCAAAGCGTCATGCCGGTGGTGAAGATCACCGCCTGCCCGGTATTCAGAAACCCAAGTGAATAATAAGTCCGGATTGCCGCTTTCTCATATCGCGCCATCGAAACATCAAAGCGCTGCGCCTCCATCGCTTCGTTGCCGAAGTATTTGACCGTTTCAAAATTCATCAAGCTGTCGATGGCCTTGGTGTTGGCCTCATTGTCGCTTTCGTTCATCTCACGACGGATCACAATGCGGTGCTCTGTGGCCAGCAATGTGAACCACATATAAAGCGCCACCGTCACCACAACGACGACCGCGTACACCCAGTCAAAGAAGTAAAGCAACATGCCGGAGATCAGAATGAGCTCCAGCAGCGTTGGCACAAGGTTCAAAATCCCCGTTCGCATGATCAGTTCAATTGCCCGTGTCGCGCGCTCAATGACACGCGATAGCCCGCCCATACGACGTTCTAAATGAAATCGCAGCGATAGCCGGTGGAGATGGCGGAACGACCGATTATTCAAGGCGCGCACGGCGTGTTGCCCAACAGACGTGAAAAGCACGTCGCGGATTTGGGTTAGCGCCATCATTAAAATGCGCGCCACACCATAGGCAACAATCAACCCGATAGCCCCGATGGCAATATTTCCAGGCGTTATAGCCGTTGCACCGGTTGCGCTGTCGGTCAAACTATCAGTGGCAGCCTTGTAGAAAACCGGTGTCAGTACTGTGACGAATTTTGCCAACACCAAGACGCCAGCTGCCAGCATCACTCGTCTGCGAAGATCAGGCCGCCCTTCTGGCCATACAAACGGCATCAATCCGCGCACAACAGCCATCTGGTCGCCGCCCCATTGCGAACCATCGCCCCCCTGGGAATACTCATTCCAGTTAGACCGTCTCTGGCTTCTATCGCTCTTAGCGCCGCTATGGCCGCCACCGCTGTGATTGCTCCGTTTCTGGCCTGGCCCTCTGGCAGTCTTTCCCGCAGGCATAACTCCACGCCCCCTCGATTTTCTTGCCATAGCCCTGAAATCCTTTATCTCGAAACCAGCGCGTTGGATCATGGTTGGGCAAGATAAAATCAGCCGCCACCGCCAAACATGCTCTAACTACCTGACTTAGGTTGTGATTCATGTCGTTGAGTGGTGCGCAAGCGCTTCATCCTCAAACGGTCACACTCTAGCATGCCAAGCTATGCCCCCATACGAAAACGCACGTTGGCTCAACTGAACCATCCGCCCGCTGCAACAAACAGCGCCAGTTCAAACCTTGTTCCTAACTAAGCTGAAGCGCCACCTAGCACTCGTATCTGTACTTCTACCGTTGCCGCCAGCGGGGAATGTAAAGGCGTTGGCAAGGATAGATCAAATGCGGATTGCGTATCTTATCTCGGTTCGCCCGGTAAATCCGCCAATATCTCCTCCCGCGCCAATAATGACGCCGCGAAATGCGCCACAGAGAATCCCCTCGCTGCACCACGTAGATACCCGGCAGACGAATTCGGTGCCTGCCTCTCCCTGAACACCGTACAGCCCGCCGATATCCCCCCACGCGACGACGTTTGAGGATGCGACCCTTTCGCCGCAATCTGCGAATTTTAACGGGCGCTTGCGACCCACTTGCGCGCTTAATTATTGGAGGCTTCAGCGATGGCAATGGAACATCTTTACCATTCGAATGCGGCTTGGCCAATCGAGCAACCCTCGACGACCGCCTAATAACTGTTGTTTTTTTCGGAGATGCATTTCGGCGTCTGGCATCATCCAAGGTCCACTTACCAACCGATATACGCTTTCTTGTCGTCAACTTATTCCGATAACTGCTACTGCGGCGGTCGTTTCGGTTTGGCAACTCCGGTGTAGTCTCCCGGGCTCCACGCCCGTTGCCTAGATGCCTTGCTTTAGGTGCTTCGTGTCCACGTGCCTTTTGCTCACGCGCCTCACGTTCAATAGCACGGCGGGTCTCAATTGCTGCCGAACGCCGTGCAGCTTCAGCAAGAGTGCGCGCGGCCCTGGCTTTATCGGAAGCCTGCCGTTTTTGCGCCTCACGTTTGCGTGCCTGTCGGTCACGCTCCAAAGCCAACCGGGCGGACTTCCACGTTTTCTCCCGCTCAGCGCTTGCAATCGCGCGCACTCGTTCCCGTTCAGCCTTTATCCGTTCCGCCTCTGCTTTTGCGCGCACCGCATCCACTGCCGCCCGAGCCGCCTTCGCGCGTTGGATGGCTTTAAGCCGACTAGCTTCAAGCAATTGCTCGGTTTTCTTCCGCTTGCGACGCTCGACCTCGGCAAATGCCCTGGCGGCATTACGCTTAGCTTCCTTAGCTAATTCTTGGACCCGCAACTCATCCTGCACACGCTTCTTTTCAGCCGCCTTCCTAGCAACCTTTTCCAGTGCGGCAAGGCGCTGCTTTTCTTCCAGTCGCTGCTGGATTAAGGCCTGTCGCGCAGCTTCAACCGCCAATTTCGTCTGCTCGGCGATGCGAGCCGCCTCTGCCTGGGCACGCTCTCGTGCTGCTTTAGCCCTCCGTTGACCGGCCTCAGCACGGGCTCGTTGTTGCTCAGCCAAACGGGTCACTTCGGCCTGTCGTTTCCCGTCATTAATCCGGCGTTCGTCAATCTGGCGTTCGTCCTTCGATTGAACCGTTTTGGCGGGGCGGGACTTATGGGCTGGGGACTTATTGGCTTTGGTCTTCTCGTCGTCGCTGCGCAGACCCAGCGCAATCCCAACGGGGATCTCTCCTGTAAAGCGAGACACGATTTCTCGCCCATAGATTTGACCGGCCTGCTTCATCCATTGAGCAATACTGCCCAGCAAATTTTTCCCAGTCGACCCCAGAATGGATATACCGCGGGCCTTGCTATTTCTCCGGCGTTGCCCGGCTTCATCTGATGGAATGGTTAGCCCACCGCCGCGTGCCAAACGTGGCATTATCTCGCGTAGATAGATTCTTCTCGTCTCTTCGAACCACCAGCCTGGGACGTTGCGCTGAGGCGCTAATTGCGCCCATCGAACCGGCAGAGACGACGCTCCCTTCCGCACACTGAATTTCTGCTGGTTGGGTGCCACCTCACGCGAGGCCAGCCTCAGAGAAGCCGGCAGTCTCCCTGGTAATGTTTTTTTGTCAGAGGAAACCCTGCGGGTAGGGGCGCTATTTATCGAGGGGCCCGGATCCACCGTGGCGCCTGGTATCATAGGATGCAGCGCCACCATCCTGGCAGCGCTTACTTGATCCGCAGATAATTCATCAGTCGGCGCCGCAAATACCACTGTTGTGAACAACAGAGTACAAGCAAACACGGACATAACCTTGGCCCAACTCACAAACCTGAGCCTCCCTCAACCGGTCGTCAAATCGCAAATTTACATTCCACTCCAGCACTTTAGCGCGTAGAGTGGCGTTACCGGTCCTACATTACGCATCTCAATCGATTTGGCCAACTCACACCACAGGTTCTCGGCCTTTTCCGCGATCTCATGGTTAAGGATGCGACCTCGTTCAAAGTCACAAAAACCCTCTATGGCACCGCACTGACTTGAGCCCAGGCCGTCAAGGCACGCCAAAGAAAACCGCCATAAAACATACCTGCGCCTTAGGTATATTGGAATCAATTAGGGTACTATGATCTGAACACTTTGAAATCTAACCATGGATTAGCAATGGTAAGTCCTTCCAAGAAAACGAAAACCAGCGGCGGGATTGCCAGCACGCCTGATCAAATCAAGCAGATCAAGAATATTTGCGTCTATTGCGGCTCGGGCAAGGGAACAAATGCGGCTTATGCCAAAGCTGCCCGCGAACTGGGAATTGCCCTTGCGAAGGCTAATTTGGGATTAGTATACGGCGGTGGCAGCCTCGGATTGATGGGCGTGGTTGCCAAAACCACCGTCAAGAATGGCGGCTATGTAACCGGCATCATTCCATCATTTCTCTCAGAGAAAGAGAAAA